>JAEEGL012654750.1_pt1 | contig 12813 bp, 8 predicted proteins | sample 9134231 | NCBI WGS metagenome assembly JAEEGL01 (sample SAMN16246548, study PRJNA631951) | gut metagenome | biome: gut microbiome; feature: rumen; material: fiber-attached | host: Bos | place: Iran: Karaj | collected 2018-10
AATTGTTACAAGATCCTGCTTGCCACGGGCTCGAAGGACCCGGCTACTCTCAGATTCTATGAAAACGCCGGATATAACAGCACTGATAAGACTGCCTTTGTACAGTGGTTTTAGATCCTTTCAAAGATTATCGGTGCCTTGTTTTCCCTTTCGTTGTAAAGCCGGTCAAACTCTTCCCTGCCCCCGGTGAATTCGGTGTCATGGTCGAAATCATTGGAGCCTCTCATAAAGCCGGAGTAGGTGGTGCCGTCCCCGGTGATAGTCACGGCGACGTAATCCTTTGTCATGATGCCGCCGTATTCCTTTGAAACGAAGCAGCTTTCATAATTGTGGGCGTCACCGGAATATATGATGCCGTCTTCGCATCTTAAGGGATAATCGGCTCCGTAGGAGAATACATTCCCTATGTTGACCGCCTTATTGTCATTCATGGCGTATATGGCGATGCTGTCTGAGGTGTTGTCGGGCTCGAACAAGGTGTCTGTCACACCCAGCAGTTCGTCATCTGCACCTGTTAATTTTATGTATGCATAGCCCTGGTCTTTTTTCAGATTCGCGATGACGTCATCATAGCTGTCAAATTCCGTTTTGCCTGACTGCTCCTGAAGAAAGTCTGAGGGCATACCGTAGGTGGGATCGTTTTCTTCGCAGAACATGGATTCCGCAACAGCCTGTATATCAAAGCCGTCTATGTCATCCTCCGAATCGGCGCAGGTAGAGAGAGAATAGGCGATGCCGATCTCCACATCATACCAGGTGATGAGATCCACTGCTTCCGTGTCACTTATGTAGCGGTAGGTTTTAGCTTTCATTTCCGATCCACCCCAGTTTGCCAGTGTGCAGTCGTCGCAGACGGTCCAGTCATAGTACAGTCCGGATATGTCATCCATGGATCCTGTCCGGGCTCTGGCACACATGGATAAAGGATGATCATCTCCCAGGTCAAAGGTCATTTCCACCAGGTCTCCTTCGTTTTCATTTGAACTTTCCATTACATTCCAATTGACATTTTTTGCGTTATCCGGTGTCTTGAACAATCTGGGGCACAGCTGTTTTGCTTCGTCTTCATCGGAGGGTCTCCAGGGATTGGCTATGCCGACCGCTCCGCCTACAGGCTGGAATTCGACGACAGTGGCATCCTCCAAAAGGGCATAGTAGTCATTTAATTTGTTCATCAGGTCTTCCTGGCTGTCCGAGCTGTGATCTGCCCCATCCTGGGAATTCAGATAATATGTGGCGTTACCGTCGGTATCGTACTGTTCGATCACGGACTCCACCAGGAAAAGCTTCCCGGATCTGACAGTGTAGCTGCTCATAAAGTGGTTGCCTCCGCAAAGGAGCTTTTCATCGATGGTGCAGAGGGGATAAGCCGTGCCGCCCGCTTCCACATAGCCCAGGTATTCGATGGCTCCGAGAGGGGTATAGGCAAAGATCTCAGCGTCGATGGCGGCCATTACGCCGTCGCCGTTATCGTAGGTGCCGCTTGAAACAAGCAGCAGATCTGTGCCATCCAGGGTGACATTGGCATAGCCTGCTCCGTCCGGAAGCTTGTCTACTATCTGGGTAAAGGTATCACAGTCCGATATGTCAACGGATGGGGTGTGATCATCCGGGATGGCTTCGTCTGTCATGGCATCCTGATCTGTGCCGGCAGTTTCGGTGTCTGCAGATCCGGCACTTCCGGTATCAGAGGGATCTGTACCGGCATTTTTTTGTCCGCAGGCTGTGAGAACGGTGGCTAACAAAAGGGTCAGGATAATGGATAATACTTTCTTTTTCATTTTATCTCTCCGTTTTTTAAGCTGATTGTATTTACCGGTATATGATATAACAAATGCGTGATAAATACTATAATTTGGGATGAATTATTTTGTGTGGATATGGTATACTGATGGAGATGATTTTTTCAGGAGACTTTTAAGGTATGGCTACGATAAGAGACCGTTTTTTGAGCGAAATGTGCGATGCCCTGTCTTCGGACAGGAAACTCGGATCCTGTGACAGGGATATGCAGTTCTTTATCGAAATGCAGAAAAAACGCGTTAAAGATAAGGGACTGTGGCTGGATTACGATTTCATCCGCGGCGGTTCCGATCCCAAAGGAAAAGAAATGCCGAACGTGTGGGAGGACGGGTATTATTTCGCAAAGATGTGGATGGGGAGTGCAAGCTACAGACTTGTCCTGAAAAAAGACGGCAGGATCATATATAAAAAGAGAAAGAATGTAAATGTGCCCATCATCGTGATGGATGCGATAAAAGGCGCCCCCATCGGGGATGACATATATGTCTGTCCCAACTGCGCCCATCCCGCAAAGATCAGGGATCTGACACAGGGATGTCCCTACTGCGATACTAAATTCAAGATGGACGAACTGTATCCCAAGGTCACCAATTTCAACATGGTGAGGGATTATACAGATATCTTTCTGGATCTGATCCCCTGGTTTATTTTTGGCGTATTGGCAGGAATATCTGTGTTGATCGCTATGCTCATATTGCTTTTGGGCTGGGTGTTGGCAGGTCATCAGGCCCCTTCGGAGATGGTTTTGTCTTTCTTAATGTCCGTGGCACACCTGGCTTTTGTATTTCCCTTTGTTGTGGTCGCTGGGGTGTTTATGGTAGGTTTTGTCACAGAGATGATAAAGACGGTGGTGCTGCTGGCGACTTTTTCCTCCCATAAGTATTTTGAAACGGAAATGAAAAAGTACGGTCAGGAATATATGTCCCACTTCTTCATGAGCAAGCTGGTGTCAAAGCTTAAGACGGTTATTTTCTGCGATGATCCCGGAGAACTTCCTTTTTATTCAGGGGGAGCCCTCCCCGAAGAGATGAAGGATATCGTGGATGTTTTTTTCCGCGGTGCAGTGGATTATAAGAATGTTTTCCTGGAGGGGAACATTGCCCACGTGGATGCGGATGTGTATACGGAGATACTGTGGGAGAAAAACGGGAGGGCAAAAAAGAGGGACCGCATTTTCCATGTGAGGATGATGAAAAATGTGGACAGGCCGCTCAAGATGACCTTTTCCGTTACAAAGTTTGCATGTGAGAACTGCGGCGCAAGCTTTGATGCCACAAGGAACAGGCACTGTCCTTTCTGTGGCAGCGCATATAAGGTCGAGAATGAGGACTGGGTGATAGAGTCCATAACGTAATATAGCTTGATTTTTTTGAACAGATAAGATATCATTCATCTTATCTGTTCAGAAAAGTCTTCGGATTTCCGATACATTGTTATATCGGCTGGACAGCTGATAAAGAGTATGGACCTTTAACTCTTTCATTACCGGGCTTGCACTGGTTTCGACGGGGGTTTTGAAGGTTGGATAGCCATCCGCAGCGGGGAACTGCGTTAAAAGCTCCAAACTTAAATTAAACGCTGACGATAGTTACGCGCTCGCTGCCGCCTAATGGCAGCAGTCGGCTCCGGGGTTTCCGAGCCTCGGATGTCCGGCTTCATTAATTCGGAACACTTTATCGCCAAAGCTTTGAGGCGGTAAAAAACATATGAAGCTACCGCATTTCTGAACCTGTCTTTCGGTGCTCTGATGCGGGAATAAAAAAAGAGAGACTGTGATGGGAGAGATCCGGCGGGATGAGCTTTCGGACAGGGGTTCGATTCCCCTCAGGTCCACTTTGGGATAACCCCGGTAAATTGGCTGTAAACAGCTTATTTACCGGGGCTTTTTCTTGTGAGGAGGCAGCAAAAGATGCAGTTCAAAAACGGGTCCGGCTGGAAAGCCTGCCATGATGAAAATAACGGTCGGTATTTTGGTGAATACGGAGGTATCCAGTCCTATTATCTTTTTGAGTTGACTAAGGAAGCCTATGACCGTCTGGATGAAAAAATGTCCGAATACGATGCAAGCAATATCATGTATGGTAACAGAAAGATGTACATGTCTGTCGATGACCGCTGCGGACCACCTTATACTATTGTCTTTGACGACGATTATGAAAAGCTGTGCCCCTGGGCGAAGGCCATAAAATGCGGCAGGGTATGGCCGGATGAATTGACGGACGCAGTGGTGGAGGTGCTGGAATCCGAAAAGGATAACCGGGAGCAAAGACGCAGGAAGCGGGAGAGGAACGATAATGAAGTATTCTGAGGTGTGCGGTGAAAAGATATCAAAACTGGCATTTGGGACAATGAGGTTGCCGGTTCATGAAGATGGGAGCATTGACACAGAGCAGGTTGATGTCATGACGGATTATGCCATGGAGCATGGTGTCAATTATTTCGACACGGCGTATCCGTACCATAACGGCAATTCCGAGATCGTGATCGGAAAAGCCCTTGCCAGGTATCCCAGGGACAGCTATAAGCTTGTGACCAAGTTCCCGGGTCATCAGTTCATGAAGAAATATGACTGTGAAGGCATATTTAATGAGCAGCTTTCAAAATGCGGAGTGGATCATTTTGATTTCTATCTGCTCCATAATATTTATGAGAACAGCCTGGAGACTTATAAGAACAAAGACTATGGGATCGTAGATTATTTTGTTAAGCAGAAGGAACTTGGCAGGATCAGACATCTTGGATTTTCGACCCATTCCAGAACAGAGAATCTGGAAGAGATATTGGATTTCCTGGGGGACAGTATCGAGTTCTGTCAGATCCAGCTTAATTATATGGACTGGACTTTACAGGATGCCAGGGGGAAGATCGAAATGCTGGGAAAACGCGGGATCCCGGTGATGGTCATGGAGCCGGTAAGAGGAGGAAAGCTCACGGATCTTGGGGATAAAAATAATGCAAGGCTCAAAGAATTGAGACCAGATGAGTCCATTGCATCATGGGCGTTCAGATGGCTTATGAATATCCCGGAGGTCGCCACAGTCCTAAGCGGCATGTCAAACCTTGACCAGATGAAAGATAATGTAAAGACATTCAGCGAGGGCGAGTCATTAAGCGATGATGAATGGAATATGCTTCTTGAGATCGCGGAGACCATGAAAAGCGGCGTTCCCTGCACCTCCTGCAGATACTGTTGTGAAGGATGCCCCATGGGGCTTGATATCCCCATGCTTCTGGCAGGATATAATGATCTGAAGTTCGCTTCGGCGTTGACAGTCAAGATGCAGATGGACGGAACCCCTGCCGAAAAATGGCCGGATAAGTGTATCGGGTGCAAAGCCTGTGCGGCAGTTTGCCCGCAGCATATCGATATCCCCGTGGTACTTAAGGAATATGATGTAATGCTCCATACCGGTCCCACATGGGCCGATCTGTGTAAACAGCGGGAAGAGACTGCCGAGAAGATGAGAGCAAAAGCGTGCCGCAGGTAAAAATGCCGGATCGGCTCATGGGGTCTACAGCCTTTTGAAGTGATAATAGGCGTTTACTATGCTTTTATATCCCAGCTTTTGCAGATCATTATAAGTGATGCGGAAGCGTTTTTTTGCCATGGAACCGCACGTTACGTAGCGGATGGCATCCTGCACGTAATGATCGATCTCCTTAAGGGAAGAAGTATCCGTGATCACGGGAAAGATCCATTTGGACCAGGTTAGGGCATTGTTTCCGGCTTGTCCGAAAAAAATCCTGTTGCAATATTGTATCATTCTTCTGGCACATTCTATATCGGTTGATCCTTTTTTCTTTTTTTGCTGCAAAAGATAGTTGGCATGCTTGCGTATCTTACGTTTGATCTTTTTTTTGGCATGATCTGAGATATCCATCTTCCCGTTTATTAATTTACATCCCAGGATCTCCACCTCTTTGCCGGGTTCGATCAGACATGTTTTTTGGGTATTGGTGCTCAGTTTTTTTTGTTCCAGTACAGCAAGTAGATGGGACAGGTATTCTTCGGCTTCTTTCCGGCTTCGGGCGAAGATGATGATATCATCTGAATAGCGTGCGTACAGTACTGCTTTCGGGTAAAAATATTCGTCCAGTTCCATCAGATATATATTCATGAACAGGTTTGCGATGGGGAAGCCTCCCAGGCCTCCGGTTTCACAGGAAACGGTTTGTCCGTTTTTTTCGATGCATTCCCTGCGAAACAGCAGATACTTTAGCAGATCAAGAAAAGCCGGATCATCTTTCCAGATCATTGAAAGCTGTTCAAACAATAATTCCGGGACAATAGATGCAACATAATTTGAGACATCCAGTTTGACAACGTAATATTGGTTTATGTCTTTTTGCTCCCGGATCTTCATCAGAAAATCTTTCCCGCTTCTGGATGTGCGGAAGGAGTAAAGTCCGTCGGAAAAGATATGGTCGTATCTGCGGAGAACAAATACGATGAGCTTCATCAGATATTTGAAAGAACCTTTCCACGAATAGATATCTCTTTTTCGGTCAGAGAAGTTTTTGGCCACACGGTAATGATAGGGAGGCGGCATGGTGTAATCTCTTTGGATAAACTTCTTCAGATCCCGGACACAGGATTCTGAGGAAATATAGGCGGTCATATCATCGAAATCCGAGTTATACCAAATAGTTTTTGCCTCTTTGTATTTAAGAAAAGCGTCTCTTGATCCCCGGGTCATGGCAAGGTCGAAAACGCCCCGGTTTTCATAGGTGAAGCCGATGCGCTCCGGTATCTGGGACAATGATTCCTCATGGGGAATACGGAAAAGAAAGCGGAAGATACTGCGCGGATCTGTAAATTCCGGACCCATGATGATCAGAAGATCATCTCCCCGGATGGAAAGCTTTTGTACTGCATTTCTGAGATTTATGGGACATGGGTTTCTGATGGCATCGGTCCGGGGCGTGAAATTCCATTCTTTTTCGTTGAGCATTTGTTCCGGAAAAGCGGAAAGCTCAAGCCGGTCTTTTCTTTTGGGAAGCTTCATCCGGTAAGTTACCGTGCTGACACGTAAAGGAACCGGGATCTCGGAAAGTGTGCGGACATGGAAGTTGACCGAGTGTTTATCAAGTATGTCCTTCAGGAATAACAGATCGTATCGCATTTCGAAACTGATGCAGGTGACGTTAAAACCGGCTGCTGAATGCTCGGAATAGCTGTCGCTGCCAAAGCTCTCCACACTGTCGGGGTCAAAATGGATCCCGGCTTGAAAGAGGGCACGGCGGATCTCATTATCCCAGTAGGAGGGGATGACCGTAGAATGTAAATGATCGTAATCATATTCGAGTAATACATGCTGTACTAAAGAGGATTCTTTCTGTTCAGCCAGTCTTGTATTCCATTTATAGAGCATTTTGTCTGTTCCTTTTTTCTGGTTTGGCTTGTTTTTTATAAACGGTTCAGATATAATTCCTGTAGGAGAAGGGTACGATGTTCATCGTGTTCTCAGAGTATCGGACAGGCCCGTCAAAAAAGGTTTTGAGAACAACCGCGGACTGAAGCCGGTACGGTTGCCGTGCTAAAATACCCCTTCTCCTTTATTTGGTTATAATATTAAAACGAATGATTTCACTTGTAAACCGAAAAAGATGAAAATTCCGGTAATGATCCAAATGCAGAACAGCGAAAGCGGGGCAACGGCGCTCTGTATGATACTTGGCTGTTACAAACGATATGTTCCGATCGAAGAGATGAGGGAAATCTGTATCTCCTCCCGCAATGGCTCAAGTCCCGAACAGATCGCTGCTGCCGCAAAGAAATACGGCCTGGATGCAAAGATCCTGACCGTTTCCGCAGATGAACTTCGCGGCATGTCTTTTCCTGTGATGATCCGTTGGAAGAGACGATATTATGCATTGATAAGATCCATTCATGGAAACATTGTCACAGTGGTTGACCCGGCCAGTGGGATTTACAGGATCGAGATGAAAAAGCTTGAGCAGTTGTTCACGGGAACAGTCATATGTTTCCAAAAGAACGACTCCTTCAGGACCGGAGGTAAAAGGGATTCCCTGATCTCGCTGGTCTTTGGCCGTCTAAAACCCGTGGTCAGGCCTATGATCATCATGCTGGTTTATACTGTACTCTGTGTGGTGTTTAATACCATGATGATAGGTCAAAGCAAGGAAATACTGGATCGTTTTATGGGTAAAATATCCGGAATACGGGTGTGGGATATTACTTATGTTAGGATCTATCTGGTTCTGATGATCCTTTATACTTTGTGTGGTATTTTCAGGACCCGAAAGATCGATCGGACAAGCAGGGATATTTCCGCAAGATCCGGCATCTGCCTGTTCAAGAAGATCCTGTATCAGCCCATGCGATTTTTTGAGCAGTACAGCGCCTGGGATCTGATGTCTCGGATCGAAACCAATGTTACCATAGACAATTCTATTCTTAAAACCTTTGTACCGAGGATCATTGATGCGGTGATGTCGGTAGTCTATGTTGTTGTCCTTTTTAAGTATAATCATTTTATTGCTGCAGTCTGCTTAGCGGTTGTGATCCTGAGCATTTTATGCAACGGCTATATTCAGGAGAAAATGGCCATTGCCTCAAAGAGTACGGTGACCAGTGAAAGTATCGTGAATGCCTCTTTATTGAATGGTATGAATATGATAGACACTATTAAATCTACAGGGACGGAGCGAGCTTTTTATAATTTCTGGCACAGATCTCAGATCCGTTTTGTGAATAATCAAAAGGTTCAGACCCGTTATTTTGCTCTGTCTGTTATTGTTTCTACGCTTACCGGAAATCTTCTTCAGGCAGTCCAGCTTTTTATGGGCGCTTATTTTGTGGTGCATGGCAGCTTTACTCTTGGCGGCATGTCGTTGTTCCAGGGAATCTTGGGGAGTATGATCAACTCCATCAATGCATGTATTTCTACGGTTAACCAGCTTCAGACCATGCGTACGGGGATTGAGAGACTGAACGATATCGATCATCGTAAGAGTCGTGAGAGGATCCCTCTTAAGGACGATGATAAGGACCCTGATAAAGGCAGGCTGATGGGCAGGATCAAGGCAAAGGATATCTGCTATCGTTATAACAGGGGAGACCGTCTTGCGCTTGACCATGTCAGTATAGAAGCAAGCCCCGGGCAGATGATAGCTATCGTCGGACCTACAGGCTGCGGAAAAAGTACGTTATTAAAGGTCCTGGCAAATCTGTATGAGGAAGAATCAGGGGAGATCCTGTATGATGGAAGGCGAAGAGGAGAGATCCCGGATGTGGTGTTCCATTCTTCAGTATCTTCCGTGGATCAGGAAGTAGTTTTATTTGAAGATTCTGTCTATAACAATATCAGGATGTGGGACAGCACCATTGAGAATTATGAGGTGACTCTGGCTGCCCGTGATGCCCAGATCCATAACAGGATCATCAGGGAAAAGAAGGATTACGGGACTATGATACAGGAAAATGGGCGTAATTTTTCCGGCGGAGAACTTCAGCGGCTTGAACTGGCCAGGGCTCTGGCCCATGAACCGGCGCTTTTACTGCTGGATGAGTTTACCTCTGCACTTGATGCCATTACAGAGGAAAATGCGATGCACGCCCTAAAAGAAAAGGGTACGACCTGTTTGATCGTCGCCCACCGCCTTTCGACGATCAGGGACTGTGACCGGATCTACGTCATGGATAACGGACGTATCGTTCAGGAAGGGACCCATGCCCAGCTGTATCAGCAGGAGGGGCTGTACAGGAAACTGGTTGGATAGGAGAGAAACACCGGATGGCCTTTTATGAAGATGTGATCAAACAAAGAGAGGACAATGATCTCCGGCTGGAGGAGAGTGCGGATCAGTCGCTTCTCAGGGATCAGAGTCTGATCAGGATAGAAACTGATACGGACGATGCCCAGACAGCGCTGCTTTATATTGTCGAACGTCTCGGACTGACTGCAGACAGGGTCTATGGTTTTACATCTGTTCCGGCCATGATGAATACACTGCTGGATCCTTTGGGGGTGATGTTTGAGTACTCGGAAGACCTTGAAAAACACGCTGCCACCAGATCCGAATATATACTTGCATTTCGTAATGATAAAAAGGCGGTGGCTTTGATCCCCGGAATACGAGGTTACCGGTATTATTGTCCCAGCGATGCCTCCCGGGGGAGGGTGAGCCGTTCTTTTTTGTCAGAACTAAGGCCTTACTGCTATGTGATCGGTAAACCTTTTATTATGGGAAAAACTATCCCGGGTGCCTTTGTGTGGAATGTTCTTCACGCCATGACACTCAGGGAGGTTTTGTCTCTTCTGGCGGCTACTGCTTTATCTACGCTGCTGGGTCTTATTATCCCTGCTGTCAGTAGATGGGTTTATCATGATTATTTAGATGGTATTCCATTGGTTTCGTCCGTCTTTGGAATTGCCGTTTTGATCTATATTTCCGTAATAGTTATAAGGGCATTGATCTCACTGATAAAGACTCTGTTGCTTGCTGATGTCAAGCTCAGGGTTTCTGTTGTGATGGAGTCAGCCATTATGTCCAGAGTCCTTCATCTGCCATATTCATCCTTTCAGAATTTTTCATCGGGGAAGATCTCAAAGCAGATGAACAGCTGCACGCGTTTATCCGATATCATTCTGGATACAATAATGGATGTGCTTCTGAATCTTACGTTTGCTGTGGCATATCTGTATCAGCTGCGTTCTTTTGCACCGGTGTTGTTTGTTCCGGCTGTTATATTAATATGTCTTAGGATTGCCGTATCATTGGTCTGTGCTTTGTATAATCGAAAAAATGAAAAGAATCTGCTGGATCTGGATATGGGATATACTGGTTTTTTGTTTTCCGCAATAAAAGGAATACAGAAGATAAAAAGCCTCGGATGTGAGATCTTTGTTTATTCCAGGTGGGCGGATATGTATCGCAAACGGCTTTCGCTGACCTATAAACAGAACTTCTTTTTAAAGTATGAAACAGAGCTTCTTCTGGCTGTTTCCACACTGACAACTATTGTTATGCTTGTGGTAGCCCTGGAAAACGGGTTGACCGGAGAGGATTATCTGACCTTTACCGCTTCTTATTCCCTGATCATGACGGTTGTCATCAGCCTGACAGATATCATGAAGAATATGCTGATGACCGGATTTTTGTGCAGAAATGTGGAACCCATCTTCAATGCGGAGTCTGAGGAGACACAGGCTCTGGAATATGTGCAGAATGTTCAGGGAAACATACGGGCAGATGATATCTGGTTCTCCTATGAAAATGACACCAGGGGATGCCTTAAAGGAATTTCGCTTTCAATAAAAAAAGGTGAGAAGGTGGCCATTGTGGGAGAGAGCGGCTGTGGAAAAAGCACCTTGCTGAAAATTCTGCTCGGGATGGAGATTCCCGATTCGGGAAGTGTTTATTATGACGGTAAGCCATTGAGGTCGTTGAACATGAAATCTGTCCGAAGATGTATCGGTTCGGTCTTTCAGTTCAGCAGGCTGTTCCCGGGAACCATTGCTGAAAACATAACATTCGGACATGATGAAAACGTGGAGGAAAAACAGATCTGGGAAGCGGCGGATAAGGCGGCTATAGGGGATTATATCCGTTCTCTGCCGTTGAAACTGGAAACCGAGATCTCTGAAGCGAATTCAAACGGCTTTTCAGGAGGTCAGAGACAGCGGCTTTTGATCGCTCGGGCCATTATGCATAACCCCAGGGTATTGCTTCTGGATGAGGCGACGTCGGCTCTGGATAACCTTACCCAGACGCAGGTTCTGGAAAGTATCTCTACAATGCGTTCTACCATAGTCATGGTCGCTCACAGACTGTCGACAGTTGAACATTTTGACCGGATCCTGATGATGGAAAATGGTTGTATTGCGGAAGAAGGTACATACCGGGAACTGATGGAAATGGGTGGTAAATTTGCGCATCTGGTGCAAAGGCAAACGGCGTAGGCGGCTATTTTATTTTGCTGCTTTTTACTGCTATAGTTTTTAGGCATTTGTGATTGTGAATAGAGGTTACGCTATGTCAGTAGAAAACGGTGTATGGATCATGAAGGGGGTGGATTGGGATCATCCGGAATGCATCCATACGGTAGAGGAATTAGAGGACTATATAGAGGCAGTGGGTTTCCTGCCTCTGTTTGCCAATGAAGTAGAAGGTTTTTCCGTAGAGGAGTGGACGGATCCCGGATGCTGGTGGACAGGGGATGAAGACACGGATCCATGGCAGTGGCGCGAGATCATCGCCCGGAGTCATAAGATAGCGTACGGTAAGTTTTTTGATAAGAAGGCCGGTTTCATTTCCCTTGATTGGCTGCCTTTTTTTGTCAACAGCCGCCGGTCCGGCTATGATTATGATGCCCGTTGGCAGGATGGCCTTTCAGGAAGGCGTGAGAAGCTGATAATGGATTTCTATATCGGTGAAGAGCCTGATGGTGATATGCTGTGGAAAGATGAGAGAATATTGTCTACAGAGCTTAAGAAGAGGGCCGGCTTTGGTAAACATGGCGAGAAAAACTTTCCCGGGATCCTTACGCAGCTTCAGATGGAAACATATCTGGTCATCGCTGACTTTGAACGCAGGAAGAATAAAAAGGGGCGTGAGTATGGCATGGCGGTATCCATTATGTACCCGCCGGAGAAGCTGTGGGGATATGAAACGGTAACCTCTGCATACAGGGAATCGCCCATGAAGTCCTGGCAGAGGATATTTGATCATGTGAAGGAGATGTATGAGGAGGCGGATGACGCCGCAGTGATGAGGATTATCGGGAAGATACCCGTGGAATAGAATAACTATTGATTGACAAGCTAATAAATGTTAGCTATAATGTGGCTGATCTTTATCAGCAAAACGGAGGAAGTCATGTCTACCAAAGAGAAGATACTGGATGCGGCATTAACGCTATTTGCAGAGAATGGATACGATGGGACAAGCGTGGAGCAGATCGCGAATCTTGTTGGGATCAAGGCGCCGTCGCTTTATAAACACTATAAGGGGAAGGAGGACATCCTGAATGCGTTGATCGATTCT
>JAEEGL012680254.1_pt1 | contig 12813 bp, 12 predicted proteins | sample 9134231 | NCBI WGS metagenome assembly JAEEGL01 (sample SAMN16246548, study PRJNA631951) | gut metagenome | biome: gut microbiome; feature: rumen; material: fiber-attached | host: Bos | place: Iran: Karaj | collected 2018-10
ATTCTATATTTCCTATAATCACAAATTATCAACAATGCTCTGTACAATATAATTAATCTCCCGTTCTCCAACATATGGACCACTCGGCAAACAAAGTCCACAAGAGAAAAGATGTTCACTTACTCCACTCACATAGGCTGGAGCATCCTTATAAACGGGTTGCAAATGCATTGGCTTCCACAATGGGCGCGTCTCTATGCCCATTTTGCTCAGCCTTTCTATCAAAGGTAGCAACTTTCCATCAATTGTGTGCTTATTATCTTCGAATCTTATTGTGGACAACCAATAGTTGGATTCCATATAACGTTCCGGAGCACTCTGAAGTACAATGTCATCGTATCCTCTCAGCTTTTTCTTGTAGTAATCATGAACCCAACGATGATGCTCAATGTGTTCACCCACAATCGTCATTTGCCCTCTTCCTATACCAGCACAAATATTAGACATACGATAATTGTATCCAATCTGCTCATGCTGATAGTAAGGATATGCCTCACGAGCCTGAGTGGCATAAAACATCACATGCTTCTTAGTCTCTTCGTTAGGACAAATCAAGGCACCTCCCCCACTGGTCGTTATTAACTTATTTCCATTAAAGGACATCACACCATAATCTCCAAATGTTCCACATATCTGTCCTTTATACTTGGAGCCAAAACCTTCAGCAGCATCTTCCAGAACAGGAATCTCATAACGTCTTGCAATCTCCATAATTTCGTCAATCCTCGCCGGCATACCATACAAATATACAGGAATGATCGCTTTGGGCTTTTTACCAGTCTTGGCAATTCGATCTTTAATCGCCTCCTCCAGCAACTGCGGATCCATATTGTAAGTTCCAGGTTCACTATCCACAAACACAGGAGTGGCGCCCTGATACATAATAGGATTAGCACTTGCAGCAAACGTGAAAGACTGGCATATCACCTCGTCACCCTTACCTACCCCTAACATAATCAGTCCCAAATGAATCGCCGCCGTACCTGCACTCAATGCCACCACTTTCTTATCCAACGCGCCATTTTCATTCACGAAATCCTCCAAATCCTCTTCAAAAGCATTCACGTTTGGGCCAAGTGGTACGACCCAATTCGTATCAAAAGCTTCTTGAATGTATTGCATTTCGTTGCCGCTCATGTGAGCAAGACACAAATTAATTCTATCCATTGTTTTACTTTTTTGCAAAGGTATGAAATTATGTGCTAATTAAGAAATAACATCTATAAAAAATAACAATAAAAACATTACTACTTGTATATTCTATTAAAAAAGAAGGGAAGGAAGATTGCACGATAAAGGAATCGGACAAAAAGGTATTCCACATAGGAATGCCCAACCATCATTTTTAGCCTTCCCAGTGTCCGACCGATCCAACCAGATTTGATATTCGATATATCCCCATATATCGCCCTCACATTCAGCACCTTTGTGTATCTTTTCCAGTCATCAAATGTAAGATCAGTCCGTATCATCTTATTATAGTATATCTCATGGAATTGGCAAAGCATACGGCGTGCCGCAGGAAGCAAATCCGTATAACCTTCATCCACATAATGCTGAATAAAATCCATGTTGTAATATATGTCATTCAACTGCACAAGCACCGTTTCTCTGTCTGCTATTTTTTGGATGGACAGCGCATTGCCGTTCTCATAACGTACTATGCTACTGGTGACAACACGAGTGTAGGGATGATGGCGAAACACTTCAAAGTTGAACAACATATCTTGGCAGATGACGATTTCTGACTCTATACGATGCTCTTCAAGATAAGCACGCCTATAGAATTTCGACCACACATAAGACAGTCTATTCCTATTAAATATATCCGCCCCATCACCTTCAACAGAAATCTCTCCATCAGGCTTTGCTTCCGGATCGAAAAGAGTCTTACCGTCAGTATAAACATAATAATAATTATAATGCAGCACATCTAATGGGACTTTATCTTCCCCATCTCTTTTACCATCGCCACAAAAGTGGTCCAACAAATAGCGATAGCCACCATCCACCAAATAGTCATCGCTATCAAGATAAGTCACAAACTCACCTTGCGCTAAAGCCGTTCCCACATTTCTTGCGCCACCCAATCCCTGATTTCTTTGAGTGATGACTTTGAAGACATCAGGATGTTTCATCTCATATTCTGCCAAAATAGTGGCACAGTTGTCTGGTGAACCATCGTTGACACAAATAACTTCCCATTCTCCAGATTCCATGCCCTGTCGGAGCAGAGAATCAAGACAACGAGGAAGGAATCTCTCTACGTTATAAACAGGAACAATGACTGATAGTTTCATGGAAATATGTTTGCGTTATGGTGTTATATTATCTATTATCTGCTTTTACCTTATTGGAAAGAATCATAATTCTTATGTTTTTCTCGAGCCAATTCATTAAATAACACCATCCATTGCTTTGCGATTTTTTCAATTCTATATTGTTCCACTTCCTGCAATGACGCCTTTCCCATTCTTCTACGCAAATCCTCGTTTTCAATGAGGGTGCACACCCTCTGTACAAAAGCGTCCTCATCATCCATCGGTACTAAATAACCCGTCTCACCATCTTTCACCACATAACGTATTCCTCCTGGACAGTTGTACACAATGGCAGGGATACCCACAGACATGGCCTCAATCGCAACCAATGAGAAGCCTTCCGTACGGGAAGTCAGGACAAAGAGGCTTGCCTTCGCCATTTGTTCCTGAACGTCAGAGGTATAGCCCATCAGAAAGACATGTTTATTTAAACCCATTCGGTCAATCTGCTCTCTCAAGTGATTTTCCTCTGGTCCCTCTCCCCATATCTGTAGTGTCCAGTCTGGATGTCGCTTGATGACCTTTGCCCAAATGTTAACCAACGACGCATAGTTCTTTTTCCTATACAATCGCGCAGCAGACACGGCAACTGTCGAGGTGCCTAAAGAATGCCGCTTTTCTTGTTTGATGAGGGGATTGGGCATCACAATCACCTTGTCCCAATTTCTCCACGAGCCCGATTTGTCCGCTTCAGTCAACACCACTATCTTATCATATTTTCTGACGAGGAATCCATAGTCATAAATCTCACCAATCTTTACAATCATCCAAGACAACCATCCCTGAGCCTGTTGTAACCCATAATGCCGAGAAAAATGCAATTCTCTGATAAAAACAGGATTGGACTTAACTTTCAGTCTTACAAGAAATCTCCTCGTATCCTTTCCTGTTGTTATAACAACATCTGGATTGATATCGTTAAGTACTTGTTCCAAATGCCGACGATGGTATCTCTGCTTTCTCCAGAAGTCAAAAAATGCATGCCAATAACCTTTATAATCCTCCTCATAGTAGTGAACAGCTAAATTAAGCACTGTCACATTATCCAATCTCGCAATTGCAGGATGATTATAATCCGATACAGCTATCCACACTTGATTCCCTGGAATCGCAGCCAAAGCATTGGCTTTGGCAATTGTAACAATCTCGATTCCGCCCATACGAGATATTGTATCTGTACAATAAACTATTTTCATATTATTCTCTATCAAGCACAAGTTTCCCCATATGAGACCCAAAGAAACAAACAAGATAAAAATGTCCAGTAAGATTCTTCATCATAATAACTATATTTCCAGTCAGGGTAGAAACGCATGCGTCAATTTTATACTAGGATTACTTTCTACAAGAAGGTGGAGTCTTCTCAACCGATCTATCTCGTTCACACACTTAACACCCTCCTTCGTACCTTAGCACTGCAAGAGTCGAGGCGACGAAAAATACATATCTCCACATTATAGACAGGGACAATGATGGATAATAACTTGAATTCTATTATATAAGGACTATTTTTCGAACCCTGATTTTTTCGGGAATTTCCTTTCAAACGTTTCTATTAACTTCTTTTCTATTGACAAGAATGCTTCTTCTTGACAACATGGGCTATCGTTCAGACAAATGGAACGTATTTTCCCTTCACTTATCAGGCGACAAGCTTCTTCCGCCGACGATTCGGACAGGCTTATTACTTTGCCTGTATTGTATCTCACAGGATGGAACTTGTTGCTAGCAAACTGCCAATAACGAAAAACGTATTGATTAAGCGAGACATCTTGACGGAAACGTGTACAACTAGCCACCAACATCTCAGTCTCTTTTGTCCAAATTTCCTGGAGGACAGACTTCAAAAAAGGCTGTTCCCTATGTGGCAACTGAAATGACTCAAAGCCGCCTGCTCCTAATAAAGACATAAGTAAAGTTGAAAAAAAGGATTTATTCCAAAGATGAGAGCCCAGCCATTTCATTGGCGCTTGACGCACGGTCATCCTGCGGTCAAAATATCGATTTATTACTGCAATATCACAATACCTAACAATTCCAACATTGAAACGATCTACAGGGTCGTACCATGGATTGATGAAAATTTTCTCAGCATTGTTGTCACATGGTAGTCCATCCACGAAATAATCCTCTTGTTTTGTGGGTGCATTTAAAAAAACATCATCGTTAAAGTAAACGAAATGTTCCGAAAGACCTGGAATCTTGTCCATATTCAGTTCTATCGTATGAGAATTAAATGTAGGAAGAAATTGCATGGGGATATAATCCTCATGCCTAATCATCACAAGTTTGGGACACTCAGAATTAATCCATGTAGGGAAAGTCCCATTGGTAATTAGATAAACCTTATTTACCCATGGTGCATATTGTTCTACAGCACGAAACCAATATTTAAAGATATCCCAACTCCTAAATCGACCACGATCTGAGAGTGGTTTATCTGGACGATAATAATTGTATAACTTAATCCACTCAGGATCACTACCATCCACCCATGGTACCACAAAATCAATTTTCTGAGTCGTTTTCATTCCTTGTTTATAATTGGATTTTCCGCAATTGATACTGATTACATATAATTTGACGAACGTTATAGGCTGAAACGATGACAGAGAGTTTCATTCGATTGAAATGTCATATATTCACCTGTATAGAATTCACAGACACAATCACAACAGTGAAAACTCATCCGACATCAATTCGCTTTTATGTTTTATCACAACATCATCATACATCATCATAATAACATCTTCATCGTATTGCCCTATAATACTTTGATTTTCTTTCCCCTCGATATTGTTCAAAATCAATTTAATGAAATCCACTCCCGCTCCGTATGCATGCAAGTAGGCTCCTCCAAAACGGGGATTAATTTCTGATAGATAATACTCGCCATCTTTGATGAAGAAATCCATATCGCAAGGACCATTCAATTCTAACACAGAGCATACTTCTTCAATAAAAGAAAATAGCTTAGGGTCTTTATAACTGATGGTCTTGCTTGCTCCCCCTATCCTACTTTCAATTTTTTTCTTAGAGAAAATTGATACTGGTTTATGAGAAATACAATCGACATATACATCCGCATCACAGTCTCCTCCCGTCATCAATTCTTGAATAATATATGTAAACTTCCCGTCGTTCCATTTCTCTTCAACTTCTTCCATCGTGTCACACTTACCAATACCTACACTTCCACTTCCAGAAATTGGTTTCATGAATACTGGGAAACAAATCTCCCCATTAGCCAATGCAATCTTGAAAGATTCTATAGTATTAAATGTCAAAACCGTACGAACACCTTTTGAACGCAGGTGCTTAAACATTTCGTACTTGTCAAAACACAAATGCGCAGTCCAATCAGCTGGGCACAATGGCAAAATTCCGCATTTCAGGAACTCATCTCGATGCTTGGCCAGCAATTCTATTTCAGGATCAATCAAAGTCGTAACAGCTTTCACATGACTCTTATCACATATCTCAAGCACCTTCTCAAAATAGTTAGGAGCCGTTATGCGTGGTACTAAATAAGTCTCATCGGCAAAGAATAAAGCTGGTGCCACAGGACTTAAGTCCGTTGCCACAATCTTACCACACCCATTCATAGACGTTCTAAAATTCATTAACAGTTTGGCACGACGCCCCACACTACAAAATAAAATATTCTTATTCATCTTATCATTGTTTTTTTGACAACAAACATCCTCAATTACAACCCATAAATTCCTCCATCGTAGCTTGCCCTTCTTCTGAGATTCCCTCACGCTTCAAGACCGATAGAATTGTAAACCAAATCACTTTCAGGTCAACCGCAAGCGAAAGATGATCAACATACCATACATCAAGCTTGAATTTTTCATTCCAACTGATACCATTGCGACCATGACATTGTGCCCATCCTGATATACCAGGCCTAACTTCATGACGACGCGCTTGTTCGGGTGAATAACGCGGAAGATACTTAACCAACAAAGGCCGAGGTCCGATGAGAGACATGTCCCCTTTCAAGACATTGATAAACTGCGGCAGCTCATCAATGCTAGTTGAACGGACGAATCTTCCTACTTTAGTTAGTCTAACTTCGTCTGGCAGCAGATTCCCATCCGAATCACGCTCATCTGTCATCGTCTTATATTTAATCACCTTAAATATCTTTCCATTTTTTCCAGGACGTTCTTGCAAGAAAAAGGCGCCAGCCCCTTTATTGGAAAAATGCAGCCATATAGTGATAATAAACAGGACAGGGCTAAGGCATATCAATACCATTAACGATATCCAAAAATCAAAGAAACGTTTGAAAAAATGTTTATACATGTCACAAAATGTTTTCGCCACTCAATATCTCCTTGTAATAATCTTTCAAGCATTGATGCACAAAGCCCTGCTCATATCTACTTGCGACCATTGTTCGAGCTGTTTCTGCCATAGATTTTCTTTCCTCTGGATGTTCTATCATCCATTTCATCGCATCAAACAATGCTTGTTCATCACGTGGAGGAACTATTACTCCATTCTTCCCATTCTCGATAATTTCCCTTGCCCCATTGATATCCGTCACAATACTCGGTAAATCCATCGCACCAGCTTCTATCACCACATTAGGGAAGCCCTCACGGTAGCTGGGAAATACCAAGGCATCACTCTGCTCATAGAATGGACGAACATCCTTTTGTTCGCCCACGGCTTCAATACCGCCTGAAGACTCTATCAGATGCCTTGTCTCTGGTAGAACCGGATCCAATGTGTCTTCAAAACGTCCCACGAGTACCAAACGCGTATCTGCACATTCTTTATGTAATCGTACGAAAGCAGAAATCAATTCATTCATTCCTTTGTCACGCACAATCCGTCCCACAAAAACAAAGGTGAACGGCAATCCTTCCTCCTTCTTCGCAGTCCTTTTCCAATAATCCAAGTCTATCCCTTTCACATTACCATATCCTAACACCTTCATTGGCTTGTGAGTGATACTCCGTTGTAAATCCATCTTCACGCCCTCTCCTTCTGGTATGATATGCGTAGCACAAGCACAAGTTACTTTATCTGTCATCATCAATATTTGGCGTGAGAGTCCAGTTGCCGTTGGCCAAACAAGCCCAGTAAAAGTGTGTATCCTAATTGGGACACCACACCAACGGGCTGCCATCATACAAAGTAGCCCTGCCTTTGGGGTCATCGAATGCACCATGTCTGGTTTTTCCGTTTTCAACGCCCGTATAATCTTCATCAATGATACAAGATCATTCCACAAACTAATACGACGCTCCATGTGCACACCTATAGTCCGTACTCCTTCACGTTTACTTAGTTCATCCAAATCAGCATCAGGGCTTGAGAGTGCCACCACCTCATATCCTTCATCTGTCAGTTCCGTCAATAGTCCTTCGCAAAAGGTGTTAAGCGAAGTACCAAGGGTTGCTGCACGCACTATTTTTATCCTTACAGACTTATTGTACTCTTTCATAAGCGTTCATATACATACTTACCATCACTTCAATATCAAACATCTTTGCCCGTTCTTGACATTTCACAGCGACCTGTTTCGCGTATAATGTGTCTTCACACAATCTTCGAATCTCGGTAGCCAAAACTTTAGCATCTCCATGAGGGAACAACACACCATATCCACTAACAATGTCACGAAGTCCTTCCACATCACTTGCAACAAAAGGCTTTCCACTTGCCATTCCTTCAAGGGAAGATAGTGAGAGTCCTTCGTAATGGGATGATAGCACCACTACATTTGCCGCATTCAACAAAGCAGGAATATCAGTTCGCACGCCCAAGAACTCTACACGTTCATCCAATTGTAGTTCCCGCACTAATTGTTTACATTCATCTATAAGAGGCTCTTCTCCTCCCCCTGCCAACTCCAACACGTAATCAGACGGCAAATCCTTCATGGCTTTGATGAGAGTCTTCTGGTCTTTCTGCTCTCTAAAAGCAGAAACCATCAATACTTTCTTCTCATTGGTGATAGGAGAAGAAGAGATGCCTGCAAAGGTCTTTAAATCTATGCCATTATAGATGATAACACATTTATCCTCAAAAGATATCCCTATATGTTGAATAAGATTCTTTTTAGTCAACTCACTAATGCAGACAACCTTGTCATATCGCCCATACATCCAACGGTCAAGCATTCGCCACCATACATTTCTGCGGCGGTTTGATGTATTATGCTCTGTTGTGAAAACACGACATTGGGCAAACAAAGAAGCTATTGCAACAAAGTACTGGCATGCCGTATTATGAGTGTGAACAATATCATAGTCACACATTATTGGGATAAGTTTACATATATTGAATAGAGAATAAACAGAATTCCCCAACGGGATGACCTTCACCCCTTTCGATTCCAACTCTTCATAGAAAGGGGTACGCACACCATCAAACACACACAAATCCACCTCATGCCCTTTCGCCCTCATACGAGGGAGCAAATCCACCATCAACTTTTCAGCCCCACCTGTTCGGAGAGATGTTATGACATGCAGAATTCTCATCGTTCTTCAAGGGTTTGGATTTCGTGCCATATTACGTGTTTTGACTTCACTGATTGTACTCTCTAATCCCCGTCTTATATTTGATCTTGCTTCCCATCCCAATGCACTCAGTTTTTCGACAGAGAATATGGATCGGGTAACAGGGTTATATCCCTTTCTTTCATCTGATTCAGGTAATTCAACAACAACTTTACTACCGCCAATAGAAGCGATTGTTTCCGCCAATTCACGAATACTTATGTTTGATTCGGCATCTGCTATATTATAGACTTCTCCACACTCACCATTCAAAAGGATGTGCAACAACGCTGACACACAGTCTACGACATAACACCATGAACGGAACTGTTCTCCAGAACTTTTCATCACAATATTCTCCGCTTTAAGCACATTGCGGATAAATTGAGCATAGACACGATTGTCTTGTTCTGTAAAATGCGGCCCATAAACATGGCAGGGACGAGCTATGACTATGTCCGCATTATATTCTGCCGCATAAGAAACACAGAGAGTTTCTGCGGCACGCTTTGAAGAAGGATAACATGAACGAGGTTTAGCGCAATCGACATAGCCGCTATAATCTTCCGTGAAAACACGCCCATCGCCTTCTCCATATACCTCCCCAGATGACACATAAAGGAATCGTTTCATTCCATGGCGCAATCCATATTCCATAAGATTTTCCACTCCATCAATATTTGACTTGATGATTTCCACGGGTTTCTGAACAAAAAAGTTTGGACTTGCATTACTGGCTGCATGGATAATATAATCAAAGTTTATATCACATGTGAGAGGTTCCAAAACATTGTACTGAATAAAATGGAAAGAAGTATCATTATAGAAATCATTAAAACGTAGCAATGCCCGCTCAATGTTGCGACCTGAAGCATATACTTGATAATCTCTCTTGGGATTCATCATTAATGCCTCTACAAGACACCCCCCGATTAAACCTGTAGCTCCAGTCACAAGAATCTTGCATCCAGAGAGTTTACACCAAGGAAGATTCTCTTTGAATAATTGAAGAATGTCTTGCTGATACATACTTATTTCAGCCATGATTCCTTAGATGTGTGCATTAATGCCTTTATCATTTCCAGATCTTCGACAGTTGTTATCTTTATATTTTTCTCCGACCCTGGTACTATATGCATTACTCGATCAGAACCAAGTTCCGCAATAAGTGTACAAGAAGCCACGGAGTTTGTTATACCCTTTTTCTTAGCCTCCTTATGAGCTTCAATAATGTTTTTCAAGAAGAAAGTTTGAGGAGTTTGGGTGCGAATCAGTGTATCACGAGGGATACTCTTCGTTGCTGTAAAACCATCATCACTTGCAAGTATTGCTTCCCTACACTGAATGCCTGTAATAGCATATCCATAAGCCTTACAGATGGCAATGTTTGAAGATATAATTTCTTGAGACAACAGTGGTCGAACAGAGTCATGAATCAGCACCAAATCTTCGTCAGCACATCCGACTTCTTTTAGGCCATAAATTCCATTATGAATTGACTCGAAACCCGAATCGCCGCCAGGAAAGATCCATTTCAATTTGTCAATTCCAAACTGGTTGGCATAACTCTGCAAAACTGTGTCCCATCCTTTCAAACAGACAACAGCAATAGCATCTATGTCTGGATGTTGTTGAAAAGCTTGCATTGTCCATATAATGACCGGAGCGCCATCCACATGCATAAATTGTTTCGGGATATCTTGGCCCATTCTGTTACCAGACCCTCCTGCTATAATCAAACCAATATTCATATAATTACAGACTAATTTAAATAAAATGTTGGGAAGAAAAACGTATTTGTTTTCACCGCTAGTTGTACCCTCTCTGATGTTTCAATTCATCCCAAATGACAGACAACGACATGGGCTTTCTCTCCAGTACATCATTCTTTTTCTCATTCAAAATCTCTTTCATTTCAACCCTTCTTTCAAGATTCATATAAAAAGCCGTATGATGTCCTGAACGAGAAGGCGCTGGTGGCGGAGTCATATAATCCTTGTACAAAGCTGTCAATATCTCATGATAACCATTAGGAACCATAATCTCCATGTCCTCAAATGGAACAGCTATCGCATTCGCAAACCATTCCTTACGATAATGCAGATGTTTAATATCCCAATAAGGTCTGTACAAGGGGCCCTTTGCTGAGCAGATTTTTTGATACAACTTATCAATCCGCTGATAAAGCCTTTTCTTTTGAGGGGCATAAAACATTTTCTTCACCAATTTAACATATCCCTCAAATCCATTCAAAGTCACAATATCCTTAAAAATCTCGCTCCAGGTCTGATGGGATATGGACTTTCTATACGACCAAAAAGCAGCATGGATATCATCATCCAATTGCTTATGTTCGTCATTATGATCATCATACTCATGTAGTGGGAACAAATCGATGAAAGGGCCCATTATAAAAGGAAATTGCTTATATTCCCAAAAGGTCTTTGTCGTGTCGTAAAATTTAGCAAATGGGTATGGATAACCGTCATCATGAAAATCAGCCACCCTATAATCAGTAGTTTTCAAATTATCCTTTAATGACAACAACTTTTCATAATCTTCTGGCAACATAAAGACATCGATGTCATCATCCCACGGAATGAATCCTTTATGCCGGACAGCCCCCAACATCGTTCCTGAAGCAGCATAATATTTAATATCATTTTCCTTACAGAATTGTACAAATGCCTTAAAGGTTTCTAAAAGCACCTTCTGAATCGGGCTCAAATTTTCATTCATGATATACGACTTTGAGTTATGCGTTATAGAACAACTTCTTCACTTATTTTTGAATCGAATATAACCATACAATGCCACTCCCAATGGAGCAAGCATTACGGTTAACAATCTCTCGGGTGATTTACGCAACCAGTCTTTGTCTTTCGCCAACACACATGAAGAAATGTAATGGATAGCAGATCGACATTTGTCTTTTAGTGTGTTATGTTTTAATGTCATCTCTAACAACCTCAATTTCACGAAACTGCGAGGACTGTTAACATATTGTTTAAATATTCCCTGAGACATACTGTCAGCCCCTATCTGATATTCCACCCAACAAAGATTCTCATTTAAGATTAAAAGAGGATATTGATCACAAACCTGTAGCATCATATATATCGGATTGAAGTTTTTCTCCCCCTCGAATCCTATCATAGGTGATACCTTTTTCATCAAATCCGTCCGTAAGACTTGTTTCGTGTCTCCAGAATGTAACTTTCTCAAATGAAGTTCATGCAAAAAAACCTCGTCCAGTTTCTCCGGGAACTTTCCACCAATAGGTTGTCCATCCACAACATTAAAATCCAGACCCTGTATGCCACAATATGTTCTTGAGGTCACCGGAGAAACATCCATACATCTTACATCCGTTGGATAATACTTTCTCCATAGAGCAATTATCTTCTCCACGGCATCATCTGGCATGTAGTCATCGCTATCAATACATACACACAACTCTGTCTGAATCGTAGTATACGCTGTATTATATCCCGTGTAAAGCCCTCCGTTAGGCTTATAAATATACTCTATATCAAACAGCTCTGTCTGAATCACAAAATGATTCTTATCCTCACCATCTAACAAGCGTCCCATCCAATCAAAACGAGCGCCACAATCAGACACTTTTTCACCTAAACTCTCCACCCATGTCCTTGTACCATCAGAACTTCCGTCATCAATGATTAACCAATCAAAATCATCATTGGATTGCCGGCAGAGCGATTCGTATGTTCTTACAATCGTATGTTTCCGATTATAAGTAGGAGTAAAAACGGTCAATGTCTTCATTTTCCTTCATTCATTCAATACGCAACTACAGATATTCTCTTTTTTTCGAACACGGATTGTGCGGATTGTACGGATTCTTTTTACAAGATAACCATAACGGCAATGTCCAAGAACTCAAAAAAATCCGCGTAATCTGCGTAATCTACCGCAAAGCGGTGATGTTTATTTCACACTCAAAT
>JAEEGL013362702.1_pt1 | contig 12813 bp, 7 predicted proteins | sample 9134231 | NCBI WGS metagenome assembly JAEEGL01 (sample SAMN16246548, study PRJNA631951) | gut metagenome | biome: gut microbiome; feature: rumen; material: fiber-attached | host: Bos | place: Iran: Karaj | collected 2018-10
GATGACCATGCATCCGCGCACGGCTGAATTCTCGGCCAAGTCGGCCCGTACAACCAGTTCGTTGTACCATTCGGAGTAGTTTTCTGAGCGTTTTACAAAATCTTTTGCCATTATATTTTTATTCTATTTTAAATCGATAATAGTTTCGCCGGTCACTTTCGTGTCAGAGCGTGAAGATGAATCCAATTGTGAGGAGTTGTGATGTTAAGGAGTTAAAGCCCGCGGTAAAGTCTGAAGAGGACGTGGTGTTGTCTAATACAGGGTTGTACGTATTGATGAAAGAGTCTTTTTCAAACATCTTGTACTTGTCAGTGACGGAGTATGTGTAGAGGAGCGACAACAGGTCGACGTGTGCCTCGGCGCTGAAATGATTCGACAGCTGGTAGCTGAGGACGGGAACCAGTTTCACGTCCCACTGGCGTGTGCGGAAGGGTGACTCGAATACTATGGGGAAGTGGCCGGCGTCGACGTACTGGGTGTCGCGCACGGCTCCGATGCCGTAGCTGTAGATAGCCGACAGCTCCATGCTCATGGACAAGTCCTTGAACTCGAAGCAGCGCACCCTCAAAAACAATCCGCCACCAAAAGAGGCGAGGGTCTTGCCCGTGACGACGGTCTTCTGCCACTCTCCGGCAGAGGCATTGTAGTATCCGTTAGTATAGAAATACTGCTGGTTTGCGATGCTGAGCTGCACACCCATCATCACGCCCGAGGAAAAGGAGTAACCCACCTGAGGGGTAAATTGCAAGGCCATTCCCATAGGCAGCGTGGGGTCGAAGCCCACAGTGCGACTGTAACTCGCCATGTTGAAGCGAAGATTACCTCCCACAATCATCTGGGCACTCGCTTGCGAAGTGCAAATCAGCAGTAAGGCGATAAGCAAAGTCTTCTTCATGGTTAGAATAATATACGAATATGACATTGAACACGTTAATTCGTAAATGTGTTAATTCGTCAATCTTTGATGCGCCAGGGACTAACGCATTAACACGTTATCACGTTCACACATTCCTATTTCACCTTTCAATTTTCAATCCACATTAATTCATCTTCAGTTTTTTGAGGTTGTAGGTGGGATGGAGTTTCAGTCCGGGGACATACTCCAGAATGCCAGCCACCTTCTCCTTGTCGGTGTATTGCCAAATGGTGTAGCGGGTGTCGGGGAAGCGCAATCCGTTGCTGACAATAAGCACATGATAAGAGGCATAACGCTCCAAGCTGAAGTATTTGAGGTAGGCTTGTTGGTTAGCCATGATGAGGGGCTTCACCCCATAAGCCTGTTCGAGCAGCTGCAGCAGCATGTCAAGCCGCTTGACATTGATGTCGAAGGGGCTGTCAGGCACCACATAAACCACAGGGGGGAGGTCCAGATGGTGGCCTTTCACGGCTGCCTGGAAGTTGTCGAACTGTCCCTGTGCCGAATAGTGGCGGTCGTAACGGAGCACAGCGCCCACGGGCATTCCCACCTTATGGGCCTGGGTGAGGTTGAAGGCACAGCGGGTGTCCGTGATAGCGGCTCCCGTAGTAGCCATGACATATACAAAATCAAGGTCATTCCCCTCGTTTACCGTGGGCCAGTCTATGGTGTTCTGATCTTGCGAAACCAATATGCCTAACGGGGCAGTTGTCTGTGCTGAGGCCATGAAGGGAAGAGCCATCATCAATGAAAGTGCGGCGGCAAACCACCTTGAACGAGTATTGCTGTTGTTCATCATTATGTTGATTTTATTGAGGTGGAAAAGACCACCATACATGTATTATTTTTTTTGCAAAGATACGTGTTTTTTTTGATTTGGGAAAAGTAGCGCCCGCAATTATTTCTCTCCACTCTCTCTAATCATTGCTTCATAATCTGATTCACTGATAATTGCGACACCTAATTTCTCTGCTTTTTTCAGTTTTTCAGGACCCATGTTCTCGCCCGCAAGCAGGTAGGTTGTTTTGCCGCTGATGCTGCTGCCGGCCTTGCCCCCATGCTGCTCTATCGAGGCTTTTATCTCGTCGCGGGAGAAGTGTTTGAACACCCCGCTCACCACGATGGTCATCCCCTCCAATTGGTTTCCCACGCGGGTATCCACGCTCTCCATCTGCAGACCTGCCACCCGCAGCCGCTCCACCATCTGGCGGTGTGCCGCATTGTTGAAGAAGTCGAACACAGCCACTGCCGTCACCTCTCCTACATCCTCCACCGCGGCCAGTTCCATGACGTTGGCGGCCATAAGGGCGTCGATATTGCCGAAATGGCGGGCCAGCTTCTTGGCCCCCACCTCGCCCACGTAGCGGATTCCCAAGGAGAAGAGCACCCGCTCAAAGGGCACCCGTTTCGACTCCTCAAGAGCCTTGAGAATGTTGATGGCTCCTTTTTCCTGTATCGATGATGCCGACCCTTCGCCAAGGCCTATCAGCTGTTGTGCCGTGAGGTCGTAAAGGTCGGCTGGATTGTGCACCAAACCAGCGTCATAGAGCAGTCTGAGCCGTTCAGAGCCCAAACTGTCAATGTCCATAGCACGGCGACCGACAAAGTGTTCCAGCTGCCCCAGAATCTGTGGCAGACAACCGTCCTGATTGGGACAGTAGTAGCCCGCCTCGCCTTCGCTCCTCACCAGCCGTGTGCCGCACACGGGGCACACAGTCGCGTAGGTTATCGGCCTTGCCCCTTCGGGGCGCTTTTCGAGGTCCACGCCTACAATCTTAGGAATAATCTCGCCGCCTTTCTCCACCAGCAGGCTGTCGCCCTCATGGATGTCCAATTTGGCAATGAAGTCAGCATTGTTCAGCGTGGCGCGGCGCACCGTGGTGCCGCCCAACCACACAGGCTCCATGTTGGCCACAGGGGTCACAATGCCCGTGCGTCCCACCTGGTAAGTGACTTCAGTCAGCCGCGTACTCACCCTTTCGGCTTTGAACTTGTAGGCTATGGCCCAGCGGGGCGACTTGGCGGTTGTGCCCAGCCTATCCCACAGGCCCGTTTGGTTCACTTTTATCACCACGCCGTCAATACCAAAAGGCAGGTTCCACCGTTCGTGGTCCCAATAGTCTATGAAGTCCTTTATCTCCTTGATGCTTTGACATTCCTTGATGTAGGGCTGCACCTTGAATCCCATCTCCTTAGCTGCAGCAAGGCGTCCTGAATGGGTGGAATAGGCGGGGTCCGACTGCTGGGGAGCATCCGGCGGGAGCATCAGAAAGTACATGCAGAACATCAACTTACGTTTGGCACACTCAGCCGAATCCTGCAACTTCAGCGAGCCGCTGGCCGCATTGCGTGGGTTGGCGAAAGGGGCATCGCCGTCGGCCTCGCGCTGGCGATTCATGGCCTCGAAAGGCTCAAAGGGATAGACCACCTCGCCTCGCGCCTCAAAATCGTCGGGCCAATCACCGTGCAGCCTCAGCGGTATGGTGCCCACCGTGCGGGCGTTTGAGGTGATGTCGTCGCCCACGGTCCCATTGCCGCGCGTCACGGCTTGCACCAGCTGTCCCCGTCGGTAGGTAAGACCAATGGCCACACCGTCGTATTTCAACTCGCAGGTGTATGTGAAAGGCACTCCGTCCAGCAGTTTGCGGGTGCGGGCCTCAAACTCCTCAATCTCCTCAATGCTGTAAGTGTTGCCCAACGACAGCATCGGAAAGCGGTGCGTCACCTGCTTGAACTGCTTGTTCACCTCGCCTCCCACGCGCCGTGCCGGCGATGTGGGCAGCGACAACTCGGGGTACTGTTTTTCCAACTCTACCAACTCGCGCAGCAAGGCGTCAAACTCATAGTCGCTCACCAGCGACTGGTCGTTCATGTAATACTCATAGTTGTAGTGGTCTATCAGCTTTGTCAGTTCGGCCACGCGCTGGCGTGCGCTTTCGGGTGCCGGGGTGGAAAAAAGGTCCATAGTTGCTTTGGGATGTTATCGGAATTGTTTTTTATTTAGAAAACGAAGCCGTTTCAGACTTCCATTTCACCTTCGAAATTGAGTGACACAGGGCCTATCAGCCGCACATCGGTGAAAGCCTTTCCCGTGGGCGTGAAGTCTACTTTGAAGTCGCCACCGCGGGTGCGCAGCAACCTGTTGCCCGTCACTATGGCGCATGCCGTCACTCCCGTGCCGCAAGCCCATGTCTCGTCCTCCACGCCGCGCTCGTATGTGCGCACCATCAGTCGTCCGTCTGGCAGGTCTTCCACAAAGTTCACGTTGGCTCCTTCGGCTCCTAATTCGGGCATGTGGCGCAGCCGTCTCCCCTCCCCTACCACGTCGTAGTGTTCGAGGTCCTCAACACGTTGAACATAGTGCGGCACACCCGTATTCAGCAGCCAGCCCTCCATGCAGCGCACCACCCTTGCCGCTTCGACCTCCCTCATGCCGAGGCTCACGATGCCTAAGCGCGACTCCTTGTCCCACATCACCACTTCGGCCACGTGAGGGCCGTCGTCGGCCACAAAACGCAACCTTGGGCGTCCATCAACCATGGTTCCCAATCCCAAGCGGTGGGCAAAGGCGGCAATACAGCGGCCACCGTTGCCGCACATGTCGGCGGGATAGCCGTCGGAGTTGTAGTAGCGCATGGCAAAGTCGTAGTCGCCCTCCGCCTTGCACAGCAGCAGCAGCCCGTCGGCCCCCACGCCGCGCCGTCTGTGGCACAGGTGGGCAATCTGTTCCGCACTGAGGGTCACAACGCCGTTTCGGTAGTCTATCACCACAAAATCATTCCCGGCACCGTCGTACTTACTGAAGGTTATTCTCATTCTGCAACAGGTTTGTCTCCGCCTCGGTCTGTGCCACCTCGGCAGCCGAACGCACCAACCGCCTACTGCTCAACAGCACTAACACCGAGCAGATGATGATGGAACAGAAGATGACGGAATAGGTTATATGTTTTATCGTTTCCGCACCGGGCACCACAGTGTATCCAGCAGCGGTGTTCACCTGCTCGGGCATCGAGGCCAGAACCGCCGACACCAATCCTTTGGGTATCATCATCGACACCGTCAGCCTGTCGTCCGGCGTGTTTTTCCGTCCCACTAATGCCACCAACCCGAAACGCACCACAAACAGCGCCGCCGCTATCATCAGTCCGTAGGCCAGTGCCATCACGTTGGTGAACGGGATGCAGATGCCAATATAGACAAAGAAGTAGGTCTTCAGGATGAAGACAAACTCCTTGAAGAAACTCTTCTCGCTCTCCTCCAGAGGGGTCATGTCGTGCAGATGCAGCTTTTTCAGAAAAGACATCTCGAAATACTCCGGATTGCCCAGCACCAAGCCGAAGGAGAGCGTCGCGATGGCACCGCTGTAGCCCAGCAACTCAGCCACGCCATAGATAACAAAGACGAAGGCCGGTGTCAGGAACATGGAATTCTGCAACTTGCGCACGCGCTCCATCAGCGACGACCACACTATGCCCCCCACCACGCCAATGATGAGAGCCATCAGTATCGAAGCCAGCACACGTCCCAGCATGGGGCCGATGCTGATATTGCCCAGTTTGTAGCCCTCGATGAATGCCAAAGAGATCACAATACACAGCACCCCGGAGATGGCCGATTCCAGCGTCAGCGTGACACGCGTCTTGTCGCTGACGCGCATCTGCTTGACCAGCGGTATGACGATGGCCGCTGCCGTCCCCGCCACCATCGAGCCCAGCATCATGCTGGCCTGCAACTCCAGCCCCACCAGGAAGTAGGCCATCAGCGTCACCGTGGTCATTGACACCACGAAAGAGAGGAACGTCACCTGCACCACCCCGCTCCAATAGCGGCGAATCATGTCTATCCGCATGTCTATGCCACTGTCGAACAGGATGAACAGCAGCGTCAAGGATGCCAGCACGGGCCCCACATCGTCCAAATGTGCCGGGGTTATCCATCCTGCCACCGGCCCCACCAGTATGCCTATCAGCATCAACAGCAGCACATCGGGGATGCGCCGCCTGCTGAACCAGGCGTTGAACAAGTGGGCGCAGAATATCAAAACTCCAAGGAATATAAAGGTCATGGTCTTCTCAATTTGTCATTTTTCAGTTTTCACATCTCATTTTTCATATTGCACATATCAATAGTCCACCTCAGGGAATAGCACTTTGAACATGCCCAGTGCCGGGTTTTTGGCTGAAAGGGCGTCATACTTGTCGCGAGGCGTATAGATGACGGCCTCCTTCTCCTCCCACTCCACCTCGATGCTGCAGTTGAGCTGCGGCCGGTTCATCTCCCTTCGCAGCATGCTCAGCAGCCCCACCAGGTGAGGCTTTATCTCCGACTCGGTGTACGAGTTGTTGACCACTATCAGGAAGTGGTCTTCGCCGTCGATGCGCACTTCGCGGCCCGCCAGCGTGTCGGCCAGCCTGGGCCTCGCCGTGCGCAGCTGCTGCAAAGCCTTTTCCCAGTAGGGCTCCAGCATTTCCGTGGTCAGCGGTGGCAGGTCTTTCTGCTTTTCCGCGCCCACCATTGCGGCCACTGTGGCCGGCGCCACGGGATCGGTGGGTTTGATGCTGATGCCCCCCACGCGGCGCACCCTCCCTATGGTCGCCGACTGTTCGGGCTCGGGGGGCTTTGCCTCTGCCTTCTGGGCAACGGGTGCCGTCGCAGTGCCGCCGCCCGCATCGGCAGCCGCCGCCTGCATCGGCTCCCCACGCCCGGCATCAACCGTTGGGGCCGGTCCTTTCACATCTGCAGCTCTCTGCTGCCCGTGCTCCGCCTGAGGCGATCTTGCTATCTATGGGTTGGTCACCGCTGTGGCCAGTTTCATCAATGCCACCTCGATAAACAGGCGCTTGTTTCCAGCCTCCTTGTAGCGGTATTCATAGTCGCTTGATATGTCCAGCCAGCGCAACAGCAACGCCAGCCCGCAAGCTGCGGACTGCTGGCCGTAGCGGGCGCGCAGGGCATCGCTCACCTCCATAAGCTTGTGAGTTGCGGGGTCAATGCTCACCATCAGGTTGCGCAGGTGCTCGCTCAGCCCCGTTATGAAGTGCTGTCCCTCGTAGCCCTTTTCTATCACCTCCTGGTAAAGTAGCAGGGTGTTGCTCAGGTCGCCCGCGCGGAAATAGTCCACCAGACGGAAATAGTAGTCGGCATCCAGCAGGTTCAGATTCTCGTTGCATAGCTGCCGCGTCAGGTTGCCGCGGGTGAAACTCACCAACTGGTCGAACGTCGAGAGCGCGTCGCGCAGACCGCCCTCTGCCTTGCGGGCAATGATGTGGAGCGACTCCTCCTCATAGCTCACGCCCTCCTTCTCGGCAATGCCCCTCAAGTGAGCCACAATGTCCTCGGCCTGTATGCGCTTGAAGTCGAACACCTGGCAACGGGACAGGATGGTGGGCAGGATTTTGTGCTTCTCAGTGGTGGCAAGGATAAACTTGGCATAGGCCGGCGGCTCCTCAAGAGTCTTCAGAAAAGCGTTGAAGGCAGCCTGCGACAGCATGTGAACCTCATCAATGATGTAGACCTTGTAGCGGCCCGTCTGCGGCGGGATGCCCACCTGGCGCACCAGCTCGCGGATGTCCTCGACGCTGTTGTGCGAGGCCGCGTCGAGCTCAAAGATGTTCATCGACCCGCCGTCGGCAAAGCTGCGGCAGCTCTCGCACTCGCCGCACGCCTCCGTTTCCGCCGTGAGGTTGGTGCAGTTGATGGTCTTGGCAAGGATGCGGGCGCAGGTGGTCTTGCCCACCCCGCGGGGTCCGCAAAACAGGAACGCCTGTGCCAGCTGCCCCGTGCGGATGGCATTCTTCAGGGTAGTGGTGATATGCTGCTGCCCGACAACACTGTCAAACGTGGCCGGACGATACTTTCGCGCTGATACTATGAAGTTTTCCATTTTCTTAGATACTATAATCCGATGCAAAGATACACATTTTTTTTCAATAAGCGAAAATACATTTTTGAAAAGTGAAAAGGGAGACAGTGAAAATTGATTCACGCCTTAACGCATTAAAAAATTCAAGCATTCACACATTCAAGAATTCGCTCATTCGGACTCGCTTCGCTCCTTCTCCCTATGGCGAAATACAGTTATCGTTCATTTATCTAAGGAAAGAGGAACAAATGAGGAACAAATGAGGAACAACTGAGGGACAAGGAGCGAAGGAAGAGCGAGGGAAGACAGAACTATGTTTTCCTGAAATCGCATGACAGATTTTTGCAGGTTAAACTGATTAGCTTGTCAAATTATCTGGTGCCATACTGAATCGCTTGACAGGGGTGTATTAAAAGGCATATTAATCATACTTTTGTGTTCATCAGCGTGGGGGAAAAGCGCTCAGGGTGAGGCGAAGAAAGTGTATTATTCATAAAGAATCTTAAAAATATTATTGCCGTTTTGATTTTATTTCGTATTTTTGTAGAATGAACTAACACTATTCTGCGCATGAAAAATATGTATAATACTTTCAAAGAGAGCGTAAAGGAGATAACGCACTACTATCTGCTGCTGGTGGACGAAACCAAGTCGCAGCGGCTTGTGGGCAGCACCAACGAGTGGGTGCTGGACAATTTCTACATGATCAGTGAGCAGGAGAAAGTGCTGAAAGTGGATCTGAAAAGCCGTGATTTCCGCCGATTGGAAGGGAAAAGGCTGCAGCAGCTGTCGGAAGCCATCTACGACTGCTTGAGCCGAAGCCATTTCCAGATAGACAAAGGGTTGCTGTTCCGCTTCATGGCGCAGCTGCAGTCAAAACAGAAGGACTACCTCACCTACCCCGAAGTGTGCGCAATGCTGCCCATGGTGAAAACCCTGCTGATAAAGGAGCTGGCGGACCTGTGCCGGAAGATGGAGGCGAAGCATGCCTACCACTACTCGCTGACGGACAAGTCGCAGGCCGATATGGAGCGGCTGGACGAAGCTGCACAGGAGAACCTGCTGATTATGAACATCTTCAACTCGCTGAAAAAGATGACAAAACTGCCCGTGGCCGAAGTGATAGACAGCGTGAGTTTTTCCGAAAAGATGTTGAAAGGAGAGAAGGCGGGGATGTACGACGAGATGTACGACCGTACCAAGGATGACTACCGCGCCAAGATAGTCCGCCTGTCCCGCAAACGGAAGATGAAGGAGTACGACTTGGTGAAGGAACTGGTGGAGCAGGCCGACGAACGTGGCGAGCATGTGGGTTGGCAGTTGTTCCCGCCCAAAAAGTGGGACTTACGCGCCCACCTGTATGTGTGGATTGTGGTGTTTCTGACACTGGGCATCAGTTTCCTGTTTGCCGCCTGGGCTAACTACAGCGGGTCTATGTGGCTGACGGTGTTGCTCACTGTGCTGATATGGATACCTGCAAGCCAAGTGATAATAGACCTTTTCAACCAACTGCTGTACCGCATTCACCGCCCGCAGAACACGTTTAAGATAAAGTTCAAGGACGGTCTGATACCGGAGGAGTACGCCACGATGGTCATCATGCCCACCATCCTGAAGAACAGAGCAAAGACCATCGAGTTGCTGGAGCAGTTGGAGGTGTACTACCTGTCCAACATCAACCGCGCCAGTGACGGCCAACGGTTGGAGAGCCGCCCGCAGAACCTGTACTACACCCTGATAGGCGATGCCGCAGCAGGCCCTTCGGAGGACATGCCATGGGACAACGAAGTGGTGGAAGCCGGATTGGAGAAGGTAAAGGAACTGAACGAGAAATACGGTGCCCATATCTTCAATTTCGTCTATCGCCGCCGCGCCTGGAGCGATGGAGAGAACTGCTGGCTGGGCCACGAGCGCAAGCGTGGAGCCATCCTGCACTTTAACGACTTGGTGCTGGGACAGACCAGTGATGCCGAGAAGGCCAAGCGGTTCCGTTGCGAGACTATCAGCAAGTGGCTGGAAGGCCCTGTGCCCCCTATCCAATTTATCATCACCCTCGACACGGACACTGAGTTGGTGCTCTATTCAGCACAGAAGCTCATCGGAGCCATGGCTCACCCGCTGAACCGTGCCCGACTGAGTGCCGACGGGCGGAGAGTGGATGCCGGTTACGGCATTATGCAGCCCCGCGTGAACGTGGATGTGGAAGTGACGAACAAGAGCCGCTATGCACAATTGTTTGCCGGATTGGGCGGCTTGGATGTGTACACGACCGCGTCGTTTGAGCTGTATCAAGACATCTTCAACGAGGGCTCGTTCTGCGGAAAGGGCATCTATGACCTAAAGGTGTTCCAGCAAGTGCTCAAAGGCACTTTCCCTGAGAACTTGATTCTGAGCCACGACTTGATTGAAGGCTGTCACATACGCTGCGGCTTGATTAACGACTTGGAACTGTTTGACGACAATCCCTCAAACTATATCGACGATGCCAAGCGGCACCACCGCTGGACCCGCGGCGACTGGCAAATCATAGGCTGGCTGCGCAACAAGGTGCGCAATGAACGTGGGGACGAGGTGAAGAACCAGGTGAACACCATTGGACGGTGGAAGATATTCGACAACCTGCGCCGCTCGATGCTGAGCCTTGCGCTGATAGTGACATTGCTAATTGGATTCAGCGGATGCGTTCCGATTCACTCTGCATGGTTCCTGCTTTTGGCACTGGTGACCGTGGCAAGCCCCATTGTCTATTTCATTTTGGGACAAGTCACCAAGCTGCCCAGGTTCGGCAAACGCTACCATTATTACGCCACCCTGATGCGGGGATTCACCGTCATTGTCTACCGCTCGCTGGTGCAGTTTGCACTGCTGCCCAAAGAGGCGTGGATGTACACCGACGCGGCAGTGCGCGCCTGCTACCGCATGTGGTTCTCGCACAAGAACCTGCTGAACTGGGTGACCAGCGACGAGGCCGCCAAGAGCACAAAGGGCACTTTGGGTGACTATATTAACAAATTCTGGTTCAACTATGTGATGTCTGCCGTCATGGTGCTTCTCTTCATCCTGGTAGGCGACTCAACCATTGACCTTATTGCCACCCTCTTCTGCGTGGTGGCGTGGTGCGGAGCACCCTTCCTGATGTTCTGGCTGGGCAAGAAATTCCCCCAAAACAAGCAAACCCTCACCGAAAAGGAGACTGACGAGATACGCCAACTGGCTAAGGATACATGGAACTTCTTCGACAGCCTGATGAACCAGGAGAACAATTGGCTGATGCCGGACAACTACCAGCTGAACCGCGAGGTGAAGACAGACTACAAGACTTCGCCGACCAATATCGGCTACTCCCTGACTGCCATTGTCAGCGCCGCCAAGCTGGGCTTTATCACCGATAAGGAGGCCGTGGACAGGTTGGAACACGTGATAGACACCGTGTCGCGGTTGGAGAAGTGGAATGGACACCTGTTCAACTGGTATCATGTTAAGAAACTGATAGCCTTGCCCAACTACTTCATCTCCACTTGCGACAGCGGCAACTTTGTGGCTTGCCTGTATGTGGTGAAAGGATTCCTAACCGAGATTGAAACTGCTCCCGACATGGAGACCCGCACTGCCAACACTATCAAGAACTTGAAGAACAAGGTACAACACCTCATCACACAGACGGACTTCTCCAAACTCTATAACCACGATCTGGATGTGTTCAGCATTGGCTATGACCACAGCACATACACGCTGCTACCCTACCACTACAACAACTTTGCTTCCGAAGCACGACTGACCAGCTTCATGACCATTGCAGAGGGTGATGCCCCATATAAGCACTGGTTCTGCCTTGACAAGACTCTTGTGCAATACAAGGGCTACAAGGGCGTCGCCTCGTGGTACGGCACATTGTTTGAATACTTCATGCCTCTCATCTTCCTGCCCACATACAAGCACACCCTTATGGACGAGACCTACAGTTTTGCCATACGTGCACAGAAGGCATTTGCCGAACAGGTGAAACGGGGCAAAGTAGAGCTGCCTTGGGGTATTTTGGAGACGGCCTACAACGAGCTGGATGACGCACAAAACTATAAATATCACGCCTTTGGCGTACCCTACCTCAAGTTCCAGAACACCACTCCCGACCGCATAGTAATCTCTCCTTACAGCTCGCTGATGACAATAGGAATAGACGACCGCGCTGTGTACGATAACCTGCAACGGTTCAAGGCTCTGGGCATGTACTCCTCACCTCACCGCGTTGAGGGCGCCCTGGGCAGTTTCGGCCTTTTCGAAAGCTATGACGAGGAGGACCATGTGGCGGTGCAGGCTCACTACGCCCACCACCAAGGTATGATACTGGCCAGCCTGACGAACTATCTGGCCGACCACTGTCTGCAACATTATTTCATGCATGAACCGACCATGCGCAGCATGGAGACCCTGCTGAAGGAGAAGGCACAGGTGAAGCCATACATAGATCTGAAGGTGACACAGTACAAACGCTACCAGTACTCGAAGGTGCAAACAGAGAGCGATGCCCGCGACTACGACACCATTGCCAACGTGCCCGAAATCGGGGTCATAAGCAATGGGCAGTATACCGTATTGCTGAACGACCGCGGATCCGGATTCTCGCGCTACCGCGACATCATGCTCAACCGCTACCGCAAAATCAGTGCCGACCATTACGGCACCTATCTCTATATCCGCAACCTAAAAAACGACAAGTTGTGGAGTGCCACTTACTCCCCGCTCGACACCATGCCGGAGAACTACCACGTCAGTTTTGCCAGCGACAAGATTAGCTACACCCGCATTGACGATGGCATCGAGACCAAGACAGAAGTCACGGTGTTGAAAGACCGCTCGGCGGAGATTAGGAGATTCACCTTCACCAACAACACGGATACCGACATAGACCTTGAGATTACAACATACGGCGAGGTGGTGCTTGCACCCAGCATCGAGGACGAGAATCACCGTGTCTTCAACGGCATGAAAATCCTTTCGGAATACGATGCCGAACACGAGTCGCTGCTCTTTGCCA
>JAEEGL016832669.1_pt1 | contig 12813 bp, 13 predicted proteins | sample 9134231 | NCBI WGS metagenome assembly JAEEGL01 (sample SAMN16246548, study PRJNA631951) | gut metagenome | biome: gut microbiome; feature: rumen; material: fiber-attached | host: Bos | place: Iran: Karaj | collected 2018-10
ACGCTGAAAGCACATACATATAAAGAAAAGAGGAAGAACTCATGAAGAATCTGATCAGGGCATTAAGCGGAAAAACGGCGCTGTATATTGTCATGGCGCTGGCGGCTGTCTCGTCCGTACTTGAGATCGTAACGGCCGTCAAGAACGGAACAAGTATTGACTGGCCGGGCATGGCCATTTTATGGGTCGCTCTTTGCGGGTGGGCTGTGTGCCTTGAATCCGGGGAGAAAAAGAATAAGGAATAAGCCTTTCCGGTACAGCATAATGCGTGGGTCTTTGTTGGGCTGTTTATAAAAGGCGCGCTTTTCCAAAATGATGCAAACCTCTTTCGTTCGCAGCGGCGGAAGAGGTTTTATTTTTGGATCTGTACAACTATTCACCCTCTTTGGTCCATTTATGCATTGACACAGGCCTTGTGTTCGGTTAGACTTATTAAGCATAATAAATACATGTTAACAGAATAATTGGACAGCAGGTGTCGGGAAACCGATGAAAAGGGAAACAGGTGAAAAACCTGTGCGAGCTCGTCACTGTAAGCTGATAAGCGAAAACCGGGGGGGAACAGGACCCGGCCACTGGAAACGGGAAGGCGTTTTCGCGGAACATCAGCGAGCCAGGAGACCTGCCGGCTGTTCTTGCGGCATCAGCCCACGAGTATTGGACGATTGCCGGAAAGACACAGCGGAACGAAACGGTTCCGCCGATATGTCGTTACTATCCGGGAATTAAAGGATCCTTTCAGCTTGTAAGGCCGGCTGAAAGGATCCTTTTTTGATATAAATGAAAGAAAAACGCCGGCGCCGTTCGCCGGCAAAGGAGAGAAACGGAGGGTCTTGCTATTATGTCTTCAAAAGAAAAGAAAGTCGTCGGCTTCATCAGCGTTCTGCTGATCATGGTCGATCTGTTCTCGCCCCGGGCGTTCGCCATGCATATCATGGAGGGCTATCTCCCGGTGTCGCACTGTCTGGTGTGGTTCGCCATCTGCCTGCCCTTCTGGGTCATGGGCTTTAAGTCGCTCAAGAAAACCGTGGCCGAGCACCCCAAGTCCATATCCATCATCGCCATTGCGGGCGCGTTCATTTTCGTTATCTCCTCGCTGAAGATCCCCTCGGTGACAGGCAGCTGCTCCCACATGACCGGTACCGGCCTGGCGGCCATTCTGTTCGGGCCCACCCCCGTCGCGGTTCTCGGTGTCATCGTGCTGATCTTCCAGGCTCTCCTGCTGGCGCACGGCGGTCTGACCACTCTGGGAGCCAACACCTTCTCCATGGCCATTGCGGGCCCGATCGTGTCCTATCTGATCTTCCGCGCCATGAGCAAAGCCGGTGCCAAGAAGAATATCAGCGTCTTTCTCGCCGCTGCCTTGGGCGATCTGTTCACTTACTGCGTCACCGCTCTGCAGCTGGCCGTCGCTTATCCCGCTGCGGACGGCGGCATCGCGACCTCGATCGTGAAATTTATGGGCGTTTTCGCCCCGACCCAGGTCCCTCTGGCCATCATTGAGGGCCTGCTCACCACCGCTATCATCATCGGTCTGGAGTCCTACGCGAAAACCGAGCTCACCGACATCGGCTTCCTGGGCGCTCAGGTAACCGAAGACAAGGGACAGCTCAAGCCGGTCGGAAGCAAGGCGGTCATTGCTCTGCTTATCGTCGCCGTGCTGATCGCTTTCGTCCCCTTCTTCGCCCTGGGCAGCTCCGCCGAGTTCGGCGGCTCGGATGACGCCGGCAGTGAAATGATCGCCGAGGTCACCGGCAAGGAATACGAGCCCTGGTTCGAGCCTGTGCTGGAAAAGGCCATCGGCGGTGAACTCCCCGGCGAGGTCGAGAGCATGCTGTTCTGCCTGCAGACCGGAATCGGTGTGGGCATCATCGCCTATATCATGGGCCGTTTCAACGAGAGAAAAAGGCTTGAAAAAGGCGGGTTCATCAAAGAAAAGTAAGGAGGAAGTCAGCGCTTGCAATTCGGGTATTTTGTCATAATGCTCGTGTTGGCCCTGGGGGTGACAGCGCTGATCGGGTTCATGAGTCCCCTGCGGGCGTCCAAGGAAAAGAGCGGCGCTCCGCAGGGCCATGACCACGAAGGCGGACACGACCACGACCACAAACATAAACATAAGCTCGGGCACGATCACAACAGCGGCGTGCTCTCCATCGACTACTATGCCTATATCTCGGCCATTCGTGACTGGAACCCCATGTTCAAGGTGTTCTTCTCCCTGGCCGTGCTGATCGCCGTTATCGCGATCAACTCTTTGTATGTGTCGCTTTTCGTTCTGATCACCATGGGCTTTCTCACAGTGGTCAGGGGCCGCATTCCTCTTCACCAGTATATCTCCACGCTGACGATCCCCATCGTTTTCGTTCTGGTGGGCTCGCTCACCATCGCGCTGAGCTTTGCCCGCCAGCCCCTGGGCCAGTACAATCTGCATCTGGGGTTCTTTTACATCTACACCTCCGACGCCGACCTGCTCCGCATGGTAAATCTCATGGCGAAGGCCATGGCGGCGGTTTCGGCGCTGTTCATGATGACGCTGTCCACTCCCTCCGGGGAAATCATCTCCGTCATGCGCAAGGTCCACGTGCCCAAGCTGTTCGTGGAGCTGATGAACATGATCTATCGGTATATCTTCGTCATCATGGAGACCAACAGAAAAATGCATGATTCCGCGGAATCCCGGCTGGGTTATGTGGATTATCGTACATCGGTAAAATCCTTCTCCGGCACGGCAAGCAATCTGCTGGTGGTCTCCCTGAAAAAGGCGAACGCCTATTATGATGCTCTGGTATCCCGGGGCTACAACGGAGAACTCCTGTTCCTGGAACGGGAGAAAAAGGTGGACAGAGAACAGATCGTTCTCGGTATCGTGTATTTTCTGTGCATCGTCATTTTGTTCGCTGTGCAGAAGGCCGGCCTGTTCGGCTGACATACAAAGGAGAGGTAAATGGAACCTATTATTCGGATAAGAGATCTGCATTATGCCTATAATGAGCAGAAAATGGCCCTGAACGGCATTGATCTGGACATTTATCCCGGGGAAAAAATCGCCGTGATCGGCTCCAACGGAGCCGGAAAATCCACATTCTTCCTGAACCTAAACGGCGTGCTCAGCCCCGAGAGCGGGGAGATCCGGTACAAGGATACTCTCATCACCAAAAAGAATCTGAACGACCTTCGCAGGGCCATCGGCATCGTGTTTCAGGACGCCGACAACCAGATCATCGCCTCCACGGTGGAAGCGGAGGTCTCCTTCGGCCCCATGAACATGAAGCTCCCCCTTGACGAGGTACGTTCCCGCGTGGATGAGGCTCTGGCCTATATGAACATCTCCACCTTCAGGGAACGGCCGCCGCACTATCTGTCGGGCGGCGAGAAAAAGCGTGTCAGCATAGCGGACATCATCGCCATGAAAACAGACATCATCGTCTTTGACGAGCCTACGGCAGCCCTGGATCCGCTGAACGCCGCCATGCTGGAGGAAGTGCTCAACAAGCTGGAGGCCGAGGGCAAGACGATGCTCATCTCCACCCACGACGTGGACTTTGCCTATCGCTGGACGAACCGCGCCATTGTGTTCTGCGAGGGCCGCATCATTGCCGACGATACCCCCCAGAACGTTTTCCAAAACGAAGATATCCTCACCCGGGCCAGCCTGAAGCGGCCCACCATGCTGGACGTCTACGATATTCTCCGGGAAAAGGGCATGGTTCCGGAGCTGGAGGCCTATCCCAAGACTCCCGCCCAGCTCAGAGCGATCCTGGGCTGAAGAAATAACGGAAAAGACCACGCGCTGCGCGCGTGGTCATTCATTTACCCTGCGTGGAACTCCGGTCGGTCGACCGTATTCACTTTTCGCCGCCCAAACCGCCGTAATCAGCGCCGAGATTGGCCTTCAGTGCGATGATCTCGTCCCCGGTCAGCCCGATATCCAGCAGGTATTTCTCCGCGCAGAGAGCTAGGTTGGCAGAACTGTCCCGTATGCTCTCTATGCTGAAAATCCCGGAGAGAGCCTGCTCGATATTCCGTGCGGAGATGCGCTCATACTGTTCCGTTCCGGGTTTCACTCCGTAGTAGTTTTCGTAGGTAAGCATATAGTCCGCCACTACCTCGTCCGGCTTCGCTCCCATCAGGCACTCCAGGATCGCCGCGGCGAAGCCTGTGCGGTCCTTGCCCTCGTTGCAGTGGATCAGATACGGACCCTCATGCGCGATGAAAAAGCGCAGGCCCTCCGCAAGGCCGCTGCGAAAATCCTCCGAATTATGGTCCATGCCCAGATTCAGGGCGATCACATCGCATTGCGCGTAATAGGTGAAGGCATATCCCTCGTAGGCCGCCATCCCTTCGGAACTGTCCGCCATGTTCATGACGGTACGGATGCCCACCGCCTCGGCAGCCGCGTCTGCCTCCCGGCTGCGGCTGTACTTCGGATTGACGGGAGAGGACGAGCGATACAGCGTCCCGACGCCGATGCCGCCGAGCTCCACCGCACGGAAATTAGCGTATTCGGCGTCCGTGAGCGCCGGATAGTCGGCCCGGACGTTGCTGCGCCTCTGGTCCAGCTGACGAAGCAGATATTCATCGGCGTATCCCTGTTTTTCCGCAAGGGTGATCTTCACCGTTGCGTCGTCTCCGAAGCCCTCGCAGTAATCCCATCGGTAGCCGGGCGCTTCCTGAGTCCTTGTTTTCACGGCGATCCCATAGGTCGTCGCGAAATCGCCCATATTGATCGCCAGGCATATCTGGGGTTCCGATCCGTCGTCCGTGCGGAAGCAGCAGATCGGCTCAAGCGTGTCAACATTGGAAAAGGCAGTCCCGACGGGCATTTTCACCGTCACGCCTCCGATGCTCACATACACCGTATCACCCGGCTCAAAACCGAGAGCGATCATCGTATCCGGACTGACAGTCAGCACCAGGTTCCCGTATTTTTTGATCTCCCGTATCCCGGTTTCGATTTCCGGCACCGCCGTGTCTGTTGTCGGCGAAACGGCCGCCGGCTCGGATCCCGCCAGGCATATCGGCGTCACCAGCAGCGCGAAAACGAAAACCAGAGACGAAACGGTCCTCAGGACCCCATAGACAGTCTTTTTGTTTTTCAACAAAACCCTTTCCGCGGCCCGGTTTCGTGACCGCCTGTACCATAACGCCGTTAACGGCAAAGCTCCCTGCTTCTGAGAGCAACGATACTATACACGGCCGGACGATTCAAGTCTGTCTTTTTGAAATCGATGAACCGAAGATCCTTCATTCCGGCCTGTTCTCGCTCTTTTCGAACGCACAAATAACCGCATGAGCGAAAATACAATTTTATGTTCTCCGTACATGGCAGTCCTCCCACGGCCGGCATTATAATAATAGCGTACTATTATCGCTTCAGTTAAAATCAAGGGGCGGGTTCGGGAATGCTTCCGACACCCGCGTCCTGTGAGGAGGAGAAGAGCATGTACGAATACAAATTGACGGAGAAAGAAAACTTCCTGCGTATGTTTGAGGGGGAGCTTCCCGAGTACCTGCCCAAGTACGACTACTTCGGCTGGTCCGGCGGTCTGCCCTTCCGGCAGACGAAAAGCCCCGACGGCTATCCCATGGACGAGTTCGGCATCGAGTACACCACCAGTGAGGCGTCCCTGGGCGGATTGATCCCCGTGCCCGGCCGGGTCCTTCTCGACGACATCACCAAATGGCGGGATGTGGTCAAGACGCCCGATATCTCCGACTGGGACTGGGAAAAGCTGGCCGCGGAGGGAATGAAAGGAAAGGACTGGGAGCATCAGCCCGTCATACTGCACAGCGGCGGCTATTTCATGACTCTGATGAACATGATGGGCTTTGCCGACGGCCTGTGCGCCATGGAGGAGGAGCCCGAGGAGGTCTACGCTCTCTTTGACTACCTGAGCCAGTACTATATGGAGCGGGAAAAAGGCCTGCTGAAGTATTTCCACGGCGACATTTACGAGCTGGCAGACGACACCGCCGCGCACAACTGCCCGTTCATCTCCCCTGAAACTTACCGGAAGCTGGTTAAGCCCTTCCACAAGCGTGAGGCGGATCTGGCCCTGGACGCCGGGCTGAAGATCGGCATGCACGACTGCGGCAAGTGCGAGGTATTTATCGACGACTGGCTGGATATCGGCGTAAAGTTCTGGGAACCCGCCCAGGTCGTCAACGATATCATGGGCATCAAGAAAAAATACGGCCGCAAGCTGATCATCACCGGCGGCTGGGATCTCCAGGGCCCCATCTCCTACCCCGAGACTCCCGACGAACAGCTGCGCGAGGCGCTCATCGACTACATTGACCGCATGGCTCCCGACGGCGGCTTTGCCTATCTCGTCATGGTGGTGGGCAATTACACCGACGAGCCGTTCCAGAGGAAGATGAAGCTGGCCGACGACGTGTATTTCGAGTACGGCCGCGACTGGTACCGCAACCACGGTTATTGATCTTCTCGGCAGCCCGACTTCGATACGGCAGAGGAGCCGATACGTCTCAAAGGCGTATCGGCTCTCTTTACTGTCGGAAGCGATCTGCGGAGGGATGCCTGTCAGCCGCGGCCGGTCTCTCCGGACGGTACCACCTCGAGAGTGAAATCCCGGAACGGCTCCAGCAGCATTTTCAGTCTTCTGATGTCCGGATTCAGCTTGAGCTGTATGTTGACGGCGTCTCTGATAGCCATGGACCCGATACGGATGCAAACTATCATTTTCTTTATTGTCCGGCTTGTTATACCGCAGCGAAAATGCTATAATATCCGCATATTCACGGTACAGACCGGAAAATGAACAGCACAGTTTCTTATATGGAGGGGATTCCGGATGAAGATCACAAAGAGAAACGGTACGGTCCATGTGTATGACGACGACAAGGTGGTAAAGAGCATTCTGAACGCCAACTCGCGCGTTCCCGACGAGGAGATCTCCCCCGCTCTGGCTGCCGCGCTTGCCGAAGAGGTGTTTATCCGGGTCACCCGGGAGCACGAGATCATCTCCACTGCCGACGTCAGAGAGTGCGTCCTCTCCCTCCTCAGAGAGAGAGGTCTCGGCGGAACGGCGAAGAGCTTTGAGGAGTATAAGAAGTAAGCTCAGCCGGAGAAAAGACCTGTCCGATCGGGACAGGTCTTTTCCTTGAGAAGCCGGCGGGACACGACAAACGCCTTTGACGGGCGGGGAGAAGGACAATGAACTGTGACAGGGTCATCGACAGCGCGGTCGCGTATGTCACCGGGCTGTTTCAAAACGACTCCGGCGGCCATGACGCGGAGCACACGTTCCGGGTCCGGCGGCTCGCCATGCATCTTGCGGACAGCGAGCCGGGATGCGACCGCGCCGTTGTGGAGCTTGCGGCCCTGCTGCACGACGCGGACGATCACAAGCTGTTTCATACCGAAAACAACCGGAACGCCCGGGAATTCCTCGCGCGGAACGGGATCGTCGGCGACATGGCCGACAGGATCTGCTCGGTCATCAACAGCGTATCCTTCAGCCAAAACCGCGGACGCGTCCCGGACACCGTTGAGGGAAAAATCGTTCAGGACGCGGACCGTCTGGACGCGATCGGAGCCATAGGGATAGCAAGGACCTTCGCCTACGGAGGCGAGCACGGAAGACCTCTGAGCGAGTCAGTACAGCATTTCCGGGAAAAGCTTCTTCTGCTCCGGGATATGATGAACACCGGGGCCGCGAAGGCGATCGCGGAAAAACGCCATGCCCTGATGGAGACGTTTTTGGAAGAGTTTGCCCGGGAGATGTCCGGATCGGACGGTCCCGGCTGACTCCGGACAGAGCTGCGTTTTCCGGTGGGGGCTGTGGTACAGTAAAAAAACGGTAAAGGGGCGTATCCATATGAAAGCGAAGATATTTGCCGATCGGCGCTTCCCTGTAGGGCCGATCGATGAGAAGGTCTACGGCTCCTTCGTGGAGCATTTGGGCCGCGCCGTATACGGCGGAATGTACGAACCGGGTCATCCCTCGGCGGACGAGGACGGATTTCGCGCCGACGTCATGGAGCTGGTGAAAAAGCTCGGAGTGACTCTTGTGCGATATCCGGGCGGCAACTTTGTCTCCGGCTACAACTGGGAAGATGGGATCGGGCCCCGGGAGCTTCGCCCCCGCAGGCTGGATCTGGCCTGGTCCTCGATAGAGACCAATCAGGTCGGAGTGGCCGAGTTTCAAAAATGGGCCGCAAAAGTCGGGGCCGCTCCGATGATGGCGGTCAATCTGGGTACCCGCGGCGTTGAGGCGGCCAGGGACCTGACGGAATACTGCAATTTCCCCGGCGGGACAAAATTCAGCGATCTTCGCCGTTCTCACGGATATGAGGAGCCCTTCGGCATCAAATACTGGTGCCTGGGCAACGAGATGGACGGGCCCTGGCAGATCGGAGGAAAGACGGCGGAGGAATACGGCCGCCTGGCCGCCGAGACCGCCAAGGTGATGAAGTGGGTGGATCCCGATTCCCGTCTGGTGGTATGCGGCAGCTCCAACACCTCCATGCCCACCTTCGGCGTGTGGGAGGAGACCGTTCTTTCCCATACCTACGACTATGTGGACTATTTGTCGCTGCACAGCTATTACGGGAACCGCAGCGGGGACACAGCGGAGTTTCTAGCCTGCAGCAAGGACATGGACGAGTTCATCCGCACGGTCAGCGCCATATGCGATTCGGTGAAGCAGCGCAAACATTCCGACAGGACCATGTTCCTGTCCTTCGACGAGTGGAACGTCTGGTTTCATTCCAACGAGCAGGACAAGCAGGTGGAAAAGTGGACCGTTGCCCCGCCGCTTCTGGAGGACATCTATACCTTTGAGGACGCTTTGGTGGTGGGCTGTCTGCTCATCACACTTCTGCGCCACTGCGACCGGGTCAAAATCGCGTGTCTGGCTCAGCTGATCAACGTGATCGCCCCGATCATGACCGAGACCGGCGGCCGTTCCTGGGCGCAGACCATCTTCTATCCCTTCATGCACGCCGCGGCTTTTGCCCGGGGCGACGCCCTGAATACCCGTGTGGAATGCGGCAGCTACAGCGCCGGACGCTACGGTGATACGCCCTATGTGGAAAGCGTGGCAACGATCAACGAGTCCGATCGGACGGTCACCGTTCTGGCGGTGAACCGGTCGGCGGACGAGGACGCGGAGACAGAGTTCACTCTCGGCGGCGCGGGCCCGCTGACGAAGGAGCGGCACATCGTTCTGGAAAACGCCGATCTCAAGGCTGTGAACACCGCGGACGATCCCGAACGGGTCCTGCCGCGGGATCTGCCGCTTTCGGAGAAGACCGTTCTCGGCGCGCGCAGCTGGAATGTGATCCGCTACCGTTACTGAGCGGCGGCCATCCTCCGAAAGTACGGGGACCCCGGCCCGCGCCGCGGCGGCTGTACCCATCACGCCCGAAAGGAAATGAACTCAATGCCCATCGACTATCGGAAACAGGCGGCTGAGGATACCTCGGATTTCGTACTGCTGAGCGATTATGTGCCCGATATCGTTCAGGAGATCCGTTATTACTCGACCTATAACTTTGTGGGAGACCGGATCGACTATTATGAAGAGCCCTGCGCCATTCTCACGCTGGAGGCGGCACGGGCCCTGAAGGCCGTGTCCAACCGCGTGATCGCGCAGGGCTATCGGCTCAAGGTTTTTGACGCCTATCGTCCTGCCGGCGCCGTGCGCCGTTTCGTTCTCTGGGGTGTGGAGGATCTGGACCTGCGCATGAAGCCGTTCTTCTACCCCGACCTGGAAAAGGAGGAGCTGTTCTCCAACGGCTATATCGCCGGCCGCTCCGGACACAGCCGGGGCAGTACGGTTGACCTGACGCTGCTGGATATGAGTACCGGGAAAGAGGCGGACATGGGCAGCCCCTTCGATCTGTTCAGCGAGATCTCCCACCCGGACAGCCGGGATGTAACCCCCGAGCAGTACGATAACCGCATGCTCCTGCAGAAGGCCATGACGGGCTGCGGGTTTCGTCCCATCGACTGCGAATGGTGGCATTTCACTCTGGAGGACGAGCCGTTTCCGGAAACATACTTTGAGTTTCCCGTCTCGTCAAGGATACTGAAAAGATAAAACACGGAGAGCCGGGGCTGCTGGATTCAGCGCCCCGGCTCCCGGTTTGTCTGCATCTCCTCATGGGATCGGATAACAGCCTCTGCCACTTCCGTCCGGGAGATCCTCTGTTCCATTGCTCTGCGGCCGATATGCCGGTGAGCTTCATCCTCGGTCATATGTTCGCGTTCGATGAGGATCCATTTTGCCTTGTTGATCAGGCGGAGTTCCTTCATTTTGTCCTCAACGGTGACCTGCTCCTTTACGACGGAGCGGAGCCTCTCCCGTACCGCGCAGAGAAGCCGGACGCTGTTGGTGAGCACAGCGGCGCTTACCGGCTTGGAGAGCACCGCCACGCCGCCCGGCAGCGCTTTATAATACACTTCCTCGTATATCTCGCCCGCTACCATCAGCAGCACGCCGGCTTCGCTGCCGGAGCACAGATCGATGCTGAACTGCACTCCGTTCCCGTCGGCGAGCGGCGAGTCGATAATGACGATATCACAGGGTTTTTCCAGCATGAGCCGCTTTGCTCCGCTGATGCTGCGCACCGAAGAAACCGGCCAAAAATCCGACGGGGGAAGCAGAGATCGGACGGCCGTATTCATTTTTTCGGAGGCTGACACCACGAGCACGCTGTAGGTGTCGCTTTGAAAGACCATCTCTTCTGCTCCTCTCAGGGCGGATCCCGTTATCTGCCGTAAGCGTCGATCACCGAAGCCGGAATGAACTGCCGGATAAACTCGCTCCCCGCCGCCGCCGAGAAAGCCTCGCCGAGGGAAGACGGCAGCTTTTTATACCCTTCAAGAAGTTCCTGAGAGGCGGTAAAGGTGTTGAAATCTGCCTCCGGGGGGAGTTCCGTCCCGTTTTCCAGTCCGTTCAGGCACGCGCGAATGATCAGGGCAAACGCCAGATACGGGTTTGCTCCCGGATCCGGAGAACGCAGCTCCGCACGCCGGTATTCTCCGAAAGCGGCGGGGATGCGGATGAGCTGAGACCGGTTCTGTTCGGACCAGGTCACATACGCCGGAGCTTTGTCCCGCCCGAGCCGCTCATAGGAGTTCTCACAGGGATTCAGGAACAGCGTCATGTCGCAGATCCGCTCCAGCACGCCGGAGACCAGCCGCTTCGGCGGCACCGGCGCGCCGTTTCGTTTTGCCGAGATGTTGATATGCATCCCGCTGCCGTCCCGGTCGGGAAGAGGCTTCGGAGAGAAATCTGCGTACAGGCCGTTGAGCGCCGCCAGGGTCTTCACCACGGCCCGGAACGTCACGGCGTCGTCCGCGGCCGTCAGCGGGTCGGCATAGCGGAAGTCGATCTCATTCTGGCCCGGCCCGCTCTCATGATGGGAGCTCTCGGGATGAATGCCCATCTGCTCCAGCGTGAGGCAGATCTCCCGGCGGACGTTTTCCCCTTTGTCGTCCGGGGCGATGTCCATATAGCCCGCGCTGTCGTAGGGGATCATGGTGCGCTCGCCGTTTTCGTCCAGGCGGAACAGGTAAAACTCTATCTCCGAGCCGAAGAAAAACCCGATTCCCTTCTTCTTTGCCGCTTCCACGGATTTTTTCAGTATGTACCGCGTGTCCGCCTCAAAGGGTGATCCGTCGGGGTGCGTGATGTCGCAGAAAAGGCGTGCCACTCCCCCCTGCTGCGGACGCCACGGAAGCTGCTGAAGCGTGGAGGGATCCGGCCGGAGGAAAAGGTCCGATTTCACCTCGCCGCCGAAGCCGTCGATCGCCGACGCGTCAAAGGCTATCCCCTGTTCGAACGCGCGGGACAGTTCATCGGCCATCACCGCTATGTTCCTCTGTTTTCCGAAAACATCGCAGAAGGCAAGACGGATGAATTTGACATCCGCTTCCCGAACGAACTGCATCACTTCATCGGGTGTGTATTTCATCACTCTTCCCACCTCAATTACCATTTCATTTACCGCAGGCGGTCATTCGTATTCCACCGTGGACGGGGGCTTGGACGTTATGTCGTAAAGCACGCGGTTGACGCCCGGCACCTCATTGACGATCCGCACGGAAACCCGGTCAAGAAGATCGTAGGGCAGACGTACCCAGTCGGCGGTCATGAAGTCCTTGGTCGCTACGGCTCTCAGGGCCACGGCATGATCGTAACTCCGCCCGTCCCCCATAACGCCTACGGACCTCATGTTGGTCAGCACGGCAAAATACTGATCGGCGGCATGGGTCAGGCCGCAGCGCGCCATCTCTTCGCGGAAGATCGCGTCCGCGCTGCGCAGCTTGGACAGCTTTTCCTCCGTCACCTCGCCGATCACCCGGATCGCCAGTCCGGGGCCGGGAAACGGCTGACGGCTCACCATGGACTCCGGCAGGCCGAGTTCCCTCCCCAGCTGCCGCACCTCGTCCTTAAAGAGCAGACGCAGCGGCTCGATGATCTCTCTGAAGCTCACGTGATCCGGCAGTCCTCCCACGTTGTGATGGCTTTTGATCACCGCCGCGTTTCCCGCGCCGGACTCGATGACGTCCGGATAGATCGTTCCCTGGGCCAGATAATCCACCGTACCGAGTTTTCGGCTTTCCTCTTCAAAGACGCGGATGAATTCCTCCCCGATGATCTTGCGCTTCCGCTCCGGCTCCTCCGCTCCGCTGAGCCGGCGCAGGAATCGGCTCGCGGCGTCCACGCGCAGGAAGTTCAGTTCCCGACCGGAAAACGCGGCCTCGACCTCGTCGCCCTCGTTCAGCCGCAGCAGGCCGTGATCGACAAAGACACAGGTGAGCCGGCGGCCCACCGCTTC
>JAEEGL010612136.1_pt1 | contig 12812 bp, 10 predicted proteins | sample 9134231 | NCBI WGS metagenome assembly JAEEGL01 (sample SAMN16246548, study PRJNA631951) | gut metagenome | biome: gut microbiome; feature: rumen; material: fiber-attached | host: Bos | place: Iran: Karaj | collected 2018-10
CATATTGTTATTATTCATATTATTATTATTCATATTATTGAAATCCATATTGTTATTATTCATATTATTAGAATTCATATTATTGAAATCCATATTGTTATTATTCATATTATTGGAATCAATATTATTATTCATATTATGATTATTGTTATTTTCCACATTATTATTCAAATCAATATCATTAAAATTATTAACATTATTGTTTATTTGTTTATCCATATTATTAAAATCCATATTATTTTTAAATTCAGGATTATTAATGTGATTATCATAATTCATATTATTATTAATCTCATTTTGATTTTCTTCAGTTACTCCATTATTTATTTCTTCATTATTTTTATATATTCCCTCATTTGATTTATCATTATTATTCATTACATCTCCTAAATTGTCATTAAGTTTTTGTTGTTGGAATTCTTTTTCTCTCATTATTTCTTGATTTCTTTTTACTTTTTCTTCATTTTCTAATCTTAATCTTGTTAATTTTTCTTTTTCTTTCATCCAATCAGATTGAATATTATTTTTTTCTTTTTCAACTTCTAAATATTCATTAGTAGCTTTAGTTAATTCTTCTTTAACTTTTGATAGTTCTTCATGTTTACTATTAAGAAGAATTACTGCTTTCATTAAATTATTTTTTTCATTATTAATTTTATTTTTTATTTCATATATTTGATGTCTCATATTTTGATTTTTTTCATTAGTTTCATCTAAACTTTTTAAAACTTTTTCAACTTCTAAAATTACATCATTAATTATTAACATATCTTCATTATTTTTTAAATTTGCTAAATCATTATGTGTCATTTCAACTTTTTTATTATCAATAATATTATTATTATTGATAATATTATTATTATTCATTATATTATTATTATTATTCATTATATTATTATTATTCAAATTAGGATTATTATTAATATTATTATTATTATCCATATTATTATTTAAATTGAAATTATTATTCATCATACTATTTATATTTAAATTATTCATATTTGAAACTTGAGTACTTGCCATTGAAGAAACAGTCATTTGAGAATTTGGATTTTGAACATTTTGATATCTTAAATTATTTTGTACTTGATTATTATTATTTAGATTATTCCCTAAATTTAAATTTAATCTCAAATCCATTTCATTACTTTTTTTCTTAAAATCTTCTCCTTTTAAATATTTACTTAAACAATCAGGAAGTTTAGAAGGTAATTCAGTATTAGCACTTTTAAAACCTAAATGAGTACAAACTTGAAATTCTTTTAAATTCAAATTATTATTATCATTTAAAAAAGGTTGAACTAAACTAATAATTTTTTTAATAGTATCTTCATTAAAATTAGCACTTTTCCACATTTGAAAAGTTTTATTTAAATTAATTTTATCACCACTATCTTTATTAATATCAAAAAATCTTTTATACTTAATTTTTTCCTGATCACTTAATTCAAAAAATGAATCATCATCAATAACATTTTTTTTCTTTAAATCAAAAGAAGGAAGAGGAGGTAAAGGATTATTATTCCTAATTGATTCTGCATTAACAGGGAAATTATTTTGAGCTAAAGCGACTAATCTTAATGCAATATAAAATTCGTCTTTTTCTAAAAATTGAAAATTTGTTTGTGCTGAAATTATCCAAATTTGTTTTAATATTTCTTTAGGTAAATTTGATCTTTTTAAAAAATCTGCTGCGTCTTTTGCAGGAAGACGTCCTTTATTTTCTTTATCTGCCATTTGAAATAATGTTGAAAATGTTCCTCTTTCTTCATTTGTCATTTTTAGAAATAAACGTTGTTTTTGATTTTGTTGATTTCGATTTTGAATATTTTGATTGTTTTGTATTTGAGATTGGGGATTTTGAAGAGACATTTTTGATATTTGAGATGTCATATTTTGTATCATATTTGGCATTTGGTTTTTATTTTGATTTTGGGATATTATATTCATATTCATTTTATTTTGAGGATTATTTATATTTTGATTGTTGATAATTTGAGGCATTACACTCATTGACATCATTGTTTTTTGATTAATATTTCTATTCATATTCATATTATTCATATTATTTTGATTTTGATTTTGATTCATATTATTCATTGTATTTATATTCATATTATTTTGATTTCTATTCATGTTTATATTATTTATTGTACTCATATTCATATTATTTTGATTCATATTCATATTATTCAAATTTTTTTGATTCATGTTCATATTATTCAAATTATTTTGATTCATATTCATATTATTCAAATTATTTTGATTCATATTCATATTATTTATATTATTTTGATTCATATTCATATTATTCATATTATTTTGATTTCTATTCATCATATTCATATTTTTATTCATATTATTTTGATTGTTCATATTCATATTATTTTGATTATTATTTCTATTCATCATATTCACATTATTCATATTTGGATTCATATTGGGATTCATTCCCATTCCCCAATTTTGATTTGACATATTTTTTATATAATATTGAAAATTAAGATAATGTATATTTGATTAATTAATTAAATAATAAATATTTAAATTTGAAATATCATCAATAAAAAAAAGTGGAAATAATTATCTTCTAAAAAAAATGAATAAAAGGAAAATTAATAATGATTTAATAATTTTTTTAATATTTTTATTTAATGTCAAAAAAGCTAACAAATCCTGAAAATATGACTATATCAGAAAGAGGACCAATTCCCTTTAACACATACAAAAGACTAGAAAAAAAAAAAGATTCAACATGTCAAATAAAATATGATAAAGAATTAGGATCGGGTTTTTTTTGTCAACTAAAAATAGATAATAAAGAAAAGAAATTTTTATTTACCTCAAATCACATATTAAACAAAGAAATAATATCAATAAGAAAAAAATTTACAATACTATGGAAAGAAAAAGAAATAGAAATAAAAATAACAAAAGATAGAATTATATGTACAAATGAAAATTTAGATTATACATGTGTTGAATTATTAGAAACTGAAAATATTGGTGACAATTATTTTGAAATATATCATAAAATTGAAAATAATGAAATTATTTCAAATGATACATTTATAGGAGAAGAAATTGGAGATATACAATATCCTGAAAATCAATTATCAATAGAATGTGGTAAAATTATCAGATTTCAAGATTCATTAATTGTACATTCAATTCCTACTAGTAAAGGTTCTTCAGGATCACCTTTAATTTTAATTAATAGAGATTTATCTTTAATTGGTATTCATCAAGGTTCAAGAAATGATGAAAAATTAAATAATGGAATTTCTTTTATTAAAATTTTAAAAGATATTAAAGAACAAATTGATCAAATTGATTCCGAAAAAACAGGAAAAGAATTATATGTTCCACCTAAAAAAATTCCTCTTAATCCTTCTAGTTTTGAGCCATATGAATGTGTTGAAGATAATGGAAATAGATATGATCTTTATTCTTGGGTTAAATTTACTAATGCTGGGTCAAAATGGTATTTTTTTTAAATTTTTTTATTTTAAGTCCGTAAATTATTGTTTCAATTTAATTTTTTATATTATAGGAAGTTTGAATTTAGTTTTTATAAATTATAGAGATTCTGGAAAGTATATTTTTTTCTTTTTCTTTTAGTGTGTATTTAATTGTTTTTATATGAATAGGGAGTTAGACTTTTATTTAACATATAAGCAAGTAAAAGATAAATTTTTATTATTTCTTTAGAATGTTATTTTATTTTTAATTATTTTAAGAGGGTATAAAATAAATATTTATTTCAGAATGTTAATCATAATATTTTTAAATATTTTTAGTATGTTTGATATAATATTTTAAAATTAGCTGGTTTTATTTTAATTTTTTTATTTATTAGGGAGTAATATTAAAATAAAATTTGTAGATGGTAATTATTAAATGTTTAATATAAAAGTTAGTAAAATATAATTAACTGTTATTTAGTGAGTAAAATATAAATTGATTAAAATAGCTTGTTAAAAAATTAATAAAAATATTTAGATAGTAATTAAAATTTGATTAAATGATTATAGTCAGTATAAAATTAATAATATTTATTTAGATGGTATAAAATATTTTTATTTTAAGTCGGTAAATATTACATTATTTATAAAAAGCAAGTATTTATTAAAAATATAATATATAGATGGTTAAAATATTTTAATATAAAATAGCGGGTATATTCCTTTTCATTTAATCTCTTTAGAAAGAAATTCCTTGTTTAATTTAAATCGAATTCATTCATTTTTAATTCATTTAACAAATATTTTGAACAATAAAAAAAAAGAATTTTAATTTTATAATTTAATTATTTAATAAAATTAAAATCCAACAACAAATACAAAGTAATTTTAATTTACAAAAATATTAAAAACAAAAGTGTTAAAACTCCAACAGTTAAATAACTTGAATTAGAATCATTATAAGAATAACCCCCAGTATTAATATTACTTCCACTAGAATCAGCATTATCCAATTTAGTAATATAAGAATCTCCAGTAAGATTAATTTTTGAAGAAGCATCAACAACAATATTAATAGTCCCAGATGATTTAGCAGCATTAATAGTTCCTTTAAATGAAGAAGAAGAAAGTAAATTAAGAGTTAAACTTGAATAATCATCAACAACAATATCACCTTCAATAGTTTGTCCAGTAACAGTCATATTCACATCACCGCCATTACTCCCTGTAATACCCCATGCATCAGTTCCTTCAATATCAAGAAAAATACCTGATCCATAAATAAAAGTAACATTACTTAATGTAATATTTGCTTTTCTATTTGTAACAAAGAACATTGGAGCAGTTGAATAAACACTTGATGTTGATATAATTTCCATTGTTGAATCAATTGCAGTGAAACTTCCATTACCATCATCAGCACCTTCTGAATGTGGTTGATAGATCAATACACCACATTTATCTATATTTTCTCTATTACTTTCACCTGTACATTTTAATGTAGAGGATTTTATAGTTGCTGAATTTTTCCCTTCAATAATTACCATTTGAGCACCATTTGCAATTCCAGTTGAATCTATAATAGTAATATTACCAGTTGAACAAATTACAGGTGAACCAGCACCATTAGTTGTTAAAGTACATGAAGTACATGAAACAGTTCCTTCAACTCTATCAGTAGCTAATGATGCACAAGAACCACCTGTAGTATTAATAGTTAAACCTGATGCTGTAATTTTTCCACCAAATGTAGCATCTAATCCTCTTGCAGATGATGAACCTGTTGATGTGATTGATCCTCCATTAATAGTAATTGTTCCATTATTAGTAGCAAAAACTGCATTAGCACCTTTAGCTGCAGTTGTGACTGTTGTCTCTGTTAAAGTAGCAGAACCACCATTAACTAATATTGCAGCATTGACACCATAAAATTCAGAATTTTCTATATAACTTGTATCACCACTTTTCTTTGATAATGTTGATTTTTTTATTGATACACTACCAGAACTTGATACATATACTACACTTTTATCTATTGTTTCACTTGAGGAAGATGTATTTTCTAATGTTTGACCTGTTGTTGATATATTTATTGTTCCACTTATTGATGAATAATCATATTTGTTTGTAATTGAACCACTATTAGCATCTGTTTGAAGTATTCTTAAATTTTAGATTTCTTGTTTTGATGTTAGTGTTGTTGAGAATAGTAATAAAAGAATTAAGGATGATTTCATTTTTTTATTATATTTGTTCTTTTTTTAATTTTGGTTATATATCAAAAATGGAATAAATACTTGTAAATATGGAATTTTATTTTTTTTATATTATTGTTTGGAGGAAATTATTTATATAAAAATTTTAGTTATTGAATTCATTTATTGATTCATTTTTATTTTATACTAATAGTAGTGTTTTTTATATTTAATTAGTAACTGTTTGATAAAAAAATTTTTGATTTTAAAATTTATTCGTAATACTTCATTTATTTTTTAATTAACTTTAAAAATTATGAATATTTATTAAAATAAGTTGTAAAATTTGAAAAACATATTTTATATTACAAATTTATAGTTTTTTTTTATATATAAAATAATAAATGTAATTTTTACCACATTTTTAATTTGATAAAGAATTTTTTATATTTTCTGAACATTTCCAAATTAATAATTTTTGTCATATATTATAATAAAACTTAATAAAAAGAATATTTTTTTATAACAAATTTCTTCTAATTGCTTAAAGTTTTTTGATTTTTTAATATTTTATTTAATGTAAATTTGGAGAATAAATATTTTTCTTTTATGGAAAATAATATTAAAATATAATTTTAAACATGGTTACTTTGATTATTTTTTATCATATATGAAATAATTTTTTATAAAATAATTATTATAAAAAATAAATGAATAATTCTCCTTTCTGAATTTTAAATAATCGTAATAAAATAAAAAAAAATTAATTCATTTATTAATTATTGACATTAAATATAATTTTAAATAAAAAAAAATATGTAAATTATAATATTATAAAATAAAAATACTAATAAAATATTTATGAAGAATAAAAACAAATTACAATTAAGTCAAAAAAAAACAGAAGGAAATGACTCAAGTTCAATATTTGATCAATCAGAAAAAGACTCAGATAATTCAATAAATGATGAATTGAATACAAAATCCAAAGATAACATATATTTATTAAATAGTAGTGACTTAAGTAGTTTTGACAGTGAAGGAAACAAAGATATAAATAAAATAATAGAAAAAAAATCAAATTTTGTAAAAGTAAAATAATAAATTAATATAAATTAAAAATTATATTATATTATAGTTTAATGAAAGTATAGGAAGTGGTTCTTCAAAAAAAGTTTATAGAGGATATGATTATAATGAAGGAAAAGAAGTCGCTTGGATAGAAATTTATGTAAATTCAAAAAAAGAAAATTACAATAAAATAAATTCAGAAATGAATATAATGAAAAAATTAAATCATCCAAATATAATCCAATTTATTTCAGGATGGTATGAAGAAAGTGAAAAAAAAATAATAATGATTACTGAATTAATATCAGGAGGATCATTAAAAGAAAATTTAGAAAGAATAATAAATCCAAGATTAAGTTTAATTAAAAAATGGATAATTGAAATATTAAAAGGAATATCATATTTACATTCAAATAATATAATTCATCGAGATATTAAATGTGAAAATATATTTTTTGATAGATTAAATGGAAATATTAAAATTGGTGATTTAGGATTGAGTAAAATATTAAAAGATAAAAATAATATTTGTACTCATTTTAAAGGAACTGAAGAATTTATGGCACCTGAAATTCATGAAGGAAAATATTCTTTTAAAGCGGATATTTATTCATTAGGAATTACAATTATTGAAATGATTACTAATGAAAAACCTTATAATGAATGTGAATGTTCTTTTAAAATATATGATAAAATTAAAAATGGAATTTTTCCAAATTCACTTTTAAAAATTGATAATGAGAATATTTGTAATTTTATTAAGTTATGTTTAAAAAAAGAAAATGAAAGACCAAATGCAGATGAGTTATTAAAAAATAAATGGTTAAATGATTTTGAAAGTAAAGAAAATTTTGAAAGTATTAAAATTAAAAATAATATTTTTAAAAAACCTAAAAGTGAAAATTTTGATTATATTGATGTTAAAATTGAAAATATAAATAACAATATTTCTCAATCACCAAATTATAATACTTTTACACAAAGAAAAAATCTTTTCTTTAATAATGTAAGAAAAATTTCTACTGATGATAATCTTAATGATACATCAAATGTTATTAAAAGAAAAAATACTAGTGTTAATGTTAGTATTAAAGAAAATGAATTAAATAAAGAAAATAATGAAAAAGATTCAATTCAAATTCAATTTATTATTGGGAAAAAAGAATGGAAAAATAAAAGTAAAATTTATTATTTATTTATTTTTAGAAAAAATTACTTGCTCTTATCATTTGGATTGTGATACTATTGATGGATTAGTTTCTGAATTATTTTCTGCTGTTGATTTAAATAAAAAAGATTATGATATTATAAAACAAAAATTAAGTGAATCAATTAGTAAACATCAACAATTAAGAACAAATTCATTTTGTTCTACAAATTGTGAATCTATAAAACAAAAATCTAAATTTGATGAATTTTTAATTCAATTTAATACTTTATTTAATCAAATAAAAGATTTAAATAATTGTATTAATTGTAATAATTTAGATATTTTGTGTAAAAAATTTGAAACATATGATTTATTAAAAAAAAGTAATAATGAATTATTGTGTAATTTGAATAAATTCAAAAGTATGAAAGAAAAATTATTTAATTTTATGAAGGTAAATAATTCAAATGGATTTTAAAAAAATATTATATAAATTATGTATATAGATAATAGAATAGGAATTAAAAAAGTTTATTCCTTGGAAACAGAGGTTTTTGTTATTTCATATATATAATTATGAAAAAAATGATAATATATATATATTATAATATAAATAATTAGTGTAATTAAAAAGTAAAAAATTTATATATTTTAATTTTTAAGAAAATAAATAAAAAAAATGAAAGTTGAAACAAGATTTATTATTGGAAATAGAAAAAATAATGGCATTGATAATATAAAAAATATAAGTGTAGAAGGTAAAAATATAATATAAAAAAGTTAGTAATGGGAAGACAAATTAAATTTAATAAAAAAAAAAAAATTGTTAAATTAAAACTTTTAGAAGTACCATCTCAAAATAATCAAAAAGATTTACATATAACAGAAAGTGAATTACCATTTAGAAATATATATCATAATGAATCAAATACTCAAAGAGAAACATCAAGAGAAATAAATAATTTAGATTCTAAAAATATTTTTTCATATGAAGATATTTTTAAGACTATAACTTCAAATATAACCGTTAATAAAATACTAATTTCAGACATTGAAAAATTTATATTATCAAAAATACCAGATAATAAATTATTAATGACTAATATTCATATTTATAGAAATTGTTTTAATCCTATAAAAAAGGATAATGATATGAAAGTATTTAATTATCAAATGGAAATTGTATCAAATAATAATGTTTTACTTATAGGAAAAATTGTAAAAAATTCAACAAATTTAAAAATTAAATTATTTACAACTTATAATCATATTGAATATAAATATATAGGTAAAATTGTATCTAATATTATAAGAAATGAATTTAATGTTTATATTGGAAAAAAAAAATCATATAAAAAAATATTAAAAGTAAAATATGCCATAAATCTTTTTGGTTTATTTGGTATTAGAATAATGAAAGTTGAAATAATAAATGATAATAATATAATAGAATATAAAAATCAATTACCTACTTTTTCTAAGGATTTTCAAAAATATTATATGGATTTTAATCAAAGAGTTCGATTAACTAGTAAAAGAAATTTTATATTAGAAAATAATATTGGAAAAAAAGTTATTCAATGTGGAAAAATCGATAAAAATACTTATGCATTAGATTTTGAAACATTAAGTCCAATTCAAGCTTTTTCAATTTGTATTACAAGTTTAATTAATAAAATCTTTTGTGAATAATAATTCTTAATGAGTTATATCAATTATAAATATGTTTTATTTTAAAAAACAATTTTCATTGTTTTTTATAATTTATTTTTATAATCATATTAAATATATATTTATTTTTAGACTTTTTTTCTATATAAATACCCTATATCATATTACGTTCATATCTCATTTAATCTTTTCTTTTAAAGAATCGATTTTAGAGTATGCAATATAATTTGTGTAAAATAATTTTAATAATATGATAAAAATCATTTAATACTGTAATATAAATTTAATTTGAAACTTTAGTTGATAAAGAAGAATTGCTTGTTATATTTTCTTCTTTATCATATAATTTTTTTATAATTGAATAACATTCATTCAATTCATTTAAATCAATTTTATATTCACTTAAGGAAATAAGATCATTTATATTAATGTCAACTAAATTAAATTTTTCTTTCATTACTTTAACACAAGATATAGAAATTAAATTAGGAGTATAATATAAAGAAATAGGAAGTAGAAAAGAATCACTTATAAATTGAAAACAACTATCAATTAAAATTTGAGAAGAAATATTAGTAATACTTTCAAAATAATTTTTAAGTTTTATAATAAATTTATATGGAAGCTCAAAATTAGTACAAAAACCTATTGATTGTAAAATTTGAAATTCTTTTTGAAAAATATTTTCTTTAATTGAATCTAAATCTATATTTAAATTGGGTAATTTTTTTTTAATAATATCCATGATTATATTTACAATCACAGATACTCTTATTAAATGATTTGAGGATTTTGTTGCTATAAAAATGCAACTTCCACAAATAATTAATTTATCTAACGGTGTAATATTAATTAAATTAATTAAAGTTTGATTATAAAATTTGTGAAAATATATCATTGAAATTGATAAAACAATTTGATTTGATATTTTAATTTTTGAATTAATATATTGCATTATAGAATGAATGTTTTTAATATGTTTTAATTCTGTAAAAAATGATTTATTATCTTGAGTTAATTTGGGTAGAAAAAAATTATTCCAATCTTCACGAGTAAGATAAATCATACTAAAAAAATTAAAACATTTGAAATTACTTTAAATTATAGTTAGATGATGTTTCCATTTAATTTATATGTTTATTTTTTTATATAGAGAGATTAATAGATAAAGAAATTAACTATTAATTATTTTAAAATTTATAAAATGAAAATACAAATTTTATATTTATTAATAGCTATATTAATAATTTTAACATCTCAAAAAGAGAAAATTGAAGACAAAATAATTTCTGAAATTTATGTTAAAAATTATAAAAAACTAAAATTAGATTTAGATTCAAATTATATATCTGAAATTGAAAAATTAAATATTCCATCAGAATATAAAGACTGGGTAAAAAATGTTAATTTAGATAAGAAAGAATCAAAAAATGAATTAATTGTAAAATATACTAATGAAAAAGGAGGATATGGGGTAGGAAAATTTTCTTCAATTAGAAAAATAGGAAAAAAAAAACAAAAAGTTTATTTTAAATATGGTTCAGTTGAAACTTCTCTTAGACCAATCAATGATAATAATTTAAATGAAGAAAAAGTTAAAAAAATCGTTGAAAAAATTATGAAAAATGAAATTAAAAAGAAATTATCAAATAAAGATAATAATAAAGATTTAATAGAAAAAAATAAATCATTTAAAGATGAAAATAAAAGTAAAAATAAGAAAAAAAAAATTAGTAAATATGATATTGATGATGATGGAAATAATAATAATGATGATATTGATGATGAAGATATAAATAAAAAAAAGAAAATTAAGAAGATTAGATATAAAAGAAAAAAAAAAAATGAAGATGATGAAAAATTAAGTGATAAAAAAAAAAATAAAATTAAAAAAAGAAAAACAAAAGAAAAAAATTCAGAAGAGAATGAAAAAAAAAAAAAAGAAAAAAATAAGAAAGAAAAAAAATAATGATGATGATGAAGAACAAATAAAGAAAAAAAGAAAAAGAAAAAAAAATAAAGATCAAAATGACGGCGAAGAAAAAAAAAAGAAAAAAAAAGATGATGAAAATGATGAAGATGAAGATGAAAAAAAGAAGAAAAAAAGAAAAAAGAAAAAGATTAAAAAAAAAGATGAAAATGAAGATGAAGATGGAAAAAAGAAAAGAAGAAAAAAGAAAAAAAATAAAAAAAAAGATGAAAATGAAGATGAAGAAAAAAAGACAAAGAAAAAATATAAAAAGAAAAAAGATAAAGATAATAATAATGAAAAAAAAGTTAGAAAGAAAAAAGTAGATAAATTAAATGATGATGATGATGATGATAATGATCTTTAAATTTTATTAATTTAATTATTAATAAGCAATTATTAATAATATTATTTTATTTTTTTTAAATTAAAATCTTCTTTTGAATAAAAGCATAATAAATAATGAATATTATTTTAATTAATATTTTATTTGTACTTGATATTTTTCATCAAATATATAAAAAAAAATAATAATATATTGTATTTATTTTAAAAAAGAATTTTTATATATTTCAGATATAATTTTTATTTAATTTATGATTAACTTTTCCTTTATTTTCTAAATAAATAAATGAAAAAAAATGATTCTGACTCAGAAGAATTGAAATTAAATTTAAATGTTAAAAAAGTAAATGAGAAAGAATCAAAATATAGCAAATATATTGTTGATGATAGTGAATCTAATATCAGTGATGAAGATATTGAAACTAAAATGAATAGATTAATAAAAATTAAAAAAGCTGGTAAAAAAAAAGATACTAGTCAAAAAGAAACTGAAAAAGAAAAATTAAAAAAAGAAGCTGAAAAATTTAAAAAGAAAAAAGAAGAAAATAAAATACAAAAAGAAAAAGATAAAATAAATCAAATTGAAAAAGGTTTATCATCTTTTGAAAAATCTTTTAAAAAAATTTATAAAAAAAGATTTTTTCTCACATTAAATAAAAAAATTAATTCAAAAGAAAATATTAAAAAAGGATTTGAAAATATTTCATTAATTCAAAAGAATTTAATATTAAAAAAAAGAAAAGATACTTTTTTAAATTTAAAAAATTTTTGGAGGAAAAAAAAAGAAGAAGAAAGGAAGAAAAGAGAAGAAGAAGAAAGAAAAAGAAAAGAAAAAGAAAGAAAAATAAAAGAAGAAGAAGAAAGAAAAAAAAAAGAAGAAGAGAAAGAGGACAGAAAGAAAGACGGGGAAGAACAGATCAGAGCAAAAGAGAGGCAGAAAAGACGTA
>JAEEGL010734898.1_pt1 | contig 12812 bp, 6 predicted proteins | sample 9134231 | NCBI WGS metagenome assembly JAEEGL01 (sample SAMN16246548, study PRJNA631951) | gut metagenome | biome: gut microbiome; feature: rumen; material: fiber-attached | host: Bos | place: Iran: Karaj | collected 2018-10
AACCCGTGGCCGCCACACTGGCCAAGAAGTACAAATCCACCGATGCGTTGGATAAGACTCTGGTATGTGTGGCCCGCCGTCCCTCCAAAGAGCGCGCCTTTGCCAACTACTATGCCAATCCGGGCAGCGAGAAAGACGGTGGCGAGCACACCTTGAGAGAGTACAGCGCCCACATCAAGAAGGCCGAGCACGCCGCCATGACCGACACCCCGCCGTGGTACGACAGCGAGGCCGCGCAGATCAGCACCATCCCCACCATGCAGCCTGGAGCGACCGCCTATCTCATCACTGGCGATGCGGCCCGCAACAAGATGCAGACGATGCCCGGCGGCGGCTGTGCCACCGTGAAAATCGAACTGCCCCGCAACTGGGACCAGCTGATGGAGGAGCTGGGGTATGAGGCGCTGAAGGAGTTTTATATCAAGTGATGCGTGAGCGAAATTATGGATGATTCTTATTTTCACGCGAATCTCTGGCGAGATTTAATCCATTGAAAAATAGATATTCCCAATTTTCATGCGAATCTACAGGTAAAAAAATCAAAGTGTCTTTCAATTCATACTATCATATCTGTTTAATTACAATCCAAGGACTTCTGTTGTCTTTCGTTTCTTTTCTAATGTAACCGTTCGCCCGAAGGAAGGATATATCCCTGTCAATAGTACGTTTTGAAGTGCCTAACAATTTCGCCATTTTTGTGGCAGTAGTATAGCCATCAATATTCAATAAAGATATAATATCTTGTTGTCTATCTGATAATTGAATTTCGCCATCAGTATCGACATCACTATTGCCATCAACCTTCTCATTAGAAACCCTGTTAGGTATTGGGACGTTTTCTCTGATTATTGTTTTTGGAAGCGATATTGCACACAAACTGCAAACAAGTTGCAAACAAAACTGCAAGCAAACATCACTTTAATCTTCTGTATTTTACGTTATTAGGCACACTATCCTCTGTTTGCACGATTTCGTTTGCAGCGACCAATTCTGCAAACAAACGAGAAACGGCAGGCCTGTCTTTCTCTTGTAGCTTGAGAAGGGTTCTTGCTTCCCTGTTATTGATTGTATCTATTGAGTCAAGGTATCGAAGTATCGCTTCTTTCTGTCGGGCCTTATCTTGTTTCTTCGCCTTGACGTAGGCTATTTTGTCTTCTGTGCTTTTTCGTTTTGTGATATGGAGAATATATGCCAATCCGGAACCTTTACCCGTAGTCTCAATAAATTCCAATTCTTGCAGCTTGTCCAAAATGGCATGCAAGCGGTACGGACTGATGTTTGACGATTTTGCCATTTCAGACAACTTTACCTTCCCTTGTTTCACAATTTCCGACAACACAAGCAATTGGTCGAGCTTTAACGATTTCCCTGTTTGATTCTCATAAAGAAGGGATAATTCTATCAATTTCTCGGTCGAGACTTCCGCTTTTATACTGAAGATAACGGATGTTTCGGTTTCTTCTGGCTCTGGCAACGGTTTCCCTTTCTTTAATAAGTCTGTAAATATTTTATCAAAGCCACTGCCTGCTTTCTCTGCCAAACCTATCTCCCGTAAGATATCCATTACATTGGGGTTTCGGGGATTGGTCTTCCGAAGATAATTTTCCACTGTCACTCCTTCAGGGAATCTGCCCGGGCTTTCAAATTCAAGATAACCGCCATCTTCGTATTTCCTAATCTCAATTATTTGTTGACGGCTTATATCCCGATGTGCCAAAGCATTGATAAGCAGCTCGCGAATCACAATCTCTGAATAATCCTCAACATATTCACGAAACAGACCGAAGATATATTCCTTTTGACGGATTTCCGCTTTCAGTTGGGTGAAACAATCCTGTGCAACTTCTATGATGTTTCCCTTATACTCATAAGGCTTATACGTGCCATCGGAGAAATAGTGGATGTACTTTACCTCGTAGTAGGGCAGCTCTCGTAATGCCTTGTTATTACCAACAAAGAGTATGCCTGTGGTGGTGGGTTTTTCTCTCCCTCCTTCCTCCTTGACCATCCCAAGAGAATCGAGCAAGTCTTCATCGGTCTTGTCAAGATATGGACTCTCGTTGTTTTTGTTCTCAATCATCCTTCGTAAGGTCTGCAAACGACCTTCATCCATCCATTCTCCCGACACATCCCACGTTTTCTGGTCATAAACGATAAGACCTTTCTCCGCCTGAATAGTTGCAATCTCGTGAGGCTCAATAGGACGATTGCCATCATTGTTTCTGATAAGGTATTCCCCTTTGGAGGTTCTGTGCATCTGTGTGGAGAACGGTATCTCCAACACTAATAGGTCTGTTCCATTGACCCGTATTCGATGAGGAATGAGTGTAATGGTGGGAGTAGTCCTGTCTTGTATCTGTTTTATCAGTTCAAAAATCTTCTTGTCGTCATACACAAAGGTCTCATTCACCTCTTTCGTCTCATCAGCGATACCCACAAACAGGAATCCACCCTTCAGATTGGAAAATGCCACCACATCACGAGCCATCTCGTCGTATTTTGGAGCAAAGTTCTTCAGTGACTTGCCAAAGACCTTCTTGTCTTCCAACTGCTCCTTGAAATCCACAATATCACATTCTCCTCGTTCAAGAAGACTGTAGAACCATTGGACACTTATTTTTGTATATTTCCTCATATCATTTTAATATTATTGTTTGCAAAATCACTCCGCCGATAGTGTTGGCAAATGCAGAGTATGTCTCCCAAACAGATCTTGGAACCTCGGATTTTGCTCGTTTGCATTCCAAAGTCACACACTCACCACTCTGTAATAATTTTTTTTTGTTCTCGGTCATGTCATTTAATAACTTTTACTATGCAATGCTTCCCGACTATCATTCTTACTTGAATTGAATTATTATCTACAAACAAGCACCAATATTACTATTATTATGAAACTTACTATCACAATCCAACGATTTACATTTGAGGACTTCAATAATGCCTTCGTAGTAGTATCTAATTGAGTACTCAAAGTCGTAACCTTTTCATCAAGTTTGCTGATGTCTGACCCTATCAAGCTTTTGCAAGTATCAATCTCTCTCTTTATCTCTAAAATCTCTTTTTTGGAATCATTTACCACAGTGGAGACGCCGTCGATTGTGGAGGAAACGCTGTCCAATGATTTAGAAATCCCCTCACACGAGGTCTTTATTTCGTCTGATTTTGTACAAAGTTTTTCTTGACCTTTGCCCAATGCTTCCAAGGATTCGTCTTGGGTATTCTGTGAATCTTTAAGTTCTTTCAAAACTTCACCTAACTTGTCTTTTACAGAATCAATAGCACTGGTTGCAGATTTCAGATGCTCGTCCAATTTTGACAATTTGTCAACCTGTGATGTCAACTTGGTATTAGCATTCTCAAACTTGCTTAATTCATTCTCTGTTTTTTGTTTCAGATTGTCAGAGACTTTATCCGTTGAATTTGTGAATTCCTCAATCACCTTATCACAGGATTTTTGAATATTCCCAATGGATTTCTCAATTCCTGTAATGTTTGAACCTTGAAATGATGAGATTTCTTTTACCCAGTCTTTTACATTGTTCAGAAGAGAGTCCAATGAAGAAACATAACCGGCAACTACACCTTGCAATTCATTGCTTGTTTTTACGGTTTTTTCGACCTGATTTTTTGCCGATTCAATGTCTTTAAGACTTTGCTCTAATCTTTCCAAAGAAGTATTGATGTCGTATGGCATATTATTTGATATTTAGATATTTGTTTCTTATTTGATTGAGTTGTTCTTCGTGAACAAATAGCATTATTGATTGTGCCCCATCCCTTATGATTTTATCTTGGATAAACATATCTTCCGGATGAACTTTTTCAGATAAACGATTGATGAAAGTTTCAATTTTGTCCCATACAGTAGAACTATCTTTCTTGTACATATTCATAAATCCCTCGTAAAATGAATTAAGGGCATCGGTTCTCAGTGTTTCATTTTCTCCTGTACCCAAGAATGTGATGCAGTATGTCAGCAATAGTTGCAATGCCGAATTTTCGGGATGTGCTCTTAAACAGAGTAATGTGGCACCATATAAATGTTTCACATTGTCAACCTCACTTCCGGAAGAATCCTTTGGAATCACGTCCAAATATTTCAGCACGAGGTCAAAACCGTCCTTCTTATTTGAATCTTCTGACAAAGAATACAACTCCTTGCCCACTCTATAGTCTGTTCGTGCATACTTTGAGTTAAAATACAAATGAATGAACTCTTTCAACCAACTATCGTCGACACCATTTTTTCTGTGATTAAGGCTATCTTCACAAGCAATTCTCATATCCTCAATTGCACGGTATCTTTTCTTTTCCAAACTGGCATAGACAAAACCGGTCAAATAACCCAGACATTTATCCAAATAGTTCCTGCCCTTCTGATTGCCGATTTCAGACACTTTTTCTTCAGCTTGTTCAAGGGAATAGTACTTGCAGAAAAAGTCCAACATATACTTTTGGTACTCTTCTTCAGTTCGTTTGTGAATCTTCAATTCATAGGTTTGAGACAGATAGTCAATTGTTACATCCTCAACTAACCCGACACAACACATTCTGTATATTGCCTTGTCGGTATCATCCTTATCTCGTTTCCTACAGAACAGCAGTCTTAATTTACGATAGATGTCATTATTGGCGTGATTTCGTAACCAGCGAGTATCACCCGACAACCTTCCAATTTGAGCAATCAAATCGTCAAAATCATTGACTCTATTCAGTTTCAAGGTGCCATTATCGGAATTAAGGTCCTGCCATCCTTGGTTTTGGGCAATGGACGTTATTTCCTCTTTTATTGATTGCTCGAATTGGTCATAGTCTTGTTGTACCTGATTCTCCCACGATACAGTTATAAAGACATAACCATCGGAATCTGCCTTTTCCATTGCTTTATAGATACCTTCTGACACATCGTCTGTTCCGTCAAGTGGTTTGAGCAAATCATTGGCAGAATGATTTGGATAAGTATTGAGAATGCTGATTAAAGTATTTGTTATTTTAAAACATAATGATTGGTTGTAACTTATATGTGTATAAACCGGATGGAGTGTGTTCAGGTAAATAAAACCATATTGTTTATCACCATCTTCTTCGGATTTTATGACGATAGAATTATTGTGTTGATATACTTTTAGTTTTAAGTCCTCATTTCCACATATTTCCCGTAACTCACCTTGAATTTTAGTTGAAATAGTTGGTTTAACATTGAGGATTCTATCCGTCATCTCTGACAAAATAACCTTCTCCTTGTATAATCCTCTAAAAGAATTATTATGGAACCATAAGTTAATGTTCTTGTCTACATTTTCAATGAAACCACATTGTCTAATGACACCCGACAATTTCTCATAAGTCTCTTGAGAACATCCAACAGAGTCACATAGACTATGGAAATCCGACCATAATATGAATTTGTTTCTATAGTTCTCTAACCAAACTGGGTCATCGGTTTCACCCATATGCCAACGGATATCGTTGATTTTATCCGTAGTCAGATGTATAAATTCAGTAGAATCATATAACACATAGGAGATAGCGTGCTTTCTGTCACGACCTCCACGACCCGCTTCTTGGACATACCCCTCAATGGATGAACAAGGATTGATATGAATAGTGAAGCGAATGTTGGGTTTATCAATACCCATACCAAACGCCTTCGTAGCAACCATAACATTCTGTTGGTTCTGGTTGAATGTTTTCATATCACCAGAAGGGTTGTCTCCTCCGATAAAAGTTCCGATACACAGTTCCCCTTCTGTTTCTGCAACCAATCCGGTTGCCACTCCTGGATTGTTTCCCCAAACACTGTCCTCAACTCCAAACTGACCGTGAGCGTGTGGACAAAAAACTATACCTGCATTGGGGTATTCATTGTTTTCATCCTGCTGATAGAAAACAACCGGAGAATAATCACGAAGATGGCACTCTACCGCCTCATTCTTGCTGTTGATAGATTCTATGTCCGTCGGTATTTCTTTTAAGAGGCGATACATTACCCTTCTTTTGGATTCTGCCACTACAGCCTGCAATTCTCTATCCGAAACTATTCCTAATAACAGTGGGTTATACCTATCTCTAATCTTATCAAAATCGGATTGCACTTCAATTATCCGATATGTCAATTCAGGACGGGTGTCATTTTCTGGTCTGACAATCGTCTCACTGTCAATTGAAAGTCTCCCTCCCAATGTCAATTCCCTCTCCACATCGGCAAGCACATCAAAAGAAGCAGTAGCAGTCAATCCAATAATTGATAACGGTCTCTTTGATTTGGTGTGCATAAAGTCAATCATATTCCTACCTAAATGGAGATAGGATGTCCTAAAATCGTGCCCCCATTCTGATACACAATGAACCTCGTCAATAACGCCGTAAGAGAAATACACATTGTTTTTTTCTGACATTGCAACCAGACTCTCTCTAAAGTTCTCCATCATAAACCGTTCAGGAGACAGAAGCATAAACTGTAAAGAGCCGTTCTGCAAAAGATTGAGTTTCTCGTTCTTCTCACGAACATCCATTCCACTATTTACACAATCACAGGCGTCAATTCGTATTCCTCTCAATCCTCGAACTTGGTCCACCATCAGTGAAACCAACGGGTCTACCACTATTGTCACACCCGGTTGCAACATACTCGACATCTGATATGTGAGTGATTTACCACCACCTGTCGGAAGTAATCCTATTGTTGTCCTGTCTGACAAAGAGTGACTCAATATGGGAAGCTGACCAGTTCTAAAAGAAGTCTTTCTGAAAATCTCCCTCAAAAAATAGGTCAGGGTCTCTTTTCTATCCTCAATGTCAATGTATTTACCCGTAGTATCCTTCGTAACAAACTCGGGATAAATGATATTATTGGCAGAACAAACTGTTCTCTCTTTCTTCTTATAATGGGAAGAACGAATTATATAAACTGTTTCGGAATCAACAGCCAACGGCATTGCATCTACATTATCCCTTAATAGAAGAGAAATATCCATACACAAGTCAAAATGACTATCGGGGATGGTAATATTGACTTTGTTTGTTAGATGCAACGGTGAAGATTCGAAATCTTTTGTGGAGACAATGGTTAGGTTAATATTAGGCAATTTCTCGTTACTTCCATCCAGTTCTGTCATTTTGTGGTAGAGTTCGGAGAAATGTTGAATAGCCAGTGCTGAACACGGGACATCTCTTTCCACAACAACGATATTCCAACAATCTTTTCGTGTATCCAGTTCCCCTGTGATGATTGATTGTAGAAGCATCCGTTCAACACGGGCGATAGCCAATGGAGAAAGCACTATCTGCAACGTATCTCTCCAACTACCAGATAATTGTTTCCCATAGTTCTTCTTTAATATAGAGAAATACCTATTGGAACTTGCATCTTGCTCCCAGGCGGAGATGAAACGAGTATTTTTCAAGTCGTCCAATCGATATGTGTCCCAACCCATCTGTGACGATACTTTATCACGTAGTTCGTCTCTCAATCTATGAACAATATTGGAGTGATACTGGGTTCCATCTACTTCAAAGATGAATCCAGTTGGAGCACCACCGTAAGGTATTTCTATGGCAAAATCCACTCGCTGGTCCTTGCTGAACTTTTGGTTCGGAATCTTGACTATGGTTGATAAGGGTCTTTGTGGTTCTAATACTTGGACCAAGTATTCGTTACTGCTTCCTGATAGATAATTCTCAACGAAACCCTTCTCAAACGAACTTTCAAGAACATCTCCATTATATGACTCAATATTGAATCGAGGGTCTATAATATGCAAAGCTTCATTGATGTCATTTTTTGACACCTTATGGGTAGACCCGTAATGGATAGTTGCTGATGATTCGGGTTTAGTAGAAATATGAAATAGTTTTGAGAAAGTATTCTCAATTACCAGAGGAGCCATTGTTGGCAATCCCCTTGATATGATATTTGCAAGTACTGCAAGTCTCGAAGGATAGTCTTTTTCTACAGATAGTGACTTGTTGGACTTTACGTCGAAAGATGACAACGATTTCAGTAATCCTTCGTTCTCTTCCTCCAATTCTGTGTCAACAAACTCATCAGTAATGGCATCTAAGACATATCCGGCAAAGAACTGGTTCTTCTTGTGAGATTCTTCAATACGCTTACGAATATCTTGGATGCTCTCAATTCTATCAAAGTTCTTGAAGAACACTCGTAAAGAGATAGACCATTCCCCCTCCCATTCGCCTTTATTCAAGTCATAATTGGCAAATACTGAATCAGGGTCTGTGGCAACCAAGAAATCATCCAGACGCTTGCTATTGCTATAATATGGACCAACACACAAGAAATGGTTCACTCCTGTGAATACCTTTTGGAATAGTGAGATGAACTTCGGTAGGTCGAATAAATCAACATCAAGTATGTTGCTGAAGAGATGTATCTTGGGAAGATTGTTGGAAACGAAGTCTTTTTCTGTCAGTTGGTCAAAGACCTTGTTGACTACACATATTTCAACATCTTCACAAATACACTTGATAATGTCTTTTGCTCTGGTCACTGCTGGAACAGAAGGTTCAATCAAAGTCACCTTCTTTATCTTGGGTGTTTTTCTCTCACGCTTAAAGAAGTCCAGTAAACATATTGTGGCGATTCCTTGACCACACCCCCAGTCGAAGACTTCGACCTCGCCAGAAACAATTTCTCCAAGATTCGGATAACTCTTATATGCAGTATTAAGCTTGGCCTGGTGCATCTTGCCAAAACTTCTCAAATACATATTTAAGTGGTCTTCATCATCTATGATGTCTGTTCCCCTTTTCAATTCATTGTACAACTGGTCAAGTCTTACCTTGTCTGTTGGCAAACAGGACATAGCTGTATCTCTCATCCCCCTGAATGAGAAATTTCTATTTCTAATGAATTGTTCCTTAAAGGTTGGCATTGTTTACTCCTGTAATTGTTTCTGATTCTTTATTATTGCAGTACCTATTATAGTTGGCCAGTGCTATCTCTTTTGTAGTGTTTGCATAACAATATTCACATTGGTGAGGGCAGGTATTGTACTCTCCTATATCCTTACTGATACAGCATCCACAAGTTGTTCTTTGACCAGCATCTCTGTTATTCTTTCTGATGATTGCATATTTTCCTCCTTCAAGTTCTATGGCATCGGAAGGAATTTCTGGAGTACCAAACAAGTCTCCCATTGGTGTTATTAACTCTGCACCAAGTAATTTGAGCAGTTCCGGGTGCTTATATCCATACTTGACAATCAACCTGTCATCAACACAGTGATTGGGAATAATTCCAGGATACCGACCCGGTTCCCCACAAGTTGCCAATTCATATTCCCAACCTTTAGAATGATTCATTTCAACCAACTTGGTTGCAAAGTCCAACATTTGTTCCTGCTGCCACTCCTTGTAGTTGATGCCGTTGTTTTCCAAATTCCGTCTTACCTTGGTGTATTCTGCAATGTCTGCATAACTGAACACCAATCTTCGGGTATATCCTTTTAACTGGTCTCCAATCCTTTCAATCTTATCCAGTAGTTGATTAGAATCAATCTTATCTGTAAGCACAAGTGGGTCGTGTCTCCATATTACTTGTCCCGGTCCACCAAAATAATCGACCAATCGTTTGAAAGTGTCAATCCTTTTGACCAATGGTGGCACACCCTTTTCTAATCCCTCTTTGTCATAGTCATTCATCGTGTATTGGATATAACATCCTATACCACCATTTTGAGTCTTGAGTTCGTCCAAATGATTCAATAATGGCAGTGGGTTCTTTGACCAAAACACGATAAACTTGGTGTGATGGTATGAGACGTAGGAGTATTTCCCGTTGAATGGATTCTTCCAAGCAGAATAACCCTCTGATAAACGATGGAAAAACCAGTCGGCATAGAATGCAGGAATATCCGTACTCCTACTTGCAGAGACGATTATTGGAGCAATTGCAGAAACCTGCTGCCCATTCTTTATCGTTATATTGTCTTTATCCCAAGTTGCCATATTTATCAAAATTCCTTTCTATAATGAAGTGTCTCGAAAAATTGAATTTCCTCTTTACAATTAGGGCAGACCGACATATTTCCTACAAGTCCGCCCCTTGGACCACCTGAATGATATTCTATCCAAGTTAGTTTTTCTGATGGACATCCACATTTCATACACGGCATCTGGTGAGGTACTGGAGTTATAGTTTTTTTCAATTGATCTTTAATCTGCTCCCACGGGTGCTTATCAGATTGTCTTTGATGTATATAAAGGTCTCCACAAATAATCTGACAGATTTTATCATTCCGAAGTGTAAAAAGTAAATACCACGATGTGAATATAACACAACCTTTTTTAAAACTTCTCACTTCAATACAATCTCGTTCATAATTCTCGCTAAGTTTTATATTCAATATCACCTCCGTGTCACTTCCTTCTTCTGCCCTAAGATTCTTTTTCAAAAAAGATACAATCTGGTCAATATCTGAAAAGGTTTCTTTCCCCAGAGATATTAATTGACAGTCATCTGAAAGATGGTTCCGTATCTTGTCAAATTCATTCAATTTTATAATCCAGCATATAAAATCTGCCATCTCGGTATAAGCCAGCGGTGAGTGTACTACATATTCAAAACCGGATGCTTCTATCATACTCCTGATTTCTTTCTCTTTTTCTGGCGGGAAATAAAAGAACTCCAGTTTTGAGCAGCCAAAGAAAGCATTTTTATGGATGTATGAAAGATTAGATGGAAATTGAATGTATGACAATCCCCTACACAAGCTAAAAGTATCGTTCATAATTTCTGTCAGGGAATCGGGCAAACGAATCTCACGAAGGGAGGAACAGCTTCCAAAAGCATCGCTACCTATGTATTTTATACCCTCTGGGAGTTTAATGCCTTGAAGATAACGACATTCATAAAAGGCATGACTAGATATTGACTCTAATTCTTTGGGGAGATTCACCGTTGTCTTGTCAACTGGGCATCTAAATAACACTTTCTTGTCTGCACTAAAAAGCATATCGTCGTACACAAGAAAATTACTGTTATGTGAGACAAATCTTTTTATTGATTTTAGATATCCAAACGGGGAAGCATTAGAAATCCATTCGTCCTCCCAGTTGAAAGAGCCATCTAATACAATTTCTTCAAGATGTTCACACCCATAAAAGGCACCTTTCCCCAAGTATTCAATATTAGGGCCAAATTCAATCTTTTCCAAAGATTTACAAAACCGGAAGGCATAATTCCCAATGATACTTAAGGAAGATGGTATATGAATACTCTTGAGATGGTGTGCCCTTAAAAAAGCATCGTACTCAAGTTCTTTAACCCCCTCTGGCAAAATCACATCAGTAACCTTTGCTCCATCGAATGCTTCTTCGCAAATAGTAATAACCCCATCTTCTACATGCAGGATTTCAGCATTTTTATCAGCACGTAAGAGCTTTGTTTTATCAGGACTTAAAATATTGTTCATCGTTATATTCTGATTTATTGTTATTATTACTGGATGACTTATTATCAACGAGCAGTTCCTTGATATTTATATCCTCATTAAATTACACTTTAAATCTTGTCGTAATTCCGACTATTAAAAAAATGAAACACACGGCAAAAATACGAATAAATTGAAAACGGGAAATTGAAAAGTTTTTAGCCTTTGATTTCACATCCCCCATTTTAAACTTTCATTCTTCGCAACCGTCAAAAGAACTTTTCAAGTTGCGCCTATGCACCAACGAATACCCCTTTTCCTACTGATATTGTTTTTGGGAATTACCTCCGTTTTCGGACAAGCGGTCGTTGTTCCGCCCGACAGCACCGAAACCGACTATGAGAATGTGGACGATTTCCTGTTTGATACAGAGGGACTTGACGACGAGGATGCCGACTTCGGCGGCTACAACCCCGGCGTGATGAAGTCGGCCGATGATGTGTTTTCCAACAATGCGGCCGTGTCGTTCAACATCGCCTACTTCAAGAACCGCGGCTTGGAGTCGCGCTACCAGACCATCGCCATCAACGGCTTGGAGATGGAAAATCTGGTGCTGGGCCGCGCCTCCAACACCCAGTGGGGCGGCCTCACCCGCATCTTCAACGGCGCGGAGTGCCACCTGAACCTCAGCGCATCGCCGTTTGCCTTCGGCGACATCGGCGGCTCATCGGATTACAACGTCCGCGCCTCCTCGTTCCGTAAACAGCTGAGTGCCAACTACACCCTCGGCAACGGCAGCTACAACCACCGTTTCATGCTCACCTATGCCTCCGGCAAACTCAAAAACGGCTGGTCGGTGGCGGCCTCTGCCTCCGCCCGCTTCGGCACGCAACTCAACTATGTGAAAGGCACCTCGTTTCTCGGTTTTTCCTATTTCTTGGGATTTGAAAAGAATTTCAACAACCGCCATTCGCTCAGCTTTTCAGCATTTGGCGCACCCACCCTGCAAGGTCTGCAGGCCAACTGTGTGCCAGAGGTTTACGAAATTACCGGCACCCATTACTACAACCCCAATTGGGGCTGGTATGAGGGCAAACGCCGCAACGCCCGCGTGCGCGACACACACGAGCCCGTCTTCCTGCTCTCGCACGTTTTCAACTCTGCCGACAAGAAAGTGCAGGTAACCACCACGTTGGGGAGCTCTTTCGGGCATAAAAACACCACGGCTTTCAACTTCGTGAAAACCTCCGACCCGCGCCCCGACTACTACCGCTACCTCCCCTCTTACTTCGACGACGACCCCGAACAGCAGGAGTGGGTGATCCAGCAATGGGCTGAAAATGAAGACTATCGGCAAATCAACTGGGAGCAGCTCTACGAGGCCAACCGCCAGTCAACCGCACTGGGCGGCCCATC
>JAEEGL010816302.1_pt1 | contig 12812 bp, 4 predicted proteins | sample 9134231 | NCBI WGS metagenome assembly JAEEGL01 (sample SAMN16246548, study PRJNA631951) | gut metagenome | biome: gut microbiome; feature: rumen; material: fiber-attached | host: Bos | place: Iran: Karaj | collected 2018-10
CAACACTGTCCAGTATAGCCTCAAAGCCTCCTACGGCGACATCGCCGCCATCGGCTTCCAGTTCGAGCGGCATGGCATCTTCCTCGAATACGGTGTTTCCCGTGGCCATCCCAAAAACGGCATCCGCCGCTCCATGCCGGGAGAGTTCCTATCCTCCCGCCAACGCGAGGAACAGAAGCTCCGCGAAATAGTTTCCGAGCATCAGCTCGTCAAATACCACCCCACCCTCATGGGCATCAAAAAGTAAAGTATTTATTTTTCAGCCCCTTGAAAAATAAATTTGGCACTGTCAGAAAAAATTCGTATCTTTGCATCGAAAAATAAAACGAGATGGTCCAGATTAAGAACATACACGGCGAAGTCATCTACACCCTCCCTGAAGGTGTAGAGCTATATCAGGCTGTCCTCGTCGGTCTTGACCTCCGTGAAGCCGACCTACGCGGTGCCGACCTCTCCTTGGCAGACCTCGAATGGGCTGACCTCTCCGGTGCCGACTTAACTGATGCAGACCTCTCCAGTGCCAGCACTGAAGGCCTCATCCTCACCGATGCAATCCTCGAAAACACGCGCCTGCCCATGGAACGTCATCGCCCATGCTACTATTAATCTACAATTTAATTAGACCTTAGCCCCTGTCCCCTTCGGTCAGGGGCTTTTTTTTTATCTTTGCAACCAATTCTATCCCATCTATAGAATCTATTGTATCTAAACAACTCTATCACCCATGGCAAACCTCTCTCGCAAAGTCACTATCTACATCGACGGCAAGCCTGCCGAAGCTTCACTCAATGATTTGCTTGGTTGCGGCGGTTTTATTGGTGTTTGCGGAGTACTTCGATTACTCCGTTGTGCTGCACCGAGCCGTCGACGCCTTGGCCAACAAAGCGGTAGTAGTAGGTGCCGTCGGTGGAGTTGGTGGCATTGGGATCCCAGAACTGTTCTTGTTTGTAGATGTTGTCAACTTGGTAGACGAGGTGTCCCCAGCGGTCGTAGATGGTGAGTTTGTTGTAGGGGTAGCGTTGGTATTCGATGAGGTTGGCAATGCTGAAGACATCGTTGTAGCCGTCGCCGTTGGGGGTGACGAGGTTGGGGAAGGTGATGGTGCCGGGAACTATCTTGACAGTGTCGAGGAGGGTGTCGGTACATTCAATGAGGTTGCCGGTGATGCCGATGTTTTGTTCGGTCTCGATGAGCCATACTTGATAGTAGGCGGGAAGGGATACATCGGTGATGTCCCAGGTGTAGGTTGGGTGGATGGAGGTGGAGGAGTCGAGGTCGTCGGGTGTGGAGGGGTGTTTTTCAAACAGCCAGAGGAAGGAGCAGGTGGAGTCGAGGGGGATGGAGTTGTTGGTGAATTTAACCCAGGGACGGAATTCGGAGGGGAGAGTGGTGTCGAAGAAGAAGCTGGCAGAGGGCGAGGGGATGACGTGGATGCCGGAGGGGTTGGTGAGGGTGTCGGTGCAGCCGAGGGTGTCGGCGATGGTGAGGGAGAGGGTGTAGAGTCCGGCAGTGTAGGTGTGGGTGAAGAAGGTGGAGTCGTAGGGCGCGGGACCTTGGGTGAAGGTGGTGCTGTCGCCGAAGTGCCATGTTGAGGAGTTGGCGTGGGCGGTGAGGTTGCGGAAGTAGAGGGTGTAGGGTGAGCAGCCTTCCCAAAGGGTGTCTGGGAGGGAGGACCAGTGGTTGGTGTCATCGGTGATTTGCCAGACGGGTTTGAAGAGCGGGTCGAGGAGGTTGAGGTGGATGATGTAGAGACTGTCGCATCCGTTGATGGTTAGATACGAGTCGTAGATGGTGGAGGGTGCGAAGTAGTTGCTGTCGTGGTAGAGGTAGGGTTGGCGTGGGCAGAGGACGGCGGTGTCGCGGTATTCGTAGCGGGGGTAGAGTGTGAGGGAGAGGTGGTAGTTGCTGTCGCAGTTCATGACGGTACGGAGGCGTTTGATGTATGGTCCGCCGTCGTAGGCGGGGATGCCGTGGTAGAGGATGGTGTCGCCGTCGCAGATGGTATCTTGGTCGTAGAAGTGGTAGGCGGGGTTGATGGTGAGGTTGAGGTGGACGATGCTGTCGCAGCCGTAGCGGGACTGGAGGCTGTCGGTGTAGAGGCCGGACTGGTAGACGGTGCGGTTGTAGAGGGTGTAGCCGACATCGCTGCATGCGGTTGCGGAGAGGGTGGTGTCGTAGGTGGGCATGACGGTGAGGTTGAGACGGTAGACGCTGTCGCAGCCGTAAACGCTTTGGTAGTGTTTTTCGTAGTAGCCTGTGGTGTTGGGGAGGATGCCGCCGGGGCCGGTGATGCCGTGTTGGTTGTAGCTTTGTCCGGTGCAGATGGTTTCGACGAGGTTGTAGTCGTAGACGGTGTTGATGTTGAGGATGACGAGGGTTTCGATGATGCTGTCGGGACGGGGTGTTTGACGGACGATGTATTCGCCGGGGAGGGTGAATGAGGTGTCGCCGATGCGGAAGGTGTCGCCGTTGCAGATGGCTGGGTAGACGGTGTCGTAGTGGATGCAGGGGGAGGGGATGGCGATGCGCATGGTGGTGTCTTTTGAGCAGGTGCCTCCAGCGAGTGAGGCTGTGAGGTGGACATTGTAATAGCCGGGTTCGAAGATGTGGGAGGGGTGGCGGGAGTTGGAGGTGGTGCCGTCGCCGAAGTCCCAGGTGTAGGTGTCACATTCCATGTTGGAGAGGGTGGTGTAGGTGGTGTCGGTGGCTACACGACTGAGGTTTTGGAATCGGATTTTGACACGGCATCCGATAGTGTCGACGGCCATATAGTTGAATTCGGCGAAGGGGAAGATGTTGCCCACGATGACGGTCTTTTCGAAATAGCAGCTGCTTGAAGAGTCGCCGATGAAGGAGGCGCGGCAGTGGTAGACACCGGGCAGGGAGCTATAGAAGACTTGTGTGGTGTCGAGGGTGACATCGGCACTGTCGACATTATACCAGCGGTAGCGGAAGCCTTCGGGGGCTGTGAAGTTGTTGGTGTCGACAATACCGCAGGCTCCGGAGCGGATGTATTTCTGGTCGCAGGAGAGAGTGAAGTAGGCGTAGCCATAGTGGCCTGTTTGGGCGCAGTCGTAGGTGGTTAGTTTAACGAAGATGCGACGGCCTTGGAGGGGTTCGAGGTCGATGCCCACGGCTGTCCAGTCTTTCCAAAGGACGGTGTTGGTGTCGTATTGATAGATGTTCCACCCCAGTTGGTCGGAGGAGACAAAGTCGGCTGAGAAGCAGCGGGTGTCGATGGGGTTGTTGTATTCGTCGGTGATGGTGAATTGGAAGCGGGGCTGGTCGGAGAGTTGATGGCCGGGGTTTTCGAGCACGGCGGCGTAGCGAAGGAGGAGGATGTCGGCAGTGGCGGTGTCGACAATGTATTCATAGGAGATGCTTTCGGCTTCGCCTCCATAGTTCCAGTTGCCAAGTCGGACGGAATGGTCGTGTCCCGGGGGAATGGAGCGGAGTTGGTTGCCGGTGCGTGGGTCGCGATAGGTGGTGTCGAGCATGACGGTGTGGCGAGAATAGATGTTGTCTGAGCCGAAGTCGATAACTCCTTGATTGTTGTCGGGGTAGTTGAAATCGCCATAGCGGCAGATGGTGTGGCAGGAGTAGAGGTTGGCGAAATCGATGCAGTTGTCGCCGCCGGCACAGAATTCGAACCATGTGGTGTCGATACATTCTATGGCGTTGTTGGTGATATAGACGTAGTAGTGTGTGCCGTCGATAAGGTTTTCGAGATGGACGGTTTTGCTGTTGACCGAAATGGAGTCCATGCGTTCCTTGTCAGAGCCGTACCAGAAGGTCCATTGGGTGGCGGAGCTGTTGTCGTCCCAACGGACGCGGCAGGTGGAGTCGGTCATGAGGTCGGTGCGGATGTTGCCGATGGTGTTGAAGGAGACACGGAATTCGAAACCGGAGGATGTGAGAGTGTCACCGTTTGAGTTGAACTGGATGCAGAGGTGACCGGTGTTGGTGTGGAGTTCGAAGTTGTCGTCATCGCCGCTCCAGCGATAGTAGTAGTAGTCCCAGGTGCCTTCGTCGTAGATGGTGATATAGTCGTTGCCGCGGATGTGTAGTTTGCCATGGAGGGTGAAGGGGTCGCCGGTGGAGGAGTGGATGTGGAGGGATTGGTCGCAATGGTAGTGGTAGTTATTGGGACCGCCGGGGTCAAGGATGGTGTAACATTCGTTTATGTTGAGGGTGTGGGAAGTGTCTTTGTTGAAGGGCAGGATGAGAATGGTGGTGTCGCAGGGGGTGATGAAGCATTTTTTGACCGGGGCGTTGCAGGAGACAATGTTTTCGTTGCTCCAGAGGTAGCATACGTATTGCCGGTCGGGTATGAGGTTGTTGAATTGGTAGCTGCGTGTGGTGGTGGTGACGGTGTCGAGTTGGGTTTCTGACTCGCCATAGGCTATCCACCATTGTGTAGCGTTGGAGGTGTCGACCCAGGTGAGGCGGGCGGTGCTGCAGGTGACGTTGGTGGCGGTGATTTGATAGATGGCGTAGTTCATCATCACTTCAAAGTCGAAGCCTTCACCATTGTCGTGGGGGTTGGAGGAGGTGGAGGCAACAAGGCAGAGGTATCCGTTGTCGGAAGAGACATAGCCGTTGCCAATGCCTCCATAGTTGGTGATAGTATTGTGTGCAGTGATGTCAAGGGAACTGTATCCAAGATTGTAGTTACCTTTGATGGTGACTCCGCGTCCGTCGGCAGAATTGAAGTCGTGGTCGGAATAGCAGTCGGGGAAGGGAGGATTGAAACCGCCGTTGTCGTAGATGTGGACACATTCGTTGACAGGTAACAGGTCGGCATGGACTTCGACATTGGAGCGACGGCCGATTATGTTGAGGATACTGTTGTAATATTGTGTAATCCAGATGGTGGGGTCGTGGGGCATGCGTATGCCGTAGATGGATTGGATGAAACAGTTGCCTAAGCTAAGGTTGTTTTCGATATGGATATAGCATTGTGAATTGCGGTGCAGACCGGTGAGAGTGGCCTGGTTGGTGGAGGTGGTGATGGTGCGGAGGGAGTCGATGTGGGTGCCGTAGGTGATGGTCCATAGGTTAGCGGCAGTGGTGTCCTGCCAAGTGATGGCCATTGCGGTGTCGGTCTGCCAAAGGGTGTCGAGGGAATGAAGGGTGGGGTAGAAGGTGATGCGGAAAGCGAAGCCGGAGCTGTTGTTGGCTTCGTTGGTTTTGAGTGTGATGTAGGCAGTGCCGTCGGGATACCAGTTGTCAATGTGCCACCAGTATTGGCTGCCCACGGAGCCATCCTCATAGAAGGATAGATAGTCGGTGACATCGGCGTAGCCATACATGCGGAATCCCAGTCCTGTGGTGGAGCGGATGACGAGTACGGAAGTATCGCTGGAGTAGTAGTTGCCTGTTCCACCGGGGTCGTATATTGTGTAACATGCGCCTGGGGTAATCCAGACGGTGTCGCGCGAGTGCGAGTTCATGACGATGTCGTTGTCGCCGAGGGTGGTGAAGTTGTGGGTTTGCAGGTTGCAGCCTTCGGAGAAAGGAGTGCGGCTGATGCGGAATTGGTAGTCGGTGGCGGCGAGAAGGTTGTTGAGGGTGGTGGAGGTGGTAGTGGAAGAGGAGGTGGTCCAGCCTGTGCCGGAGGAGTAGCCTATGTACCAGGGACCGGTGTAGCCGCTGTTGTCTGTCCATTGAACATCAACGCTGTTTTGCTTGACGTGGGTGAATTGTACATCTTCAATGGGGAGGGTGTCTTGGTCGATATGGATGAGGAAACCCCGGCGAATGTCCTTTTCGTTGGTGCGCCACCGCAGACGGAGGAATCCATTCTCACTTTGGATACGGAAATGCACACCGTTGTACCAAGTCCAGTAGCCGTTCAATTCGTTGTTGAATTCGTTGTTGTTGGAGGGGTTGGTGCCGGTCCAAATACGGTCTTCGCCGTCATAGCCGTTGTTTTGCTGGTCGTAAGCGTCTTCGTAGTCAAACTCTCCGGTGATGAAGAAGTTGCTCCCGTCGGAGGAGATGATAATCAGTTGGCTGGTGTCGTAGTTGAAGTAGTTGTGGTCTTTGCCACCGGCATCGTAGATATTGTAGCAGGTGCCAGGGGTGACGACGAGGGTGTCGATGCCACGGTAGGGCATGATGACGGTGTTGGGTTCCACGCCTTGTGTGATGAAGGCTTGACGCGAGGAAAAGGCGCAGGGGGATGCAGAGCCTTGGCGTGTGACGTAGTAGACATATTGTGTGCCGGGGGTAAGACCGGTCAATGTTGCAGTTGGGGAGGTGGTGGCGAGGGAGATAAAGTTGTCCTCGTCGTTGCCGTAGTAGATTCGCCATGCAGAGGCGGAGGGGTCAGTCCAGGAGATGGTTGCACTGTTGGAGGTTATGTTGGAGGCTTGCAGTTGGGTGATGGCGGTGTCTTGCTGGATGATGTGGAATTCAAATCCCATACCTTTGTTTTCGCAGTCGGAGGTGAAGCCAATGGTGCAGATGCCGTCGGTGCAGTTGATTTCAAAATCGCTGTTGGAGTTGCTGTATTGGTGCCAATCGCCATCGTAAAAGATAAACAGACCGTCGGGTTCCGGAATGTCGTACCATCCTTTCAGACGGAATCCTTTGCCGTTGGCAGTGCGCAGGGTGTAGGTGGCATAGTCGGAGTGGAAGTAGTTTTGATTTTTCCCTCCGGCGTCCAGCACGGTGTAGCAGTTGCCCGGCAACAGTGTGACGGTATCGTTTTTGCGGTAAGGCATGATGAGGGTGTCGGCGGTGCCGTTGGTGATAAAGGAGTGGCGGAAGGGTGTGACACAGGGGGCGGTGATGTTGCCCTCGATGGTGTAGATGTATTGTGTGCCGGGGTTGAGGCCGGTGAGTGTCACGCTGGGCGATGAGACGGTGCGTGTGACCCAGTTGCCGTCGTCGTATGTATAGCGGACTGTCCATTGGGTCGACTGCGAGGTGTCGCTCCATTGGATTGTGGCCGTTGAGGAGGTCACGTTGGTGACTGTGGGGGTAATGATGCGGTTGTTCTCCCAGATAATACGGTAGAACAACTTGTAGTAGGAAGTGACGGTGAAGTCTGCCATGCCGTAGGGGAAGTACATTTTGTGAGGCTTTATGTTGCTGTTGTCGCCCCATATCCAGCGGCTGGAGCTGATGTTGTTACCGTTTGTCCAGCGATAATACAAGTAGTCGTCTCCCCCTAATTTGTACCATCCATCGGCGTAGAAACCCACACTGTCGTTTGTGGCGAAGTTCATGTTAGGCCAGTCGGAGTAAAGGCGGTTGTTGCCCGGGCCTGACATGCTGTTGAGAGTGTAGCATGTGCCGCTTGTCAAGGCGAAATTATTGTTCCAATTGGGGAAGTAGATGTTGTTCTGGTTGTTGGGGACAATAAAGTACTGATTTACTGTCTCCATGCAGGTGATGGCGTTGTTGCGGATATGATAGATGTAGTAGGTGTTGTTGCGCAGATTTGTAAGGGTTACCGACGGGGTGTTGCTGGTGGCTGTCATCAGCGTGTCTTCGTCACAGTAGTATGTAACAGTCCATTCGGTTGCTTCAGCTACATTGTCCAGCCAGGAGATGGTGATGCTGCTGTCGGCATGGGACTGGGCATCCCACGAGTGGATGCTGTTGGGGTATTCCACCCGTATCTCGTAGCCGCTGAAAGAGGCATAGTTGTTGGAATGGAAATGGATCAGCACACAGCTGTCACCGGCTCCGCCATAGGAGTTGCTGGAGAAAATGTTTGTACCGGAATCGTAGTAATGTTCATGATAGACGTTGGTGTCGTTGCCGTAGTAAATGTCGATATAGTCGCCATCATCGCTGTTCACTCCTGTCTGATAGCTCAGGTTCAGGCGGAAAGGCCCTGACGAGGAAACGACGTAGAGCCACGAATCCTCGTTGTTGGTGTAGTTCGAGTATCCGCCGGGGTCGAGTATAGTGTAGCAATTGCTCCTGTCTATGCGCAGCGTGTCGGTGCCGAGGTGCGGCATTATCACGGGATTTTGGGCGAATAAACCGAAAGGCAACAATGCAATCATTGCCAGTATAAACTTGGTTGAGATATGTCCGAGTTTGACTTTCATGTTGGGTTAATGTGTATTAAGTTTTTGTTGAGAGCAGAGCTTTGGACGTTGATATACCCGTTCAAGAACACTGTCCCGAATATACAATTAGCGTTGCAAAAATACTAATTTTTTTTTACATAAGAAGATATTATTCTGTATAAAAAAGAAAACCCCCAGTTCGGGGGTTTCACGATTGATATCAAGAATGTCAATTAAAGTATTGGTATCTAATTAGGAACATTTCGACCAGCCGCAGTTTGGACAACTCTTGCAGCCGCCGGTGTAGATGATTTTTGCACCGCAGTCGGGGCAGGTCTCGCCAGTCTCGGTGCCGTCTTTGATGTAGCGTTTCAGTGCACGTGCCACACCGTTGGACCATGTGGTGATGCTGTCCACGTCGAAGTTGAGTTTGCCGATGAGGTCCACCACGTTGGGGATGGGCATGCCGTGGCGCAGGATACCGCTAATGAGCTTGGCGTAGTTCCAATACTCTTTCTTGAACATGCGCGACAGGCCCTCCATGGTTACGTGGTAACCGTCGGGGTCGAGATACTGGAAGTCGTATCGTGCATGTTCCTGTCCGGGTTCTTTCACGCGGATAACCCATCCCTTTTCCACCCACTTGGGCAGCACAAAGCTCTCGGCGCGGCCAGTGAAGATTTCATACGGGCGGTGTTCGTACATACCCACCACGGCAATCCAGTCTTCTTTCTCGTTCTTGAACCGCACCACCTCGGCCTCCAGTTTCTTGGGGCGTTTGGGAGCTTTGTTCTCGTTGAACTCGTTGCAGTTCTTCGACTCGCTCTTGGACACCAGCACACCATGGCGCGACCCGTCGCGGTAGATGGTGCAACCCTTGCAGCCCGATTCCCATGCCGTCATATAGATTGTGCTTACTATTTCCTCCGAAGTCTCCTTCGGGATGTTGACGGTGACGCTGATGGAGTGGTCCACCCATTTCTGTATGGCTCCCTGCATTTTCACTTTGCTCACCCAGTCGATGTCGGCCGAGGTGGCTTTATGGTAGGGCGATTGGGCTATGAGGAGGTCTATCTCCTTGTCGTCCATTCTGTCGATTTCGTCCATGCTGTACCCTTTCAGTTTGAGCCAGTCAATGAATTTGGGATGCAGCACGTTGTATTCCTCAAAGTAGTCGCCGTTTTCGTCCTTGACCACTTTGTGCTTGGAGGTGTCCTTATCGTTGGGGTTGATTTTCTTGCGGCGCTTGTAGCTGACCATGAACACGGGTTCGATGCCCGAGGTTGTCTGGGTGCAGATGCTCACGGTGCCTGTGGGGGCGATGGTGAGCAGCGCTATGTTGCGGCGTCCGTACTTGACCATCTCGGCATACAGTTTCGGGTCGGCCTCGGACAGACGTTGGACAAACGGGTTCATTTTCTCGCGGTTGGCATCGTAGATGGGGAAACTGCCGCGTTCCTTGGCCATGGTCACCGACGAGCCGTAGGCGGCGCAGGCCAGAGTGCGCTGCACCTTCACGGCAAAGTCCGTGGCCTCCTCGCTGCCATAGCGCAACCCCATGGCGGCCAGCATGTCGCCCTCGGCGGTGATGCCCAGACCTGTGCGGCGCCCTTCCATGCACTTCATCTTGATGTTCAGCCACAGGTTGCGCTCCACGCTCTTGATATCGTCGCCCTCGGGGTCGCTTTCAATCTTTTCCAGTATTTTGTTCACCTTCTCCAACTCCAGGTCAATCAAGTCGTCCATCAGGCGTTGGGCCTTGGCAATATGGTCGCGGAAAAGGTCGAAGTCGAACTCTGCCTGGGGCGTGAAGGGGTTCTTGACATAACTGAACAGATTCACAGCTATCAGGCGGCAACTGTCGTAAGGGCACAGCGGTATCTCGCCGCAGGGATTGGTCGACACCGTGCGGTAGCCGAAGTCGGCATAGCAGTCCGGCACGCTCTCGCGCAGGATGGTGTCCCAGAACAGCACCCCCGGCTCGGCCGAAGCCCAGGCATTGTGGATGATTTTGTTCCACAGCTTGCGGGCGTCAATCTCCTGGCGCACGATGGGATTGGGCGAGTCGACAGGGTACTGCTGAACGAAAGGCTTCCCGTCGCGCACACATTTCATGAACTCATCGGTGATTTTCACCGACACGTTGGCACCCGTTATCTTACCCTGTTCCAGCTTGGCATCGATAAACTGCTCGGCATTGGGGTGCTTGATGCTGATGCTGAGCATCAGAGCGCCGCGACGGCCCCCCTGGGCCACCTCGCGGGTGGTGTTGCTGTAGCGTTCCATGAAGGGGACAATGCCTGTAGAGGTCAAGGCACTGTTTTTCACAGGGCTGCCCGCCGGACGGATGTGGGTGAGGTCATGCCCCACGCCGCCGCGCCGTTTCATCAACTGCACCTGCTCCTGGTCAATCTTCATGATGCCGCCATACGAGTCGCTCGCACCGCTGTTGCCAATCAAAAAGCAGTTCGAAAGCGACACCACCTGGAAATTGTTGCCAATGCCCGACATGGGGCTCCCCTGCGGGATGACATACTTGAAATCCTTCAGCAGTCCGTATATCGTCTCCTCCGACATGGGGTTGGGGTAGTTCCGCTCAATGCGGGCGAATTCCTCCGCCAAACGGCGGTGCATCATATCGGGGTTGAGTTCATAGATTTTGTCATCATCGCGCAAGGCGTATTTATTCATCCACACATTGGCTGCAAGTTCATCGCCTCCAAAGTACTCAATCGACGATTTCATAATGTCTTCGGGTGAATACTGGGTGTACTCCTTGGGTTTAAGGTGTTGAATATCAGTTCCAAAATCTAAAAACATGTCGGACTGCATGGGTGCTTTTCTTTATAAGTTTGACAATAACAAATGATTACCGCGATGGGCTGTTTTTTTTTCAGACTGCTAAAGTACACAATACTTTTGTAATGTCGGAAAATGAGTTATCAACATACCCCCTTGAAAAGAAAGCAACATGCTGTATCACAGTCTGTAACTCGATAATAAAGCACCTCGCAGCCGCCCTTTTCCAACCCCGATGCCGCCCTGGTCGGCTTGGGGGCGGTTGCCCGTCGTCCCCTCCGCCGAAACGGCCCCGTCCCCCGTCCCGTTCCTTCCCCGCCGGAAGAACGGTTGTATTACACTTGTTTTCCACTTTAAAAGTGTAAAACAAGCAGGAAACAAGTGTAAAACAACAGCCAAACAAAAGCACCGCAATGTGCCGAGCCGTGTTTCCCTGGCACGGAGTTGTGGCTGTAGGGTGGTATGTTACATGGTCGTGGCGTGGGGATGATTGTGATGTCGGGGGAAAACGTATTTTGGCAGCGTCATCCCACTGTATCGTTAAGAAATTTTTTATAAAGGTCTCCAATTGAAAAATTAATTGTATCTTTGCAAAATGAAAACAAGACGACAGGTTTGCTCGCAAAAGTTGTCCCATTATTTGAAAAAAACAAGGAAGTACCGATAGAATAATATGGCCAAACAAAATACTACAAAGCAATCAAAAACGATGGAAGCGGCTCTGTGGGAGTCGTGCAACAAACTGCGCGGAGCAGTCGAGCCTGCCGAGTACAAGCATGTGGTGCTGAGTCTTATTTTCCTCAAATATGCGGGAGACCGCTTTGAGCAACGCATGCAGGAACTCATAGCGCAAGGGCTGAAAGAGTATGTCGATACGGTAGAGTTCTACACAGCAGAGAACGTGTTCTATCTACCAGAGAAGTGCCGCTGGTCATACATTATGGAGAATGCCAAGCAGTCGAACATCTTCCAAATAATAGATGACGCACTTGTCGATATCGAGAAGAAGAACAAGCAGCTGGAGGGTGCCCTCCCCTACAACTACTATTCCAACCTCGGGTTGGACAAGACCAAGTTCGCCTCACTGCTCGACGAAATCAATAAGTTGGACACCGTTGCCGATGCCGAGAACGACCTGATTGGTCGCGTCTATGAGTATTTCTTGGGCAAGTTCGCCATCGCCGAAGGCAAGGGCAAGGGCGAATACTATACGCCCAAGTCGATTGTCAACCTCATCGCCGAACTTATTGAGCCTTACGACGGCAAGATCTACGACCCCTGCTGTGGCTCGGGCGGCATGTTCGTGCAGTCGATGAAGTTCGTCAAGGCCCATCACGGCAATATGAAGAACGTGAGCGTCTATGGCCAGGAGAACACCAACACCACCTTCAAGCTGGCGCGTATGAACCTCGCCATCCGTGGCATCTCGGCCGACATCCGTCAAGGCGACACCTTCCACAACGACCACCATCCCGACCTCAAGGCCGACTACATTATGGCCAATCCGCCCTTCAACCAGAAGGACTGGCGCGAGGCCAACCAGCTCACCTCCGACCCACGCTGGAGCGGCTATGATGTGCCGCCTACCTCCAACGCCAACTACGGCTGGATATTGAACATCCTGTCAAAACTCTCCACCCGTGGTGTGGCGGGCTTCCTGTTGGCCAACGGCGCCTTGAGTGCCGACGGCACCGAGCTGGCCATACGCCGCAAGCTCATCGAGAACGACAAGGTGGAAGCCATCATCATCCTGCCGCGCAATATGTTCTACTCCACCGACATCAGCGTGACGCTCTGGATACTGAACAACAACAAGAAAGCCCGTGTGGAGACCAAGAACGGCGAGGAGGTGCATTATCGCGACCGCGAGGGCGAAGTGCTCTTCATCGACCTGCGGCAGAAAGGCGAGCCCTTCGAGAAGAAATACATCCAGTTCTCGCCGGAGCAGATACGCGAGATTGCCGACACCTATCACCACTGGCA
>JAEEGL010872108.1_pt1 | contig 12812 bp, 14 predicted proteins | sample 9134231 | NCBI WGS metagenome assembly JAEEGL01 (sample SAMN16246548, study PRJNA631951) | gut metagenome | biome: gut microbiome; feature: rumen; material: fiber-attached | host: Bos | place: Iran: Karaj | collected 2018-10
AAGAAAAAGCAAGGGGGAGACTACCATGGCGGAAACGATGATTCTGGAAAGCGATTCTCCGGAGAAGACGGCTTCTTTGGGCGAGCATCTGGGGGCAAAGCTTCCGGCCGGTTCCGTGCTGTGCCTGACAGGGGAACTCGGGGCAGGAAAGACCAGTTTTGTCCAGGGGCTGGCAAAGGGGCTTGAGGTGGCTGATGCGGTCACGAGTCCGACGTACAATATCATGAACATCTACAAGGGGCGACTGCCGTTGGTGCATTTCGACCTGTACCGGCTGGAGGCACCGTTTGAACTGGAAGATATTGATTTTCCGGGCTTCGTGAACGAGCCGGCGGGCGTTGTGGTCATCGAGTGGGGGGAGAAATTCCCAGAGGCCTTACCGGAACAACGAATTGATATCGCTTTTGAGCCGGGAGCAACACCTAATGAGCGTCGTCTGTCCTTTACTGCGGCCGTTGGATGTGAGGATCTTCTGAAGGAGCTGGCGGTGAAGTGCTGATCTTGGCACTGGAGACGGCGACGGTTGTTTCTTCGGTGGCGGTGGCGACAGAGGAAAGACTGTTGGCTGAGGTGACGGCAGCGGCGAAGCTGACCCATTCCGAGACATTGCAGCCGCATATCGCGATGGCACTGGAAATGGCCAGTGTCCGCCGGGAAGAGGTTGGCGCCGTAGCGGTGAGCATTGGGCCAGGATCCTTTACAGGGCTTCGAATCGGACTGGCAGCGGCCAAGGCCATGGCCTATGCCTGGCAGGTGCCGTTGGCCGGAGTCGATACGCTGGCGTCGCTGGCGATGGGCTGTCCCTGGCCGGGGGCGAAAACGGCGGCATTGATTGACGCGCAAAAAGGGAATGTCTATCTGGCACTCTATGAGTGGAAAGTAGGGCTTCCCGAGATGCTGTGGCCGGCAGAGGTTGTCCCATTAGAGCAGGCAATTGGGCGGCTCGCGGCTTTGAAAGATCCGGTAATGATGGCGGGTGATATCGTCCAGCAAAAGCTCGTGTCGTGGGATGGCCTGCCAGAGAATCTCTTCATCGCGCCGCCGGCGACGGTTTTACCTCGGGCGGCGTCGGTGGCGGCGCTTGGCCTGCACCGGCTGGCGGCGGGCCAGACGGATAATCTCATGGGACTGGAACCACTTTATATCCGGCGCTCAGAGGCGGAGGTTCTTTGGGAGAAGCGCCATCCGGAGGCGGTTTCATGATTTCTTTCCGGGAAATGAAGTCAGAGGACGCAGATCGCGTCGCGGCCATCGAGGCGGCGTCCTTTCCCGTTCCTTGGTCGCGCCAGTCGTTCTGGGAGGAGGCGTCGAATGAGCAGGCGTATTATCTATTGGCGATTTCGGATGGGGAAATCATTGGCTATGCCGGAGCCTGGCTCGTCCTTGACGAAGCCCAGGTCACGAATATTGCGGTCGCTCCTGCGTGGCGCGGCCGCGGCGTAGGACGATTGCTCCTCACGGAGCTGATTGCCCGGGTGAAGGTGCAAGGAGCGGTGCGGATGACGTTGGAGGTTCGGCCATCGAACACGGCGGCGCTGGCGCTTTATGATGCTCTCGGTTTCCAGGACTGTGGCCGGCGTCCGGGCTATTACCAGGACAACGATGAGGACGCGGTGATCATGTGGAAGATGAAACTGTAAGAAGCGTGACGGGAGGGGCGGCACGATGGGTTCACCGGAGGACCGGCTGACGCTGGGTATCGAGTCGAGCTGCGACGAGACAGCGGCGGCAGTACTGCGGGGCGGACGGGAGCTTTTGTCTAACATCGTCTCGACGCAGATTCCCGTGCATCAGAAATTCGGAGGCGTCGTCCCGGAAATCGCTTCCCGCCGCCATATCGTGAATGTCATGCCGGTAATTGACGAGGCCCTCCGCCAGGCATCGGTGCGCCTTCCGGAAATCAGTCAGGTGGCGGTGACTTATGGGCCGGGGCTGGTGGGGGCACTTCTGGTCGGCGTGGCGGCGGCGAAGGCGTTGGCGTTCGCCCTGGATGTCCCACTTTTGGGCGTCAATCATCTGGAAGGGCATATCTTCGCCAATTTCCTCAGTTTTCCGGATCTTCGGCCGCCGTTCGTGGCGCTGGTCGTTTCCGGTGGTCATACGGCCCTGGTGCGGGTGGTGGATTACAACCGCTTTCAGTTGATGGGGCAAACGCGGGATGACGCGGCGGGGGAGGCTTTTGACAAGGTGGCGCGGGTCATGGGACTGCCTTATCCTGGGGGGCCGCAGATTGACCGGCTGGCGGCAGAGGGGAATCCCGACGCCATTGATTTCCCGCGGGCGCTTCTGGAAAACGGGAATTATGAGTTCAGCTTCAGCGGACTCAAATCCGCGGTGCTGAACTATCTCAACGAGCAGAAGATGAAGCGTCGTGAGGTTTCTAAGCCTGACGTAGCGGCTTCTTTCCAAAAAGCGGTGATTGAGGTACTGGCGGCAAAGGCGTTGGAAGCGATGCGGGAGACCGGCTATTCGGCACTGGTACTGGCGGGCGGTGTGGCGTCCAATAGTGCCCTGGAGTGTCGGCTGCGGAAGATGGCAGATGAGAGACGGTTCGCTTTCTATTATCCCAGCCCGGTTCTTTGTACGGATAACGCCGCTATGATTGCCTGTCGCGGTTATTACCAATCATTGGCCGGGCATTTCTCCGGCCTCCGTCTCAATGCGGTCCCGGGGCTGGGGCTGAGCAATCTGGAAGCGTAAAGCGCGGGGGGCATCTGTCATCGTGCTGGCGGCTCGTCGCCGAAATGGTCATTGCATTATGAGGAAACAGGGGAGGCAGAACGATGCAGCCGGAAACAGCGAAACTGGTGAAAATCCTGGAGGATAGTCACGATATCGTATTCTTTGGTGGGGCCGGTGTCTCGACGGAATCCGGCATCCCGGATTTTCGGAGTGCTGAAGGACTCTGGAATGAGAAGCTGAAGATCCGGCTTACGCCGGAGCAACTTGTATCTCACACTTATTTTGAGAAATATCCGCAGGAGTTCTTTGATTTCTACCGCGCCAAGCTCATTTATCCTAAAGCGGAACCCAACGGTTGCCATATTGCGCTGGCGGAGCTCGAGAAAATGGGACGCCTGGACGCAGTAGTCACGCAGAACATTGACGGTCTGCACCAGAAAGCCGGCTCGAAGGTCGTCTATGAGCTTCACGGTTCGGTGCTCCGTAATTACTGCCAGGAATGTGGCGCTTTCTATGACGAGCAGTTCATCCTGGAGACAGCGCCGGAGGTGCCACGTTGCCCAAAATGCGGCGGCCTGGTGAAGCCGGATGTGGTGCTTTACGAAGAGGCGCTGGACAACGCGACCATCAACGCTGCGGTGGACGCCATCGCGCAGGCGGACACACTCATCATCGGCGGTACATCCCTAATTGTTTATCCGGCGGCAGGACTTATCCGTTATTTTCGTGGACAGCACCTCATCCTCATCAATAAGACGGAAACAAAGGCTGACCGGTCGGCCGAGCTCGTCATCCGTCAGCCCATTGGGCAGGTCATGGCGGAAGCCGTGGGGGCGATGACAAAATGAGTCGGGAAAAAGGGATCCGCCTTGTCCTTTGGAGTGTTGCCCTGACGTTCCTGGCCGTCGGGCTCTGGCACGGTGATCCGCGCCAGGTCTTCGCCAAGGCGGTCCGGGTCTGTATGGAGTGCATTGGCATTGGCTAAGCGACAATACTTTCAGATCTTGGCAACGTTCCTCTACAATCCGTATCTGGGAAATTTCCTGACTGGGCGGGTGGGGCGTGTTCCCGGAAAAATGGCTTGTGTGCCTGGCTTAAACTGCTATTCCTGCCCCGGTGCGGCCGGCGCTTGTCCGGTGGGGGCCTTCCAGAGTTTCCTGTCCGGTGTGTTTCCGCGCTTTCCGTTCTATGTACTGGGAAGCCTGATGCTGTTTGGTCTTCTCTTTGGCCGGCTGATTTGCGGGTGGGCATGCCCCTTCGGATTCTTACAGGAGATTCTCCATCATTTGCCGGGGCCGAAATTGAAAAAAAACCGATTCACGGCGACGCTGGCTCGGTTAAAATACGTCTGGTCAATGCTTTTCGTTGTCTTATTGCCGTTGGCTTTTTGGGCGACAACAGGAATCGGTATCCCGGCTTTCTGCAAGTTCCTTTGTCCGGCGGGGACACTGGAGGGCGCGGCACCGCTTCTCTTGGTAAATGCCAGCCTGCGCGGCGCGGCGGGGACATTAACAGTCTGGAAATTTGCCGTGGCGGGTTTCTTCCTGCTACTCATGATCGTTGTATGGCGTCCCTTCTGCCGTTGGCTCTGTCCGCTGGGCGCGCTCTATGGATTGTTTAACCGTTATGCTGCATTGGGTGTGCAGGTGGACGCGGAGAAATGTGTCCGTTGCGGTGCCTGCGCCCGGATCTGTCGCATGGACACGGCGCTGGCGGGAGATCCGGAATGCATATCCTGTGGCGACTGCCTAAAGGCTTGCCCAACGGAAGCGGTTTCGTTTCGCGGTCCGTCGTTCCATCCGCGAACGGAAAAAGAACGATGAATCCATAAATTATTTTTTATAAAGGAGGATTATTTATGAAAAAATGGTTAATGGCGTTGGCATTGGCTGGCGCGGCAGTGTTCTCTCCTACGATGTGTCCTATGGGTGCGCCGGCTTCTGTGGTGGAAGCAGTTCAGGCACCGGATGCGGCCATCGTGCGAATCGGGAGCGGCGAAGCAACATCCATAGCGGCCCTGTCGGGAAACCGTCCGCTCTATCTCAACTTTTGGGCCTCTTGGTGCCCGCCTTGCGTTGGAGAAATGCCTTCCATTGACGCGCTGTACAAGAAATACGGGGAACAGGTGAATTTCGCTTGTATTTCCGTGGATTCGACAGAGGCGGACGCACGGGGCTATTATGAGAAAGCCAATCTTTCTGTTCCGCTTTATTACGGCGATGAAGCGGCGATTTGTCGGGCCTATGATATTCAGGTAATTCCGGTTTCTATCCTGGTAGCGCCGGGCGGTGAAATCATTGCTACCCATGCCGGCAGTATGAATGAGTCGGAACTGGAGGCTTTCCTGAAAAAAGCACTCTAATGCCGGTGAAAACGGAGATGGAAAAAGAATTTTTCCCAACATATTGACGGAAATCGCGGGCCGTGATACTATAATCGGTGAAAAGCTGAATAAAGACTCATCAAGAGCGGTGGAGGGACTGGCCCTGTGAAGCCGCGGCAACCATTGGCGGATGCCAAAACGGTGCCAATTCCGATAGGTTTATCCTATGAGATGAGAGATTTTGGGGCTCTCGTCTGACAGGCGGGAGCTCTTCTTATCCAGCGGGTTTTTATTCGGCCAATATCTAAACAAGGAGGAGCAATCAATGAGCAACAATCGGGTATTATTCACCTCGGAGTCGGTGACGGAAGGTCACCCGGACAAATTGGCCGATCAGATTTCCGACAGCATTCTCGACGCCATCATGACGCAGGACCCGGAGGGTCGCGTCGCCTGTGAGACGCTGGTGACGACAGGACAAGTTCATGTGGTGGGGGAGATTTCGACGAAGTGTTACATTGATATCCCGCGTATCATTCGGGATACGGTTGAGAAGATTGGCTACACGAAGGCCGAGTATGGCTTTGACTGCCATACGTGCGGCATTCTCGTTTCCATTGACGAGCAGTCCGCGGATATCGCACTGGGCGTGGATAAGGCGCTGGAGGCGAAAGAGGGGGAGATGGATGCCATCGACGCCATTGGCGCCGGCGATCAGGGGATGATGTTCGGCTACGCGACGAACGAGACGCCGGAGTATATGCCGCTTCCCATCGCGTTGGCTCATAAGCTGGTGCGACGTCTCACCGAGGCGAGAAAGAGTGGCGAATTGAAATGGTTGCGCCCGGACGGCAAGTCTCAGGTTACGGTGGCTTACGAGAATGGCAAGCCGGTAGCGGTCGATACGGTGGTCATCTCGACTCAACATGATCCTGATATCAGTCAGAAGGAGATCCGCGAGGCTATTATTGAGAAAATCATCAAGGTGGTTGTACCGGCGGAGCTTTTGACGGCGGATACGAAGTATTTCATTAATCCGACCGGCAAATTCGTCATCGGCGGCCCGCAGGGTGATTCCGGGCTTACCGGCCGTAAGATTATTGTCGATACGTATGGCGGTATGGCTCGTCATGGAGGCGGCGCGTTCTCCGGCAAGGATCCCACGAAGGTGGACCGTTCAGCGGCTTACGCGGCCCGTTATGTGGCGAAGAACATCGTTGCCGCCGGCCTTGCGGATCGCTGCGAGATTCAGCTTGCTTACGCGATTGGCGTGGCACGTCCGGTCTCCGTTCTCGTTGAGACATTTGGCACGGGTAAGATTGCCGAGGAGAAGATTGCCGCACTGGTGGAGAAGAATTTCGACCTGCGTCCGGCCGGCATTATCAAGTCCTTGAACCTGCGCCGACCCATTTACGCGCAGACCGCCGCATATGGCCACTTTGGCCGCACGGATGTGGATCTGCCATGGGAGCATACGGATAAAGCGGAATCGCTGAAGAAACAGGCAGGACTTTGATATGAAAATCCCGCGATAACAGAAAACCGCCGCTTGTGGTACTGGCATCAGCCAGACCGCAGGCGGCGGTTTTGTTATCCTGTTGGAAAAAAGGGATTGGCAGGTAGCATGGGAAAAACAGAATCAGATTTCGTCGTAGGTCAGAAGCTCTTGGATATAGACATCCTGTTTGCTGGCGACGTTCCAGAATTCGCCGTTTTCCAGCTTGATGATTGGCAAGGCACTGGTACGACTCTGGTCGATGTAGATGATTTTGCCCTTTTGGCCGTCGGACAGGCGGACCCAACAACCAATCAGCGCCTGGCATATATGCTTGACGAAGATTACGCCGTACTCGGCGTTCAGCTTGCCGCCCATCATATCGGAAAGCAGAATGTCAAAGGCGGCAAAGGGAGAGCGGCGATGGGCATAGGCTTTGTTCGCTGATAAGGCGTCGTAAACGTCGAGAATCGCCAGAATATGACCAAAGGGACATATCTCGTCGCCTTTCAGACCATACGGATAGCCGGAGCCGTCATTACGCTCATGGTGCTGACGGACACCGTTGATGATATCCGCTTCGCCACTCAGACCACTTTTGCAGAGCATATCATAGCTATACTCTGCGTGCTGGCTCATAAAATGCCATTCCTCGTCAGTCAGCTTACCGTCCTTGTTCAGGATGGTCAACGGAACGTTCAGCTTGCCAATATCGTGCAACAATCCGGCCAGTAACAGACGCTCCCGATGGGCTGCCGGCCAGCGCAGCCAGCGTCCCATGAGCCCGGCCAGGATGGCCACGTGCAAAGAGTGATGCAGAAGATACTGGTCATCTTCCCGGGTCATGTTGTGGAGCTGCGAGATGGCACGGGCGCCATCACAGAGCTCGTTGAAATGCTTCGAGGCAAGAAAAGAGCCAATTTCTTCCAGGTCCATCTGTCCGGTGCTGTATTGCGATACCATAAGGTTGTACATCTTCAGCATGACAGCGTAATAGAGATCGACATAGCGCTGATCGATCAGCGCCGTGTTGACCGCCTGGGGTTTGACTGGAACCGGCGGCATGAATTGTGCTCCGGCTGCCGTTTGCGGCTTTTTCTTTGGGATGTGGATAAAAGCTGTAATATACTGGTCGCCAAAGCGCTTTTTAACGGACTGGATGATATTCTCCGAGAGAGACGTTCCTGAGTCCACCAGTACATCGCCTTGATCAGTATAGATTGGTCGCGCCAGGATCATACCCGGTTTCAAGTCTTGAATGCTGCATCGCTCTATCAGTTCCGCCTGATCCGTCATGGCTCGTTCCTCCATTTCGCCTTTCTGTTATGCTCCGCTGACCGTGTACGAACCATAAAAAGCTATCATACATATTATTATACTACATGACCGGCAAAAAAACCTTCATTTTAAAAAGAAGATATTTGCCGATATAGTTTCATTGTGACAGGTCATTTTTTACCGGTACGTCCCCGTTTGGTTATGGGGATTTTCTTTTGACACAGGGGGCAGGCGTCCGGATCGTAGGTCGTGACATCGAGATGTAACAGCGCCTGATGGGGAACGTCGCCAAAATCCGCTTTGCCACCGCTTCGGTCAACGAGCATTCCAACGGCGACAGGGACGCCGCCAGCCGCGCGCACGGCCTCGATGACCTCTTTGACGGATCCACCGGTAGTGACGATATCTTCCACAATGAGGACGCGCTCGCCCGGAGAGAGCGTGAAGCCTCGCCGGAAAGTCATGCGGCCGTTTTCACGCTCGGTGAAGATGGCCCTTGTTCCCAAGGCTTTGCCGGTCTCATGAGCGAGCAGAATGCCGCCGGTCATGGGGCCGACGACCGTATCAATCCCGACGACGGAGAAAAGCTCCGCCAACGCCCGACAGAGTTTTTCTGTATAGGCCGGGTGCTGAAGGACATTGAATTTTTCGACGTAGAGAGGACTGTGAAGGCCTGAAGTTAGAAGAAAGTGACCTTCCATAATGGCATTCGTTTCGATTAACAAGGTTTTTACTTCTTCTTCTGTCATCGACATAATTCAAACTCCTTCCATTTCCCTAAGGATTGCTATTGCTGCCGACCGCGGGTCTAAAGCTGCCCGGATGGGACGACCTACGACGAGGTAGCTGGCGCCGCTACGGAGCGCGGCTGCCGGTGTGGCGATTCTGCTTTGATCATTGACTGCGGCGCCTGCCGGTCGAATGCCCGGCGTCACGATGAGAAAATCCTTGCCGCAGGCATTTCGAATGGCGGCCGCCTCCTGTGGCGAAGCAACGACGCCATCCAGACCGGCCTTTTTCGCAAGCGTTGCCAATCGGAGAACCTGCTCTTGAATTGCTCCGGCAAAGCCAAGTTGTTGCCAGTCTTCTTCGCCGATGCTGGTGAGGATGGTCACGGCAATGAGCCTGGGAGTTGTCAGACCGTTTTTAGCCGCGGTTTCCCGTAGTCGATCTGCCGCAGTAGCCATCATTGTATAGCCGCCGCTGGCATGGACGTTCAGCATGGTCGGACGGAGGCGGAGGAGTGAGCAGAGGCCTTCAGCGACAGTGTTGGGGATATCATGAAGCTTAAGATCGAGAAAAACTTTTTTCCCTTGGGATGCCAGATAGTCGATGACCGGGTCTCCCGCCCGATAAAAAAGTTCCATGCCAACTTTGTAATAATTGACGGAATCACCCAGTGCCTTTACAAGGGTTTTTACATCGTCCAGTGCCGGAACGTCCAGCGCCGTGATTAAGCGGTTGTCTGTCATAGCGTTTCCTCTCCGTCAAGTCTTGAGATGGCCGATCAGTTCCTGGATATTCCTGAGACCCCGTTCCTCGAGATAGGTGTCAATCCCTTCAATGATTTTCATGGTAACGGTGGGGTCGACGAAGTTCGCTGTTCCTACGGATACTGCGGACGCGCCCGCCAGGAAGAACTCGATAGCGTCCTCCGCTGTCCGAATACCACCCATGCCGATGACGGGAATGCGTACAGCCTTTGCCGTTTGCCAGACGAGGCGAAGAGCAACCGGTTTAACCGCGGGACCTGAGAGACCGCCGGTGATATTTCCCAGGACCGGTCGCCAGGTATGGATATCAATGGCCATGCCGGTCAGTGTATTGATGAGGGAAAGGGCGTCTGCCCCGGCATTCTCCGCTGCCTGTGCGATGGGGACAATGTCGGTCACATTGGGCGACAGCTTCAAAATGACCGGTTTTTGTGTCCTGTCTTTCGCAGCCCGTACGACCGAAGCTACGGCAGTGGCGGAGGTGCCGAAAAGAATGCCGGCGTCTTTCACGTTGGGGCAGGAGACATTAAGTTCGATGCCTGCGACACCGGGGACGTCAAGACGAGCGGCGAGCTCACCGAATTCCTCGGCGCTGCTGCCGGAAATATTGACAACGAGGTTCATGCCGTATGAAGTGATGCGGGGAAGAATATCGGCCAGGAAGAAATCAACGCCGGGATTTTCCAGGCCGATGGAATTCAACATGCCTGCCGGGGTTTCGGCTATACGAACGCCGTCGTTGCCGCGCCGGGGAGCGAGCGTTGTCCCCTTGACGACTATCGCGCCGAGCTGTGCGAGATCGACAAAATCAGCGAATTCCTCGCCGAAGCCGAAGGTCCCGGATGCGGTCCAGACAGGTGTTTTCATTCGGATTCCAGCCAGTGTTGATTCCAACCGGTTCGTTGCCGTCGTCATAAGACCTCCTCCACCCAAAATACCGGGCCGTCCTTGCAGACCTTTTTCCGCTTCCCGCTTTTCGTATCGATGCTGCAGGAAAGACAGGCACCGAGGCCGCAGGCCATGTGCCGCTCCAACGAAACCTGGCAAGGGACGGAAAAGCGGGAAGCGATTTCCGAGACCTTTTCCATCATGATTTGGGGCCCGCAGACAAAAAGCCGGTCATGATTTCCCTGTTCCAAAAGCGATGGAAGAAGGTCTGTAGGAAAGCCCTTCACGCCCGCGGAGCCATCATTTGTCGTCACCAGCACTTCGGTGCAGAGCGGCCGGAATAGTTCTGACCAGAAGACCTCCGGCCGGTTTTTCCCCCCCATGAGCACCACGGCTTTCCCGTTGAAACGTCGGGCCAGGAGAATTAACGGCGCTAGCCCCATGCCACCGCCTATTAAGAGCGGTTGCCGGGCGTCGAGATCAAAGCCATGTCCAAGGGGACCAAGACAGTTTACCGTTTCCCCCGCTTTCAGTTTGCTGAGCTCCCGGGTTCCCTTACCGATAAGACGATAAAACATAGTCAGAGTCCCTTTGTTCGGGTCCGTATCTGCCACGCCGAAGGGGCGGCGAAGGAGCAGGAAGGAGCGCTCGATGAGCACTTGGACGAACTGCCCCGGTTGGGCCGTGCGGGCGATTTCCTTTGCGGCGACCGTGAGTTGGTAAACGCCGGGAATGACGTGCTTGCTTTCCAGGATCTCCGCTTCTACGGCATAACTAGGCAAGGTCATCACCGCCGCCTACGTAATCCTGCAAAGCCAACGCATAGACGAGCCGTCGCTCCCGCATGAAGGAAAGGACCCGGAGGACCTCCCAGGCGGTATCCAGAGAGGTCAGGCAGGCAATACCGTGTTCCACGGTAGCCCGCCGGATCTTGAAGCCGTCTTTGGCGGAGTGCTTGCCTTGCGTCAGGGTATTGATGACCATATGGATCTGTCCCGTCTTGATCATCTGGATGATGTCGGAGCTCCGCTCATGCACCTTGCCGACGATATCGGCGTCGATGCCGAGGGCGTGGATGGCCCGGGCGGTACCCTCGGTGGCTACGAGTTGAAACCCAAGCTCGGAGAAGGCTTTGGCCAGTTGTTTCATTTCTTCTTTGTCCTTGTCGGCCACGGTGAACAGGATGCGGCCCTGGGTGGGAACATTCATGCCCGCACCGTTGATAGCTTTATAAAGCGCCCGGGCATAGTGATAATCGATGCCCATGACTTCGCCGGTGGACTTCATTTCCGGCCCCAGGGAGATATCGACATCCTGCATCTTAGCGAAGGAAAAGACCGGCGCTTTAACCGCTACATAAGGCCGAGGCGTTACCAGACCAGAGTGGAATCCCTGGGCCTTGAGCGGCTCACCCAGGGCCACCCGCGTGGCCACATTGACCATCTTGATGTCGGTAATCTTGCTCAGGAAGGGAACCGTCCGGCTGGAACGTGGATTCACCTCGATGACGAAGACTTCGTCGTTGACGACGACGTATTGGATATTGAGCAACCCTTTGACATGAAGGTTCAGCGCGATGCGTTTCGTGTAGTCGATGATGGTAAAGATGACCTTCGAGGGCAGCGTCTGGGGCGGGTAAACGGCAATGCTGTCCCCCGAGTGGACACCGGCCCGCTCCACATGTTCCATGATACCGGGAATGACCACATCGGTACCGTCGGCGATGCCGTCTACCTCGACTTCCGTTCCCTCCATATAGCGGTCAACCAGCACCGGGTGATCCGGCGTCACCTTAACAGCGCGGCTCATGTAGTCCCGGAGTTCATCCTCATTGTAGACGATTTCCATGGCGCGGCCACCCAGAACGTACGAGGGACGAACCATGACCGGGTAACCAATTTCTGCCGCCCCGCGAAAGGCCTCTTCGACGGTGGTAACGCTGATTCCCTTGGGGCGGGGAATTTGCGTCTGGTTCAAGACTTCATCGAAGCGCTCCCGGTCTTCCGCCCGGTCAATGTCGTCCACCGAGGTGCCGAAAATCTTGACACCGGCCTTGGAAAGTGATGAGGCGAGGTTGATAGCGGTCTGACCGCCGAACTGGACGATGACACCTTCCGGTTGTTCCTGGTCGATGATATTCAGAACATCCTCCGGCGTCAGAGGCTCGAAGTAAAGCCGGTCGGAAATGTCGAAATCGGTGCTGACCGTTTCCGGATTGTTGTTGATGATGATGGCCTCGATGCCCATTTCCCGTAAAGCCCAGACAGAGTGTACGGAACAGTAATCAAATTCGACGCCCTGGCCGATGCGGATGGGGCCGGAGCCCAGAACAATGACCTTGCGGCGTTCTGAAGGCAGAGCCTCGTTTTCCTGGGCATTGAAGGTGGAGTAATAATAGGGGGTAGCCGCTTCGAACTCCGCCGCACAGGTATCGACCATCTTGTAGCGGGGCAGGATATGCATGGATTTGCGGAGGGTCCGTATCTCGCCGCTGTCCCGCCCAGTGATTTCGGCGATGGAGACATCGGCGAGGCCGAGTTTCTTTGCTGCCTGCATGAGACTCGGCGTGAGGCCTTCGTCCTTGAGTCGGTTTTCCATGTAGGTGATGTTCTTGATCTTTTCGATGAACCATACGTCGATTTTCGTGATCTCA
>JAEEGL012763132.1_pt1 | contig 12812 bp, 6 predicted proteins | sample 9134231 | NCBI WGS metagenome assembly JAEEGL01 (sample SAMN16246548, study PRJNA631951) | gut metagenome | biome: gut microbiome; feature: rumen; material: fiber-attached | host: Bos | place: Iran: Karaj | collected 2018-10
CGCCGCAAACGCGGTCGCCGGCACGCTGCCGAGCAGCAGCGTCAGAGTCAGCAGAATCGATATAAACCTCTTCGTACGCATGGCTATCCTCCCTTGGTTCACCGATGCACAAAAGCCAGCAAGGAAAAGACCCCCTCTCCCACTTAAAAGTTTATACCTAACTGGTAAATTGCGCAACAAAAAACGGGGTCACACGAACATGTGACCCATCGACAAAAAGTGATGCATGGGTCACATCAGTATGGCATGCGATGTGACCCATCCTGCAAAAACAAACTATGGGTCCCACGCACGTGAGACCCATATCCGGAACTCCTGTTCCGGGACACATGCAGTTAAATATGGAACTTTAGAAGAACTTCTTGAACAGGCCTTTCGCGGCTTCTTTGGCCATGCCGGCAGCGTCCTTTGCGGCATCCTTGGCTGCTTCGGCCTTTTTGGCGGCTTCCGCTTTCGCCGCGGCGGCCTTTTTGGCGGCTTCATCCTTTTCCGCCTGCCGTTTGTCGTAGTCGCCCACAAAGAACGTGACGCTCACGCCGCCGGCGCGGTCCCAGTCCTCTTTGTCGAAGCTGCGGCACACGCCGCCCGCGACCTTGTACCAGATGGAACTGTCGCCGTCGTAGAACGGAACGAAGCCGGCGCCCTTCAGCGATTCGACGTAGTTGTCGAGCATGATCCTCGTACCTCCGTCGACCCAGAGGTTCACCGCCGGATATCCGTTGATCTCGCCGCCTTCGTCGAGCTCCACCTTGCCGCCCTGCGTCCATTTCGGATAGTCGGCCAGCAGCGTATCCCACTTGGCCTCTTCCTTCTCCTGCTTCGCCTTCGCGGCGGGCAGCAGCGTGCCGCACTCGGTGCAGTACGTGGTGTCGGGCAGGTTCTTCTTGCCGCATTTCGGGCAGATATAGCCGGCGCCGATGGCCTCGTCGGGCAGCTTCGTGCCGCATTTCGGGCAGAACTTCTGGTCCTTGGGCACGACTTCGCCGCAGTTCGGGCATTCCTTGTAATTCTGCGCCGCGTCCGCCGCGAAGTTCTCCATGGAGCTCGCCCATCCGGACAGCGCAGCGCCAAGGCCCGCGAGTCCGCCGCCTGCCGGAGCGGTGCCGCCGGTCGCGGGAGCCGCCGTCTGGGCCGCTTCCTGCGGGATCTGCGACGCCGCCGCGTTCGCCTCGTTCAGGGCGCTCTTCAGTTCCTGCGTGCTCTGGTTCAGGTTCTCGGCCTGCTGGTTCACGTGAGCCGCCGCAGCGTCCGCCAGCTTGTCCGCCGCCGGTTTGACCGCGCTCTCGACCGCCTTGCCGACCGCGCTCTGAATGCCCTTGCCGACGCCCTCGCTGACCTTGCTCATGCCCTGGCTGACGGCTGTGGAAACGATATTCTTAAATAAACTCATATACTTTTTGCCTCCCCTGTTTGTTTAGAAACACCAACAAAGCGGAGCATTTTCTCCACCAATACCACTATATCATATACCGTATTCCCGTCAATAGGAAAACATTCGCTAGTTCAGCGGTACGTTCGCGGACTCGCAGACCGGCGCCCACTTGTCGTCGATCCAGAAGAGCTGCACGCCGAGCGCGCCGATCTCGGGTTCGATGGTCTGGTTATCCGCCGTCGCCACGCGCAGCCCGAGGAAGCGGCCGTCCTCGTCGTAGTAAGCGACGAGCACGGGCTCGGCGACGATCATTTTTCCGTTCAGCATAACGGTGCCCATGTCCAGTCCTTCCTTCATGACCGCCCAGTGGATCTTATGCGAGGCCTTGTCCTCCAGCACGCCCGTCGCCACGGCAGGCTGCTTGATGAATACCGACTGATACACGTCCACGTAGAAGCGGCCGTCGAAACCGTCCGCCGAAACGATCGTGCATTCTTCTCCGTTGATGCTCGCCGCCGTGTTCCCGGGGACGAACTCATAGTCGAAGCCGTTGTAATACGCCGGGAAGGCATATCCGTCCTTGGCCTGCACGATGACGTCCACGAGGTAGTCGTGGAACGCTTCGAAGCAGTCGTCCGCCTCCAGGAAGCGGTCCTCCGTGATGTCGTACCAGTCGACGCTGGAAACGACGTACGGCGCTGCGTCTGCGGCCTGACCCGTCATGAAGTCTCCGGCGCGGTCTCCGATCTCGGGAATGGGAACGCCCGTGATATCGACGGAACCGATGAGGCTCATGCCGCACGGCGCGAAGTACAGCCGCAGCGAGACGTTGTAGCGCGCGTCTTCCAGGTAGTCGTAATTCGACGCCTGGACGGTCTGTCCGTTCACGGTCGCTGCGATGTCATCCGAAGCCAGATAGCGCTCCAGATAATCGTCGTAGAAGGCTTCGAACGCCGCGTTCTCCTTTGCGGCAAGGTCGATCTGGACGAAATAGGATTCCTCCGTGGCAAATCCAGCCGAAGGACCGAGTTCAATTTCCTGGCCGGTGTACCAGGTGACCTTGGCGACTTCATAAGGCACGCCGTCCGGGATCGCGTACGCATAGGAAGGCTTCGCGCCGGGCGTCGGCTCTGCGATGCCCGTCACTTCGATCTCGGAGATGATGGCCCTGCACACGAAGTCCACGTGGACCTCCTGCTGCTCGGCTTCGCTTCCCCAGACGTACGCCGCCTCGCCGTTCACCTTCACGTCCACGGTAAAGTCGAACGCGCAGCCTTCCGCAGGCTTCAGTTTCAGAACGGCCGTGTAGGTCCTGCCCAGCACGAACGTCTCGTTCGCGCTCAGCGTGCGGCCCTCTTCCTTGTCGACCCACTCCATGCTGTCCACATAATATGGATCGCCGGAGACCACATATCCGCTCGGCTCCGCCTTTTTGCCGGCGATCGGGGTCTCGACGCTCACGACCGCGGCGCTGCTGACGATCTGCAGCGGGCACTCGTAGTCCGTGCCCACGAGCAGGCAGCCGTTGTCCGCCGTCGTAACGGTCGCGATAGCGGAGTTCAGCGTGGTCATATAGGCGATCCCTTCGTCGAACGCCCAGCCCGCGGCGGGTTTCACCAGGATGGAGACGAGGTAGGTGTGACCGCCCACAAATGCGTCTCCGGGCTGCAGCGTCTCCATCGTTTCATAGTCCACCCAGTTGACGCCCGCGTAAAAATCTTCGTCATCCGGCGAGTTCCAGGCGAAGTACTCCGCACTGCCCGTGACGGCTTCGAACGAGGCTTGCTCGCCGTTGACGGGGATGACGACGTCCACGTTCACGGATGTGATGATGCTGTGCCCGACGTTGAAGAAATAGTACTGCACGAGCACCTGGTCCTTCGCGGGGGCCGAATGTGAACTGACGAGCGCCTGCGTTCCGTTGATATAGGCCGTTACGGCCGGATCGGACGAGGCGTCCGTGCAGAAATCGTATCCTTCCTTAGATGAAAGCAGCACATCCACGCGGTAGTCGTGCCCGTCGATGAAGGGCTCGTCCGACGCGACGACTCTGCCTTCCGTGTCGTCCCACCAGCGGATGCCGCCGGTGAACCCCATGAAGGTCGCAGGCTCATACGGCGCGTCCTCAGGCAGGATCAGCGCATACCCGGGCAGCGCGTCCGCCTTCGGCTCGTCGACAGTCAGGTCGGCCTCGTGAATGACGATGCCGCCGCAGTCCGGGTAGTCGTAACTCAGCACGAGTTCCTGCTGCGGAGAGAGACCGGAAACGGCTGCGGGCACCCCGTTGACGAAGCCCAGCACCGCGGACTGGTCCGTATCGTCCACCGCGAACTCCCAGCCCTTCGCCGGCTCGACCATCACGTAGGCCGTGTAGTCGTGGCCCTCGGTGAAGACGCTCTCTTCGGTCAGGTATGCGCTGTCAGTCGCGTCCCACCAGGCGACGCCGTGGATGTAGTCGCCTTCGTTGAAATCCTTGACCTGAACGTTCGGACTGTCCCAGGGCGTCGCTTCGAACGACGGCGCCTTAGAGCCTTCGGGCTCCGCGATCTGGACCCCGGCCGTCTCCACGATCTGCGGATCGCAGTAGAACGTGTACGACACGCGCGCCCAGCTGCTGAAGTTCTCGGAGACCTGGACGTTGCTTCCGGCCTCGCCGTTGACCGTAGCCGCGGGAATGGGCACGAACCGGTAGTTCGCATCCTTCATCCGCACCCACACGGTGACCATGTACTGCTTGCGCGCCGCGAACTCATCGGTCGGCTTCATCGCGTACAGCTTGTCTCCTTCGACCCGCTGCCAGTGCACGCCGCTTATGGTGTACTGCTCCTCCTTCGTATGCTTCGTATAGATCTCGTACGGAGCGCCGATCGGCGCGGACAGGCCGGTGTAGGCGGGCGTATTGCCCGGCTTCGGCACTGTGACCGCCAGAACGTCGAACGATTCGACGTCCTGCGTATCCGCTTCGGAGAACAGATAATCCAGCACGAGATATTTCCGGTACTGCTGTCCGGGGACGTTGTTCCAGCCGAACTGGGGCATCGCTTTCTGTCCGTTGATGAGCGCGGACTCCATAAAGTACTCTTCCCCTTCAGCCGGGAACTCGTAGTTATCATCAGCTTCGAGCATCACGCGCACGTGGTACCGATTGCCCGCCCTGTAGACGGAATCCGCATACATCACCGCGCCGCTGTGATCGCGCCAGCGCACGCCGTTCGTATAGCCCTGCAGGCCGACGGGATCGCCTTCCTGCGATTCGTACGCATAGAGGTGATATCCGGTGCCGGAAACGGTCGCTTCGAAGCTCGGATGCATGCCGCCCACGGGCGTGATGATGCCCGTAACGGACACGTTCTTGATCTCTTCGCAGCATGCTCCCGGGATCGTATACGAAACGATCAGCATCTTATAATCGTAAGGCGTCCTCGGCTTGGCGGTTCCCGCTTTCCCGTTCACCTGGATCGTGCCGCCGTACTGGCCGTCCGTCACGGTATAGAACCCCGTGTCATCGGAGAGCCGCGCCCTCAGCGCGACGTCCACGCTGTACTGATGGCCCCGGATGTACGTGTCGGACAGGCCCATATATGTGCCCGTCGTCTCGTCCTTCCAGCGCATGCCATACACGAAGCCGTCGTCCGACATGTTGGCGTCGACGAGGTAAGGCTTATCGTCCGTGTCGAAATGGTTTTCCGCATCGAGCACGATCTTCGTGCGGTCGTAGAACGCTTCCCCCGCCATAGGCGTCGGGATATCCATCGTGATGTACGTGATGGAGTTTACGCAAGGCGCGAACTGATAGGACAGCACCAGCTCGTGCTCGTTGTCGAGCTCAAAGCCCTTGCTCACCTGCGCCGTCTGGTAGTTGACCCGCCCGGTGACGTGCAGCGTGCCGTCGTAGTTGAATTTATATCCGTCCTTCGTCTCCAGATAGATCTGCGCCGTGTACCGGTGACCCTTCAGGAACTTGGTGCTGCTGTCGATGTACGCGCCGGCCGTATCGTCGTGCCAGTCCACAGACGTCGCCTTGTACGCGCTGCTGTCCCAGCAGTGCACTTGGCTGGACGGCGTGTCGTTTGCGTACGGCATGGAGATGTACACCTGCACGGTGCTGATGATCGTGTCCGCGTACGCGTGAGCCGGCCACTGGCATACCGCCAGCAGCAGGCACAGCGCAAGGCTCAAAACTCTTTTGATCATAGTTTTCCCTTCCTATTCAGCAGGCACCTCTGCCGGCTCACTCTTGGGCGCGCAATTCTCGTCGACCCAGAAGACTTCCGTAACCGCCGCGCCGTCCTTGAGTTCGACAGCCGCCGTGTCCTCCGTCAGGACCTGCAGTCCGAGGAAGCGCCCGTCTGCGTCGTAGGACGCGACCAGCGCCGGCATGGACTCGTAGACGCTGCCGAACACGCTGATGGAATCCGCGCCGGCTTCCTGCATCCAGTGCAGCCTGTTCTTCTCCTTGTCGCGCAGCGTGCCGCCGCGTCCCTTGGGCGGATTCGGGTCGAAGAAGAAATTGGCGATCGCATATTGGCCGACCTTCCACTTGTCGCCCTCCGGCAGTTTAGCGTACCCCTGATATTCTCCGTTCATGTAGACTTCGGCGTTCAAGGACGGGAAATAGACCATGATCCCGTCCACTTCGTAGCCCAAGATGACCGTCCAGAACGAATAGCCGGGCGCAGCCTCCAGCCAGACGCTGAGCTTATACTCGTGACCCGGCAGGAAGATGTCGCCTTCCTCCATGGCGACCCAGTCGTCGACTTTTTCGTCGTCGTCATACCAGTACCAGCACGTGCCGTGGACGAAGCCGTTCTCGTCCGTATCGAACAGCTTATAGTGCACGCTGTCGACCGTCGGCATGACGGGCGGCGCGAACACGGCCTCTTCGCCGGCCACGGGTTTCGCAAGGTTGTAGGCCTCGATCATGGTGATGCGGGTTGCCGCCTCGTTGAGTTCGAAGACGTACTTCATCCACAGCGTATAGCGCTGATCGATCAGGCTCATGTCCGTACCGGTCGGCTCGCCGAACAGAGCGTACTCGCTATTGATAAGCAGCATCATATCGCCGTACACGTACCGCTCTGCGCCTTTGTCGTAGGTCGTCCGGAACGCGTATCCGTCCTTGGCCTGCAGTTCCACGTACAGCGTGTACGGATGTCCGTCTTCGTATTCGTAATCGGCAGGCAGCTCGCTGTCATCCTCGTTGAACCAGCGCATCGTCCCAACTGTGTACGAATCGTCGTCCGCCATGGCGGAGAAGGCCGGCGTATCCCCGACCCTGGGCTCCAGGGGGCCGGTTATGGAGACCGTATCGATCTCGGTGAGCCCGGCAGGCTTGAACGTGTGCTCCACGATGACCGCGTTGGGATTCACGGAAGGCAGCAGTTCGGCACTCTCGCCGTTCACCATGGCGACGAAGGTCTCGACCGGCCTGAGCATGCCGTATTCCTCGTCATACGCCATATCGAAGCGGTAAGCCGTGCTCTTGGGCTCCAGCGTGATCCGCACCGTATACATGCGCCCCGTCTCGAACGGAGCGTCGTCCGGGACCATATTGCCCTTCTCGTCCAGCCACATGGCGCCGTACGAATCATAAGCAACGTCGTCGGGCAGCACGCAGGACCCGTCGGGCAGCGCGCCCACGGCAGGCTCGGTCACGGTCGCCTCCACTGCGCCGATGATCTCGGCGCAGGTCATGCTCCGCCATACCGTCACGTGCTTGCCGTCCTCACCGTATTCCACCGACGGTGCGCTCGCAGCCGGTTCACCGTTCACGGTGGCGTTGACGGAATCGACAGGGCTCGGGAAGACGTAGCCGTCCGCCGCTTCGAGGACGACCTTCAGGGTATAGGTGTATCCGCGTTCGAATTCGAAGTCCTCGTCCCAGCTGATCTCTCTGGCATAGGTCTCGTCGTACCAGGGCTCCTGCCCGATAATGTTGTATTTCATCGCATCCAGGGCCGGCACGCCCGCGCCGGTTATAACGCCGCTCTGCGTCGTCATGCCCAGCGTCAGTTCTTCGGCGCCGATCACCTCCACGGTGTCGATCTCCACAGCCGGGCACTCGAACACGGTGCTGTAATACAGAATGTCGCCGTCGAGCCAGAGTTCCGCCATGGGATCCATATCGCTGCGGACGTAGTTCAGGCTCAGGATCGTGTTCTTATCGAAGCGGAAGCCGTACAGGGAATCCGCCCAGACCTGCAGGTACAGTTTATACGTGTGACCGCCCATAAAGCGGTCGCCGTCCGTCAGGAACGTATTGCCGGCGGTCACGTCGACCCAGCTCACGCCGTTCTCGTAGCCAACGTCGCTCGGCTCGCTGTAGATCTGGCACCCGCCGGAGCACGTCGGCATGTACGGCGCTTCTTCGCCATGCACGGGCGCGGTGAACCCGGCGATGTCCACCGCCACTTCGCTGATAATCGTATAATCAATGGTCGGGAAATCCATTTTTACGATCAGGTATTCTTTGGGGTCGTTCCCCGCATAGACGATCGCGGAAGCGGGCATGCCGCTCACGTAGGCGTCTACGAGGAGTGCCCCGTCCTTCGTCTTGAATTCGTAGCCGTCGCTTGCCTTCATCACGACGTAAAGCTCGTAGGCGCTTCCGGCTTCAAACACATCGCCGGAATCCATCGCCTCGCCGAGAGTGGAATTCCACCAGAGGACGCCGTTCGTATACCCTTCCGCGTCCGTTGCGACTTCGTAGCCGGGCATCCACGACATGACGGTATAGTCCGGATAGGAGCCGGGCATAGGCATGCCGGAGACCATCGGATCGACCGTGTCGACGAGGATGCCGCCGCAGGGATCGAACGTGCGGACGAGCGTGATGCTGTTTGCGGGGTCCGCGCCGCTGTTGATGCCGGCCGTCTCGCCGTTGATCTTCGCCTTCACGCTGCTTTCGGCGCCGTCCACCGTAAATTCGCGGAGGGCCGTCGTCTCTGTGCGGATGTAGACGGTGTAGACGTGGCCGTAGGTAAAGGTATCGGCATTCGTCAGCCAGGCGCTGTCCGTCTCATCGTACCAGGCAACGCCGCTGATGAAATGATCCGCAGTTGTCAGATCACACCGGATATACAGCCCTTCGGCGGCCTCCGGGGTGAAGTCCGGTGTCATGCCGTTCTGCGGCACGGTGACCGTGAATTCCGCACGCGTCTCGTATTCCTTTTCCACCGTATAGGTATGGACGAGGTGGATCATGGTGGAGCTGTCCCACTCGACCTCCCAAGGGAATCCGTCCATGTTGGCGGTCACGGATTCGTCGAAGACCCCGTAGGAATTATCGCTGTACACCGGGATCTTTACCGTATAGGTCTTGCCGGGATAGAAAGAGTCATCGAAACCCATATTGACGTCGTCCGTATCGTTGTGCCACTTCTCGAGTCTCACATAATACTTGTTTTCGTCTCCGCTGACAGCGATGGACGTCGTTTTGACGGTCGACGGTTTGGCGCCCGCCTCGGGAGCCTGAATGCCCTGCAGGGATACGGAATAGACGTAATTCGGTTTTGTCGGGAAGGCACACCGCACAAAGGCCTTGCCGCCAACGATCTCGAAGGGGCAGGGCCTCCCGTTGATGGACGCCGCGGTGATGGACGTCGCCAGGGCTGGATCAAAGACCGCCCTTTCCGCAGGCTCTATGATCACCGTCGCCAGGTAGGAACTGCCCGACCAGAACTTCTTTTCGGGAGTCATGTCGAACTCATAGACGCTGTTGTACCAGGATATGCCATTGAGGTAGGCTCCCTCGCTGTAGGTGCTGATCCTGTATCCGGAGTCCGCCGGCACGCTCGCCGTATAGATAGGGGTTTCGCCCGCGACAGGCTCGATGATCCCCGTGATCTCAATGGATGTGATCACCTTGGGGCAGATGTCCGGGAACGTGTAGGACACGATGATGCTCTTCGTATCGTGAGCCGTGGGCGAAGAGGCCGTCGCGTACTTTTCGTTGACGGACGCGATGCCGCAATAGCTGCCGTCCGTGCCCGTATAGAAGCCGTTTTCCGCGTAGGAATCGAAGGGCTTCATGGCGATGGAGACGCGGTACTTATGGCCATATACGTATGTATCGGCCGTATTCATGTACTTGTGAGCCGTCAGGTCGTACCAGGCAACGCCGTTGTAGAAGTTGTCCCGCGCCGAGGTATCGAGGGTGAATTTACGATTGGTGCCGAAATACACATCGGGATCCATGACGATATGGTTGTTGTCGATAAACTTTTCTCCGTCCGCGAATTCCGGCACGCCGATGCGTACGTCGGTGATGGGGACCTCAGCCGGACTGAACTGATAGGACAGCACCAGTTCGTGCTCGTTGTCGAGTTCGAACCCCTTGCTCACCTGCGCGGCCTGGTAGTTGACCCGCCCGGAAACGTGCAGATCCTTGCCGTCGAAGCTGAACTCGTAGCCAGCCTTTGTCTGCAGGTAGATCTGGGCCGTGTACCGGTGGCCCTTCACGCACTTGTCGCTGCCTTCCAGATAGCGGCCGGCAGTGTCATCGTACCAGTCCACGGACGTCGCCTTGTAGGCGTCGGCGTTCCAGCACGTGACGTAGTGCGAAGGCGTGTCATCCGCAAACGGCCTGGCGATGTTCACCTGCACGCTGCTGACGACGGTCGCCGCAAATGCCGATGCCGGCAGCAGGCCGACGGCCAGCAGCAGGCACAGCGCAAGACTTATCACTCTCTTGAACATGGTTTTCCCTCCCCGTTTTATCGCAACACAAAAAGCGGTACAATTATTCAAGTTAATTGTACCGCTTTTTGCGTAAATCGTAACTGGCACAAGTGCCAGTAATGGAGCAGATCTGACGTTCAGGTCTATAGATCGTGTTTCATTTTTCGCGCATTGGCAAGGTCATAGACCTCTTCATCCTCACGGACGCCGATCACGATGATCAGCATCTGAGTCTCCGTCCTGACCAGTTTGTAAACGATCCTGATGCCCTCGCCGCGAAGTTTGATTTTTAAAAGGTTTGTAAGGTTCAGCCCATGTTTGTTCCCAAGAGGTTTCCCATAACCGCCCTCGTTCTGCGGCAGAGGATTCTCCTTGACCTTGTTTATAGCCTTCAGCACGAAAACCTGCTGCGGGCGTGAAAGTTTTTCCAGGTCTTTGACAGCTTCCGGCAGGTACGCAACCGACCAGTTCATTCAAACACTACCTCACCGGCCGACTTGAGATCCTCGTCCGAGATATGCAGCCTCTCCCATACTTCACTCTCCGATACAAACAGATCCGGATGAAGTCTGGCAACGCGCTCGGCAGCAAGCGCCAGCAGCCTGGCATCGTTCAACTCATCCATCAGACGAACGTATTCCTCCGGTGAGATTAATACGCATTCTGCAGCATTGTTTTTCATGACCACTTTTGCGCCATGAGCCTTTACATCTTCGAAAATCTGCCCAGCTAGTCCCCTGTTGAATTGTGTGATGGGAACTGTGTTGCGGATCGCACTGACAACGGATGCCATAAAACCACCTCCCCTCTTTATCCTTGCGAAAAGCATAGCACAAATCGGCAGATAAATCAATCGATATATCGATAAATATATCGATATATCGATTTCAATTTGCAGCATTGTTCTGCAGAAGTCTAACTGTCCTTCAGTGTGGTCACGATCAGCTTGTTCTCGATGACGGTCGCCAGCATCTCGTGCTTGTTCGCGAAGCCGCCCTTCTGCGCGATTTGGTCGAGATTCCAGCGCACGCCGTTCTTCGTGATGCCCAGCTCGGCCGCGATCTCCTCGTACGTCGCGCCCTGCACGAAGCGCCGCAAAATGAGCAGCTGCCGCGGCGAGATGTCGCCGGAGAGCATGCCCTTGAGCTCTACGGACGGCGAGGTGTCCGGGAAGATGCGCTCACCCGCCACCGTGCGCCGGGCGACGTCCATCAGGTCCTCATCCCCGTGATCCTTGTACCACAGGCTGTCTGCCGCGCCCATTCTTGCCCGGTTCAGCACGTCCGGATCGATGAGCGACGTAACGACCAGCACCTTCGCGCCGTTTCCGGACGCGCGGATGCGCTCGCCCGCCGCCAGACCGTTGTTGTTGTGGGCGGTCTGCACGTCCATCAGCACGAGGTCGACCTCCCCGCTCTCGCACAGGGCCTCCGCCTCAAACGCGTCCGTGACCGCGCCAGCCAGTTCGAAACCTTCCGTGCGCTGCACGAGGGCTTTCAAGTGGTTGAGCATGTACTGATTGTCTTCCGCGATGACGGTCCTGATCATAGTATTTCCTCCGATAAGTCATGTAAAAGGTGCGCTTTGTTAAAGCATACACCTCTATGACAGTTGCTGTCTTTTTTCAAAATGTCATAAACTATTTTATGTCTTTTTGAAAAAAATCGATAATTGTCATATTATTTTAACATATATTGTTAAAATACCCGCCGGTATCTATGACATCTTTATCGTTTTCCGTATATGGCATTCTTTTTCCTATGACAAATCTATGAAAGAACTATTTTGTCATACAAAATGAGATTTCCGTCAGATGGATTTTCCTTTGGAATCTTTATTATCAGCGCGAACGCGGGGCTGCTTTCGATGCGCATGCTGCCTCCGGCCTCTTCCACGCGCTTTCGCAGCGCCGACAGCCCTCCGCCTTCCGTGACGGACTTTTCCGGTGGCATGCCGTCGTTCGTAAAGCGTGCCTGCCACGCATTTTCCTCCTGCGTGACCCTTGCGAACACCTGGCTTCCGCCCGCGTGCTTGATGCAGTTCGCCGCGCATTCAAAGGCTGCGGCTGCCAGCAGTTCCTCCACCGGTCCGCCGGCCGGTACGGATCCTTCCATGTGCAGGGTCACCCCCAGGGATGCAGCCTTAGATACGGCCTGTACGATCGTCTGGGGCTGCGCGCCATCCGGGTTTCCGAAGTAGCTCACAGCGTCGCGCAGCGCTTCGATCTGCTCTTCGGCGCTGCCTTCCCCACCCCGCATGAGATTGCTGATGGCGATGAGCGCAGCCCCGATCGAATCGTGCACGCGCGTCTTCAGCGCGAGGCTCTCCTGTTCGCGTATGCTGTCCGACAGCCGCTCATACATGGCCTGCAGTTCTTCGTTCGTGCGCTTCAGCTCCTCCGTCTCGCGGGCAAGAGCCTCCTGCGCCTGCCGGTAGCCCTCCTCGTCGAGCGCCTTCTGCGCCGCGTCCGGCGGCAGTTCTCTTTTCGCTGACCCTACCAGACGTGCCATGCAGGCGAGCGCTCTCGCGGCGAGAAAGGCGGCAGCAGCCGGCACGAGGATCCAGGGCAGCCGAAGCGGCAGATCCGATCCGGAAAACACCGCCGTCACGTAGGACAGCGCGGCGATGGAAAACGCGAGAACCGTTGATTCCCCGGCTCTGCGCGCACTTTTCGCCCTCAGCGAGAACAACCTGAGCACGAAGGCGAGCTGCGCCAGAACCGCGAAGAACAGCATGGCCGCCATCGCAGACTGCGTGGTAA
>JAEEGL012815530.1_pt1 | contig 12812 bp, 10 predicted proteins | sample 9134231 | NCBI WGS metagenome assembly JAEEGL01 (sample SAMN16246548, study PRJNA631951) | gut metagenome | biome: gut microbiome; feature: rumen; material: fiber-attached | host: Bos | place: Iran: Karaj | collected 2018-10
GGTGGAAACAACATATTTAGGTTATCAGATCTGTTAGGGATTAAGTATCCATATCAAAAGGTTTTGAGTATGAAGAACGAGGCAATTAAATTATCAAAAGAGATGGAGACACCCTTTTAGTAATGAGAGATACGCGGTATTTAGACGGACATATTAGTGGACTAAAAAGATGTTCTATTTATCTATTCGGTGCCGGCAATTGCGGGAAAAGTACTCTGGGAATACTGAATGAATTGGGTTTCAATGTAGTTGGCTTTTTGGATAACGATAAAACCAAGCTGGGATCGATTATAGAAAATGTCCCTGTCGTCTTGTTAGAAGATATCGTTATGGAAGAGGACAGCTGCTTTGTTGTTTCTGTGGTTGGAGATAAACAGGACATAATCAAACAATTAACAGAAGCGGGAATAGAGAGAGAACAGATATATACTGTTGAAGAAATATGTCATTCTGAAGAAATAAAAGAATTAATTGATTACAAAATTCAAACTGACTATACTTATAGTTTTGCAATCCCAGAATCGGTGGCATCAGAAAACATAATGACTGTTCTATACGATGCACAGTGTTTTGCTATGCAAAAAATGGGTGGAATATCAAGATACATTTCTGAAATTGCCAGTGGTATCGCGCGCGATGAAGAAGTTGATGTGACAGTCCTTGAAGGGATAAATATCAGCAATCACGAGTTTGATTCAAGGGTTCATGTACCTATTTCTCAAAAGCCGGATAGCGCATTGCTCAATGATTTATACGTCAGAAATAGAGTTAATAGTAATTTAACGAATAAATATCTAGATTGCCTTGGAACTGTTGATATTTATCATCCAACATACTATGAGAATTATGATGTAACAGATTATCGAAAAAAAATCATTACTGTTCATGACATGATCCATGAATTGTTTAATATGGATGAAGAAACGATTATCAAAAAGGAGAAAAGTATATCTGGTGCAGATGGAATTATAGCGGTTTCAGAAAATACAAAAAAAGACTTAATGGAAATACTTAATATACCATGTGAAAAGATTAGGGTTATTTATCATGGTAATTCACTTAATGTGGATGTTTCAAACGATGAGAGACTTATAAAGAGTCCATATCTTTTATATGTGGGTAATAGGGGGGGATATAAAAACTTTGAATTACTTGTATATGCGTTTTCAAGGAGCTTTTTTTCAAATAACCTTTGTCTTATTAGCTTTGGAGGTGTGGGCTTTAATAAACAAGAAAAGGATTTTATCGATAGTTTAGGATTGACAGGAAAAGTTATCCATATGTCTGGCGACGATAGAATGTTGGCCAATCTGTATGTGAATGCTGAGATATTTGTTTATCCCTCATTATATGAAGGCTTTGGATTACCTATTTTAGAAGCAATGCATTATGGAACGCCGGTAATAACTGCGAATACTTCGTCAATGCCAGAGGTTGCCGGAAATGCAGCGGATTATTTTAATCCTAAATCCTCCGAAGAACTTCAAGCAATAATTGATACACTTCTCTATGATAGAGATAGAAGAATAAGACTTTCAAAGGCAGGGATAGAACGTGAAAAGGAGTTTTCATGGGAAAAGGCTGCTAACGAAACACTAAATTATTACAAGCATGTTCTTGAAATGTGACGAAAGATGGAAAAAGAATCGAATGAAACTAAATTAGGTCCCCTAATATCTATCATTACTGTTTGCATGAATGCGTCCACAACAATTAGGCATACAATAGAGAGTGTTATAGGACAGACCTGGAAGAATGTAGAATATATTATTATTGATGGGTATTCTTCTGATGGAACAATTGACGTTATAAGAGAGTATTCAGATAAGATTGCTTATTTTGTCAGTGAACCCGATGAAGGCATGTATTACGCTCTAAATAAGGCACTTAAAGTTGCTTCCGGTGACATTGTTGGCATAATAAACAGTGATGACTGGTACGAACCTGATGCATTGGAAAAGGTTGTAGATGCTTTTTCAAAAAATGATGCTGATGTGGCATATGGACGTCAGTACATGGTTCATGATGAAAATGTTAAAGCATTGATGCCTAAGCTACCGTTGCATGAGATATGGCATGGTATGCCTATGGGACATCCGACGGTGTTTGTAAAGAAAAGTGTCTATGATAGACTTGGTGGGTTCGATACTTCTTATAGGATTGTCGCAGATCACGAGTTGATGCTAAGGTTTTATACCGATGGAGTAAAGTTTTTTGAGATAAATGCTGTGTTGGCTAATTTCAGATTGACAGGGATCAGTTCAAAAAAACGACGAGCAGTTATGGATGAAGCTAAAACTCTTATGTTGAAATATGTTAGTAGAGCTGAGAATCCTGTAAAAGAAACTGAAGTGATAAATCAGCGATGCTTTGAAGCAGTTGTTGATTCTTATTTGATAGAACCAACAGAGGAAATGTTGCAAGCTATTTCTAAGTTGCTTTCCGATGGTGGGGCCGTTACTGTTTTTGGAACAGGATATTGGGGTGGTTTTATTCTGAAATTAATGGATAAATGTGGTTTTTGTGTAGAGCATTTTTGTGATAATAACCCTGAAGTTTGGGATAAAATCTTTTGTGGAGTAAAGGTTGTTTCACCAAAAGAGCTTGAGGGTTGGAATGGAACAATTATTATTACTCCGGAAAAATATCAGTCTGAAATAAAAAAGCAGATAGAAGATTATACTTTCAAAGATGTCAGGATAGTTCTGCTTGATGAGTTACGTGAATTAGCGAAACAAGTCATGGAAAAGGACAAAAAAGATTAATTTGCTCATTGAAAATTTCATACTTTACATCGGGGACTGAAGGTGGTAATATCAACATTACCACTTTGGAGCGCCTCTTGGTTCCATATTAGATTCTTGTAGTTCCGGCTGATCAGCCGACATTTTGGATGTATCATCCACTTTTTTCATTTTTTGTTAAGGGCATACTGTGCACTTGAATGTAGTTTATTGTCGATGTTATAATGTTTAGGAGGGGAAGTATTGGAAGGACATATCAGTCGAGATTACAAGGATAGATTGTTTTCTTTTATCTTTGGAAGAACGGAGAACAGGGCATGGACATTATCATTGTATAATGCAGTGAATGGAACAGCCTACGAAGATCCCAATGAGATAGAGATCACCACGATAGGTGAAGCGGTATATATGGAGAATAGTGAAGCTGTAGATAAAGCCTTAAAAGATATGCCGGATGATTATGAGTTAAAGGATTTCCTTTTGGTGAACAAAGCGGAGGTGAAGGATATGTGTTTAACAGAATACGATGAAGCCGAAACAATGCAAATGTTCAAAGAGGAAGGCGGAGATATCCGGGATCGAGAAAGAATTATTTATATGTTAAAGAAAGGAAAGACGATTGATGAGATCGTTGATTTCTGTGGGTATGAAAAAGAACTGGTTGAGGAAGTTGACCGGGAACTGAAAGCAACAGTATAACTCGCAAACAAAAACGAAAGTGTGATGATACTGCTCCCGATGTAAGGTATGAAATGATTACTTTACATCGGGAGTTTTTTATGGGATTCAAGTACGTTGATGAAGTGATAAAAGGAATATCGGAGTACCCGGGTATCATAATATATGGTGCCAGGATCGTAGCCAGAGAAGTGGCGGGAGTGTTGATGAATTCCCCCTACAATATGAAGATAGATAGCTTTATGGTCAGTGATCCGGAGAACAATCCTTCCGATGTATTCGGAGTGCCTGTTCGCAGTATAGATGATGCACCGGACGGTTTCAGAAAAGATCTCATAATCATTGCTTCTGTGGAAAAATATCTTCCTGACATTTTGGATGGATTACGCAGGCGCGGATTTTTCAACATTCTTCCTCTTACTTTTGAGAGCGATATTTGGAGTGAAATAAGAGCGAATTCATACATGGAGTGGTACGAAAAGATCATCGGGAATAAGTACCTTGATGAAGATTATCTCTTATGCTTTGACACTGAAACCGGTGCAAAGGATGTGCATGTGTTCAGGGCTATAAGCCATATGGACAGAAAACTGTATGAAAATACGGAGAAGTATTCCTGGGAGATTCCTATTCAGGTAGGAAAAGCATTGACGGAGAATTGTCTCAGCAACGTGCATGATGCAATCGGCGAAGATAATATATCCGACAGGAACAGCCGCTTCTGCGAGATAACCGCACTTTACTGGATATGGAAGAATGATACTTCTTTATACAAGGGACTTTGTCATTACAGAAGACATTTTGAATTGGATGAGAAGCAGCGGAATGCTTTGGCAAATTCAGATGCAGATGTGGTTCTGACCATTCCGATATATAATACTCCGGATGTTTACAGCGTGTATGCCTATGATCATTTGGAAGATGATTGGAAAGTTATGATAGATGAATTGGAAAAGATACATCCGGAATACGTGGAAACTGCAGAAAAACTTGCTAAATCCAATTGGTATTACGCATATAACATGCTTATAGCAAAAAAAGAAGTATTTGACGATTACTGTTCATTCCTTTTCCCGGTGCTTTTTGCCTGTGAAAAGCGTATCGGAATACGGGAAGAAAAGTACCAGGGAAGGTATGTTGGATTCCTTGCAGAAAGATTGTTGTCCATATATTTTATGAAACATAGGGAGTTAAAGATTGTTCACTGCAAAAAGCATTTTATCGGTGGATGATATATCCGCTTTAAAAAGTGAATACGTTTATATTTTCGGAGCGCATTCCAGGGCTCGTACTTTGGGTGTTTATATATCTTCGCTTTTTCCCGGAACAAAAATAAAAGCTTATCTGGTGGATGATAACGAAGAGAATCCCTGTGACGTTGAGGGTGTTCCTGTTATTCATATGCATGAGGCAAAGGATTTAGATTGTAATGTGCCTGTGTTCATAGGAACTAGAGGAGTCTCCCATGGGAAAATCACAAAAGTACTTGAGGGGCTGTCTTTCAAATCCATAATTCCGGTGACACCTGATTTGGATATTGAGTTAAGAAACAAGTATATTCCCAAACTGTTTTCTGAAAAGAACTGGAAGTTTGAAAAATTGGATTGTGTTGATCCTGCAACGGATAAAGATGCTACTCTTTACATTGCGCGGAGCGCTGCGGATGTAGTTGACGGAAATTATCCCGAGGTCAGGCCTTTTGAACAGCTTATACAGGTTGGATGTGATCTGACTGATGAGAGGATAGAAGGCATAGAACTTTTTGATAACGAAGGCGAAAACATATCAAGATTAAATAAGCAGTTTTGTGAGCTTACAGCGCTCTATTGGATCTGGAAAAATTCGAAAACTGATATCGTTGGGCTGGAACACTTCAGAAGAAGATTTATTTTGCGGGATGGGTGGTCCGAGGCTATGAGAAATAACGGGATAGATGTCATTCTTCCGGTCCCTTTGTTTGTGGCACCCAGTCTTGCGGCGAATTTCTGCGATAGACATGAACCAAAAGTGTGGAACACAATGATGGAGATATTGAAAAAGTCTCCGGATTCTTATGAAATGGCAAAAGAGTATTTTGAGTGTAACGGAACGTACAGTCCCTGCAACATGCTTATTGCCCGAAAGCCTGTGCTGGATGAGTTGTGCAGTTGGCTCTTCCCGATTCTTTTTGAATTGTCAGAAAAGATCGGCACGATTGACGATAAATATCAGAACCGCTATCCCGGTTTTGTTTCCGAACGATTGATTTCATTTTGGTTCCACATGAATAGAGATAAATACAGAATCGTTTATGCGGATAAATCTTTTCTGGGATAATCATTCTTCGATCATTGATAATTTCATACCTTACATCGGGCATTTTTATTGTGATAACCCACAACATATTATATACTTGAATTTGGGAGCATACATATAAACATTTATCATGGCACATTCAATAGATTTTTTCAGAGATGAAGTCAGAAACGGCTTCTACATACCCACCGCCATTAAGCAGGCTTGGGCGGAGACTCTGGATGTCCTTTCGGCTATAGATGATATCTGTAAAAAGTTCGGGATCAGATACTACGCCGATTGGGGAACCTTTTTGGGGGTGGTGCGTCACGGGGGATTCATTCCCTGGGACGACGACCTTGATATTTGTATGCTCAGAGATGACTACGACAAGTTCCGTCAGGTGGCAGACAGGGAACTTCCGCCGGGATATGTTATTCACGATTATTCCAGAAAAGAAGACCATTGGTTATTCCTTGCCAGAGTGGTGAACAATGAGCGTATGTGCTTCGAGGACAGTTATCTCAAGGCACACAACAATTTCCCCTGGCTTGCAGGCGTGGACATTTTCATAAAGGATTATCTGTACGAAGATGATGAAGTGGAGATTGCCCGTGATAAAGAGATAATGAATCTGATCGCGGTGGCGGATATGATCCGCGACGGTGAACTCGTCGGTGTTGAAGCAAGCAAAAAGATAGAAGAGATAAACCTCCAATATAATCTCAATATTTCAGACAGAAACAGCGAGCGTGATATAGCCGTTGCAATATATGCATTGGCTGAGCGCATAATGGCTAGGGTTAATCCTGCGGAAACAAACAAGGTGGGTCAGATCTTCCCTTGGATACTTAAAAACGGCCCCACTAATTTTGAATTAAAAAGTGATTACGAGGCCTTCATCCGCCTTCCCTTCGAGGACACCACCATTCCTGTTCCGGCAGCCTATGACAGAGTTTTGCGCTCCCGTTACGGAGATTATCAAAAGATCCGAAAGGAGTGGGACGGGCACAATTATCCTTTCTTCGAGGGACAGAAAGAAGAAATGGAAAAGCTTCTGGGAGAGTCCCTTCCCGGTTTTGCGTTTGATCCCGGTATGCTTAACAGGCCGGAGCCGGATAAGAATGCTTCTCTCAAAATTACGGCAAAGGATTGCTTGACCGAGTTTGAGTATCTTCTGGTGGATGCAGAAAATGCATTGGCAGAGGGCAGAACCGATGACATCACAAAGGCGCTTTCAGACTGTCAGAGCCTGGCTGCGGATCTTGGAACTCTTATAGAAAATATAAAGGGCGAAAATAGAAAACAGGTAAAAGAGGTTATCAAATCTCTTGAAGTTTTTTGTGAATCACTCTGGGTGGAATATCAAAAAATAGAAGAGGGTGCCAAGCCTGCAAAATTAGAAAGTGTCAGAAACGCACTTTCAAATGCAGGCAAAAGTATTCGTGAAAATATAATAGACAGAAAAGAGATTTTGTTTCTTCCTATAGGTCCCGCGGAGTGGAAGGCTTTTGACAAGCTGTACAAGGATGCCATCAGCGAAGATAAAGCAGATGTATTCGTTGTACCCCTTCCGCTTTTAAAAAAGGATTACTACGGCCGGGTGGAAATGACGGAAGAGGAGATTGAAAAAGCTGCCTGCGAGGATAAGTATCCTGCATACGTGGAACTCACAAATTGGTACGCCTATGATATCCCTTCACATTGTCCTGATGTTGTTTATATCCAGAACCCCTATGATGAGACGAATCCTTGTCTGACGGTTCCCGCGGATTTTTATGCCGGGAATATGCGCATGTACTCGCCCGAGATAATTTATATCCCTATTGCGAAGACTGCGGAATTCACGGAAGAAGACAAAAATGATATTTACAACCTGAAGCACTATGTCACTGCACCGGGAGTCATCTATGCCGACGAGGTGTGGGTACAATCTGAAAACATAAAAGACAGATACGTAGATGCGCTGACTCAAATTTCCGGCGAAAGTACCAAGCCTGTTTGGCAGGAAAAGATCCATGTCCGGGAAGCTTTGTTCTCCCAAATGGACAATATCAGAGAAACTGATAAGGCGGTCGAAGAAAACGGCTCAAAAGAGAATCGAAGAAAGAAATTCCTCTACTGCATCGGCGCTAACGAGATGGCAGAGAAGCGGGAATTCCTGACTGCAGCAATAAAAGACAGGCTAAACACCATCCGCGAATCCGGAAAAGAGTTGGATGTTACAATTTGTCTGTATCCGGCGGACAGGGAATTGTGGACAGCTTCAAATAAAGAATTATCAGAAGAGATTTTTGATATAATAGATAAAGAAACAGAAGCGGGATGGCTTAAATGCGAAGGATTCATTCCTTCACAGGCAGACAGGATAGCGGAAGAATTTGATGCTTACTACGGAAGCCCTTCTGCGTTTGTACCTGCATTTGTATTACAGAAAAAGCCGGTCATGCTGGCAGATTATTCTGTGGGAACGGAATAACATATTAAAGGAGACAACCACGTGGGATTTGAACTTATGGCGTCCATGATGTGCGCCGATTACAGCAATCTTGGAAAAGAAGTAAAGGAACTTGAGGCGGCGGGTATCGATTCCTTCCATATCGATATTATGGACGGCAGATACGTGCAGAATTTTGCCATGTCTTTGAATGATCTTAAGTGCATACGAAGCCTCACGGATAAGCCTCTGGATGTGCATCTTATGGTGGAGCATCCCATCAACACCATCGACCTTTTTACAAGGAATCTTCGAAAGGGTGACACCATCTACATTCATCCCGAAGCTGAGTATCATCCTTCCACAACCCTTCAGAGGATAATAGACGCGGGCCTTACTCCCGGAATTGCCATCAATCCCGGAACCAGTATAGAGGAAGTTAAGATGCTCCTTCGCATAGTGGACAAGGTGCTTGTTATGTCGGTGAATCCCGGAAACGCAGCGCAGATGTTCCTTCCCTATGTAAGAGAAAAATACGATGAACTCCTGGCTGTAAAGGATCAGATGAATATCAAGATTTATTGGGACGGGGCCTGCGGAGCCGACAAGATCCTGGAATATGCACCCCTCGGAGTGGACGGCTTTGTGCTAGGTACCACGCTTCTGTTCGGAAAGGGCGTGCCCTATGCGGAAACCTTAAACAACATCAGACAGATGCGTTTTTAACAGGTTTGATATATGAAAAATGTAGCGATATTTTTGTCCGGTGGAACCGGATCAAGAGCAGGCAGCGACACACCAAAACAGTATCTGAAGGCCGGCGGTCATATGATGGCCACATACGCGCTTAAGCCACTTTTGAACAGTGACAGAATTGATGCTGTGGTTATAGTTGCGGAAAAGGAATGGCAGGAGAGCATCCTTTCAGACGCAAAAAGTGCTGGCCTGCCCACAGAAAAAATCTGTGCCTTTGCCCTCCCCGGTAAAAACCGCCAGCTATCCATCTTAAACGGAATGACGGAAATCGAAAAATCTGTTCATAATTTGTTCATGGTGACAGGCACCATTATGGTGCATGACGCGGCCCGTCCGTTTCTTTCTGTCGAATTTCTTGACAGAATATTTGATGCCCTTCCGGGGCATGACGGAGTTATGCCGGTGCTCCCAATGAAGGACACGGTGTACTACAGCGAAGACGGAAAGTCTGTGGGGAAGCTTCTTGAGAGAGAGAAGATATTCACAGGGCAGGCTCCGGAACTTTTCGTGTTTGATAAATATTTGAAAGCGAACAGAGATCTGCTCCCGGACAGAATACTTGGAATTAACGGATCCTCAGAGCCTGCGATCATGGCAGGTATGGATATCGCAATGATATCTGGGGATGAGAAGAACATAAAGATCACCACCGCAAAGGATTTGGAGAAATTCAATGAACAAAGCTTTGGTGCTTGAGAGCATCGGAACAATTGAATATAAAGAGACTCCCATGCCCGATGTTCAGGATAACGAAGTCCTGATCAGAGTGAAGGCAGCAGGTATCTGCGGTTCCGATATTCCCAGGGTTTACAAGACCGGAGCCCATCTTATGCCCATTATACCGGGACATGAGTTCTCCGGTGTTGTAGAGAGTGTGGGAAAGAATGTTACAAGCGCCTGGATAGGTAAAAGGGTTGCAGTATTTCCAAAGATAGCCTGCGGAAAATGCGAACAGTGTCTAAAGGGACATCCCGAAAACTGCACGGATTACGACTATGTGGGTTCCAGAAGAAACGGAGCGTTTGCAGAGTATGTAACAGCACCGGTAAACAATCTTATCAAACTCCCCGAGTCCGTCAGCTTTGAAGAGGCAGCTATGTTTGAACCCCTGGCGGTGGCGGCAAATTCTGTCAGGACAGCACTGGGGGAAGAAGAGGGAAGCGATGCAAAGATCGTCATCTGCGGACTGGGAACCATAGGCTTCATGATAGCCATGCTTTTGCAGGCAAGGGGCTGCAAGAACATCTATCTCATTGGAAACAAAAAGTCCCAGAAAGACAGAGCCTTATCTCTGGGAATCGATGAAAGCAATATCGTAATAACCGGAAACGAAGAATACGGGAAGTCTGAAGGCAATGCCTCAGACACCGTTGGAAAAATAAAAGCCCTCACAGGCGGCGGTGCAGACATTTATTTTGAATGTGTGGGAAAGAACGAATGTATCTCCCAAGGAATAGAGGCAGTCTCACCCGGAGGCACGGTGATCCTGGTGGGCAACCCCTATTCGGATATGTTCTTCGAGAAAAATGTGTACTGGAAGATCCTTCGGGAGCAGATAACATTAAAGGGTATATGGAATTCTCTTTATCCCGGTGATTGGAACTACCTGCTCTCACTTATAGAAGATGGCAGATTAAAGCCTGCACAGCTCATTACCCACAGGTTTTCACTGCAGGATGCAAAGGTGGGTTTTGAACTCATGAGGGACAAAACCGAAGACTATTGTAAAATAATGATTTTGCCGTAAAAAAGGTGTTTACAATTACGTAAACCCATGGTAATATATCAGACGTATGTGTTACAGCCCTTACTCAGACATCGGACACTCCGACCGTGTCTTGGCAAGTGGCGGTATTAACGCGACAGGCAGTGCCGTCGCAGGTTTTATAGGAGGAATCGAAATGATTACCAAAGAGAAAAAGACAGCTATTATGAACGAGTATGCAAGAACTCCCGGCGATACCGGTTCACCTGAGGTACAGGTAGCAGTTCTTACAGCAAGAATCCAGGAGCTCACCGAGCACCTTAAGGAGAACCCCAAGGATCATCATTCCCGTCGTGGAATGCTTAAGATGATCGGTCAGAGACGTGGCCTTCTTAAGTATCTTCAGGAGAAGGATATCGAGAGATATCGTGCTCTTATCGAGAAGCTTGGACTTCGTAAATAATCTTTTTTTCAAAAACAAATCAGCGGGGCCATCCGAAAGGGTGCTCCGCTATTGTTGCGTAAATAGGTAGCATATTTCGGAGCCGAGAACATAATTTCTGCTTGAGATAAAAGCGATTTTATGAGATAATTTTAGATAACTTTGGGGCGGAAAGCTTTTCCGAGACCGCTGAAAAAGGAAGGAAGGATTTCCTTGTTTTTTCAGTAGTTTCGGTAGCATCTGCCCCGGTAATAAACAAAGGCGCAAAGCGCCGAGCCGCATTTGCGGCAGAAAGGAGCAGTATGGCTTACAAGACATACGAAATGGAGCTTGCAGGCAGAACACTTAAGGTTGACATTAACCGTGTGGGCAAGCAGGCTAACGGCTGTGCTTTTATGCATTACGGTGATACCACCGTTCTGTGTACCGCTACAGCATCAGAGAAGCCCCGTGAGGGCATCGATTTCTTCCCTCTTTCAGTAGAGTACGAAGAGAAAATGTACGCAGTTGGAAAGATCCCCGGAGGATTCAATAAGCGTGAGGGTAAGGCAAGCGAGAACGCTATCCTTACAAGCCGTGTTATCGACCGCCCCATGCGTCCTCTTTTCCCCAAGGATTATCGTAACGATGTAACTCTCAATACCATGGTAATGAGCGTTGATCCCGCTACCCGTCCTGAGCTTGTTGCAATGCTTGGTGCATCTATCGCAACCTGCATTTCAGACATCCCCTTCGACGGACCTGCTGCTATGACTCAGGTTGGTATGATTAACGGCGAGTTCATCGTTAACCCTTCTCAGGAGCAGTGGGCAAGCGGAGACCTTAAGCTTACCGTTGCATCCACCAAGCAGAAGGTTATCATGATCGAGGCAGGAGCTAACGAGATTCCCGAGGAGAAGATGCTCCAGGCTATCTACATGGCTCATGATGTAAACCAGACCATCATCGCTTTCATCGAAAAGATCGTTGCAGAGGTTGGAAAGCCTAAGCACGAGTACACCAGCTGTGCAGTTCCCGAGGAACTCTTCGCTGCAATGAAGGAGATCGTTCCTCCCGCAGAGATGGAGACAGCTGTATTTACAGACGAGAAGCAGGTTCGTGAGGAGAACATCCGCAACATCACCGCTAAGTTCGAAGAGGCATTTGCAGAGAACGAAGAGTGGCTTGCAGTTCTCGGCGAGGCTGTATATCAGTACGAGAAGAAGACCGTTCGTAAGATGATCCTCAAGGATCACAAGCGTCCCGACGGTCGTGAGATCACCCAGATCCGTCCTCTCGCTGCAGAAGTTGATATCATTCCCAGAGTACATGGTTCATCCATGTTCACCCGTGGACAGACTCAGATTTGCGACGTTGTTACCCTTGCTCCTCTTTCTGAGATGCAGAAGGTTGACGGACTTGATGACAATGTTACCGAGAAGAGATACATTCATCACTACAATTTCCCTTCATACTCCGTTGGTGAGACAAAGCCCAGCCGCGGACCGGGACGTCGTGAGATCGGACACGGAGCTCTTGCAGAGCGTGCCCTTATTCCCGTACTTCCCAGCGTAGAGGAGTTCCCTTACGCTATCCGTGCCGTATCCGAGACCTTCGAGTCTAACGGATCCACTTCAATGGCTTCCACCTGTGCTTCATGTATGTCACTCATGGCAGCAGGTGTTCCCATCAAGAGAATGGTTGCTGGTATCAGCTGCGGTCTCGTTACCGGTGAAACCGATGACGATTTCGTACTCCTTACCGACATCCAGGGTCTTGAGGACTTCTTCGGAGACA
>JAEEGL013427481.1_pt1 | contig 12812 bp, 11 predicted proteins | sample 9134231 | NCBI WGS metagenome assembly JAEEGL01 (sample SAMN16246548, study PRJNA631951) | gut metagenome | biome: gut microbiome; feature: rumen; material: fiber-attached | host: Bos | place: Iran: Karaj | collected 2018-10
AACCGGGATCACCGCGGTGATGTAGGTTTTTTCATGATGGATGAGCAGGGTTTTAAACACCTCGTTCTGATCCCGGTTAAGCTCCGTTGCGGCAATATGGCCGAAGTCGTGCTTAGCGCCGTTACAGCTGTATTCGTAGGTTTTGTAGGAGATTTTTTTGCTGTCGAGAAATTTGGTGGCGGGGGTTTGCATGGCGATTCCTCTGAGTTCCGGTTCCTGTGAAAGGAGAACCCCGGAAGCGCCCGGGGTGCAAAATTAAAGGGTGGCAGCCGAAGCCGGCAGAGCAGACGGCCGGTGCCGTTACTGCTGGAGATTCTGAAAGACCTCGGAGCAGTCAAAGAAGGCGGCGATTTTTTCCGAGGTGGTGTGGCTGTCGTTTTCGTAGCCGATTTTTATGGACAGCCGTCCCAGAGAGGTGTCTCCGGAGAACAGGGTGAAGTGGAGATAGCGCACGCCGTATTCGTCCTGATCCTCAATGGCCTCCAGCTCGGCCCGGTCGAAGGAAAAATCGAAGCGGATATCGGTTTTCCAGTACTCGTTAAGATTGGCCAGACTGAATCTGGTTTGGTCTGAGCCGTTGGAGGAGCGGGTTATGGAGTATTTCTGGTCGATGACAATGGTGCTGTCATTGGGGAAGGTCACGAAATTGAAGGAATTCAGGTAGCTCTGCCGCTTGCTGTGCATATCAGCGCTGCCGGGATTGCCGGCGCTGCCGTTATTTGTGTTATGAATGCTATCGGACATGTTCAGTTTTTTCCTCCGCCGGACGCCGTAAATGAACACCAGACAATCTGATTCCGGGGATCCCTGATAAGCCTGCCAAGTTCGGCAGGAACCCGCGGAGACCCCTGCGGTCTTCGGGGGCGGCCAGACAGTAATAAAAAATATAAATTACAGCGGCGCCGCTTTTTTGAGAGCTTCCCTGAAAATCGCGCTTATTTTAAGCCTTTTACCGCATTTGTCACGCTTTGGCCAATAACCTTGAGCGGAAATCGTGAGGCGTTTGGTTTTTCAGCGCCGGGAAAGCATGGTTTTGTGATCGGGATCGGGGCTGACTTCCTCGGTTTCGGGGGTTTTTGCGGCGCCTCCGGAAAACTGTTCATTTTTGAAAATGCTCCCTGGTTTTAATCAGGCTGAAGCGTTTTCTCTGATGCCGGCAGCAGATCCGGAGGGTTATTTGCCGTCAGATCTTGCCATGCCTGACTCAGCAGGCTATAACTCCGGGTAACTGAACGGCGCCTTAGGCCCCGGAACCGGGGTATTCTGATAATGCGGCGCCATGCCGAATCTCCGGTGCCGGGTTCAGCGCAAAAAAATGCAGACAACAGACAAGGAGTTGAATATGACAGTTCCCAAGGCCATGCAGGGCAAATACGACGAAATTGCCGCGGTTCTCGAGCCGTACTGCGAAAAATACCTGAACGAGGAGTACCGGGAGCTTTGCCTCCGTATTCTGGAAAAGCTCTGCCGGAAGCGTCCCTCTCCCCTGACCTCCGGCCGGGCGAACACCTGGGCGGCGGGGATCGTGTACGCTGCGGGCTCCGCCAACTTCATTTTTGATAAAAGCCAGGATGTGCACATGACAGCCGAGGAGCTCGCAGCTCCCTTCGGGCTTTCCAAAAGCACGGCCAGCGCCAAGGGACGGCTTATCACCGATATGCTGAAGATCAGCTGTACCCGTCCGGAATGGGTGCTGCCTTCAATGCTGGATGCCAATCCCCTTGTGTGGATGGTAACCATTAACGGCATTCCGCTGGACGCCCGGGCTCTGCCTCTCCCCATGCAGCTCCTCTGCGTGAAGAAGCACATTATTCCTTATGCTCCGGGACTCCGGGAGCAGGAGCAAAAAGAGAAGGCCGCCAAAGCCGCGGCGGCAGAGAAGTCCGATCCGGATAAGGACGGGAAGTGAACTACGTTTACATCCTCCGCTGCTCCGACAATACTCTTTACTGCGGCTGGACTCCGGATCTGGAACGGCGGCTCCGGGCTCATAACAGCGGGCAGGGGGCGAAGTACACCAGATCCCGGCTTCCGGCGGAGCTGGTGTACTATGAGGAGTACGAAACCCGCCGCGAAGCTATGAGCCGGGAGTGGCATCTCAAAAGACTTTCCCGCAGGGAAAAGCTCCTCCTGATAGCGAGCGGGGCAGGGCATCCGGAGACAGGTGAAAGCGGCGGTTAGGAGTCCGGCGCGGAGTTCGTTAAGACCATGTCTCCAGGCTTCATTCTTCAATACCGCAATCCGCAAATTTCAGATCCGGCTTTTCGCGCATCTGTTTCCGATAGACTGCATCAGCAGGGATACGCTGAGAAACGAATTTACCTGCAAATCAGGCAGCTATTTCGATGAATGCCAGTTTTTTGAATCAATGACATACGGGCAAATTATGGAACATTAGGTCTCTGTCAAAAAGGTCAATCTTTCATAATAACAGGGCGGACTTTGCCAAAACTCGTCCCGTTATGAATAAATTCTCTCTGCTTTAATGCGTTGTCGCCGGAAGCAGACTGAGAGCAAGACAAAGCAGAATTTTCCGACGCAAAAATATTAAACAGATAATTATCATAAAGCATTAAGACATCTGTCCGGCAAGACCGGCGCATTATTAACCATCATTAAAGTTTTATTATGAAAAAACTCCCTGAAGCATTATCGTTTTTTGAATTGATCAGAACACGAAATCTGGCATATGTTGATAAAACAAGATTTATAAAAGAATACGAGGATCTTGAGGTTTATGCAGCTTTGTTGCTGAGGCCGTGCCGTTTTGGCAAAACCTTGTTTACCGAAATTCTCAGCTATTATTACGACAAGGCAAGTCAGGAGCTTGCTGATGCTCTTTTTAAAGACACCTGGATTTCCTCTCATCCCACCGAGCTTAAGAATTCATATTACGTGCTTAAATTTGATTTCTCCGGTATCAGAACTGTGAAAGATGCGGCAGATACCATGGATTTACTCATGAATCAAATCACTAAAGGAATTTATAATTTTTATAAAAGATACCCCGAGTTTATTATTGCAAATCTGGTAAAATCCAAGCCAAATGCCACACCTGCTGATGTTAACAGCTTCTATGGAAACAGGGATTTTTTTACTTCCCCTGCAAAAATCATTGATCATTTTCTGAATGACTATTCCGCCAGAAACACTCCCCTGAAGCTTATGGTAATCATTGATGAATACGATATTTCTGCAAATGATATTTTTAGCAGCAATCCCCGGGAGTTTATGAGCATTGCAGAAGGAGAAATTGGCGCCTTCTGCAATGTTCTGCGCAATTTTAACCAGTCCGGTGATATTGAACGGATTTTTGTAACCGGATCGCTCCCTGTTTATATGAATACTGCGGTTTCGGAATTTGTGTCCGTCAGACTGTCCAGCCGTCCGGAGGTAAACAGTCTTGCCGGGTTCACTGACGATGAAGTGCTGGAACTTCTTAAAGAGACTGTCGATTTCAGTACATGCCCGCACACGCCGGAAGCTCTGCGGGAAGTGATGAAAAGCCGCTATGGCGGTTATCGCTTTGCGGAGGAAAGCGGGGATACTGTATATAACGCAACACTTTGTATAAATTTCATCAGCGAACTCAGATCTCGAAACTATAAAATTCCGAAGCTCAGGCTTACCACCGCCAATGATGTGGATTACACCAAGCTTTCCGGATACCTGAACCTGATGACTGAACACAATCAGAAGAAGCTTACGGCAGTGCTCATTAAGAAACGCCCGGTAGAATGCGCCTTGCCCGTTACCGTTAAAATAACCTCTCCAAATGCCAGACTTGACATGTCCCAGGGAATATCTCTGCTGTACCATCAGGGTTTTCTTACCATGATGAGCGCGGACGAGGTTACGGAATACTGCGGGAAGCCCGCGAGCAGCACCTTTGTCAAAACTCCCAATTATTACATCAGCATGCTGTTTGAAAGGCATGCTCTCGAAAAAGCCCATATTCCCTGGAATTGCATCGAGAACCAGAGCAGAATTTCAGAATTGGCTCGGGACAATGACCTTGCGGCGGTTCTTTCCCTCCTGAAGTCTGTCGCTCCGACCTTTGTCCACACCGATGTTTCCCGGGAAGCGGAATATCAGCTCTGTCTGGCGGTATACTGCTCGCTCTTCATGAATGCCGCAAATTCCTTCACTCTCACCAGAGAATACTATGTGCGGCATAACGGTGTCATCGTACTGAGAGACGGTTATGATGAAGATGTTCCGGGAAATGATACAGCGGCAAACGAAGGCGATCTCATTCTGGCTGCCGACACTAAAAAAGGCCGTGCTGATCTGGTGGCGGAGAATAAGGATCCCCGGGGGCCGAGCTATCTCATGGAATTCAAGTATAAAAGAAATGCCCGGGTTTCTCAGAAGACTGAAAGCGCAGAAAGGGAGAAGCTTCTCGCGGAAGCCCGCAGGCAGCTTCTCTTTTATGTCACCGATGATCACCTGAAAACCATTCCCAATCTTCACAAATATGCCATCCTGTATGTCTATGGCAAGTTTTATCTTCAGGAGATTACTGACTGAAATCAGTGCGGCGCTGCATGAAAAAAACTGCTGACACCTCCGGAGTCCGCGGTTTTCGGGATCGAAAAGCATGGTGTCCCGGAAGCAGGGCCGCGAAGAGCGGGGCTTAATCTCTGAGAATCAGGTGCTTTCCTGGGTTTTTGTCCGCCCCGTTTATCTCCCGGGATTCCGCCCCGTGGTTCATCGCCGCTCCGTGCCCGACCCTTAAACAACTTCCGGCATGCAGGAAATACTGCGGACAAGTTGTTGTACTGTGATAACGCTATTGTTTTCTTTAGTTCGTTTTGTGTAATTTATTCTCGTTGCGGCCTTTGCATATCAAGCGAATAATGCTGTTCGTTTCTTTCTTAGATGTTAGCATCTGTTAATATTTTCTGTGCAAAACTGTTGTTCTCTGAAAATTGCTGTGTTATCATTCGCTAACAAATTTTGGGGCGCCGGTCTCAGTCAATATGGAGTTTCCGGTGATCCTCTGACCAGATACCGTACGGAGAGCTTTCAGGTGTGGGATTTCATCAGGAGACAGGCTGACATTCGCAGTATTTTTCTTTCCCAAGTTAAGGTGCTGAGCATGATCCCCGGCCGTATTCGCTGCTTTTCTCCGCTGCTCCGCGGCAGTCCGGACAACGTCGCGGCTCTGGAGAGCTGTCTCCGGGGCTTTCCGGAGATTCGGGAGTTTACGGTAAATCCCCGTTTGGGCTCCATGCTTCTGATCTACGATCCGGAGGAGCTCCGGAAGAACGTGTTTTTAAGAGAACTGGAAAGCGAGCTTCATCGCAAGTACATAAGGGACGCAAAATGAATTTTACCTTGGTCAGCCTGGGCCTCGCTCTCGCAAAGCCGCTTATTTCTTTTCTGGCGGAACGGCGCCGTCAGAGCGCTGATAATTCCCCCCTGTTTACGCTGGTTCATGCCATCAGGGGGCGGCGGCGCTACCGCTCCGGACTTCTCCGGGATCCCGCCTTTGCGGAAAGCTTCCGGACGAAGCTTCTGGGGCTGGCGGGGATCAAGACCGTAACCGTAAACCCGGTTACGGGATCCGCGCTTCTGGAGTACACCCATGAGGAAAGTGTTATTGAGGCATTTTTTCAGGAAATGAACATGATTTCCGCAGCTGCCGGGGAGGAGAGCTTTTTTGCAAAGGCCGCTCAGGCTTTCAGCGGAGAACCGGGAAACAGAAGCAGCGGAAACGGGCGGAGCCGGGAGGTTTCCTGCTCCGGTTCCGGAGCTTCCCGGGGCGGGTATCCGGCAGAAGGAGACACGGGGATCCGGGAGATCTTTTTCCAGAGCCTGGCCGGGATCAGCCGCGGCATCTCCTCCCGTACCGGAGGCTCATTGGATCTCAACTCCCTTCTGGGCCTTCTCCTTGCGGGCCGGGGCCTCTACAAGATCGTGAAGCACGGACAGCTCCCCTCAGGACCGCAGCTTTTGTGGTGGGGCTATAACCTTTTTAAATCAAGAGGCCGCTATGTCAGGGCTGTATCATGAAACCATAGCTCTCCCGCTTCTCCCGGGAGCCCGGGAACTGGCTCTTCTGGAGGCGCGGCTGAGAAAGATCCCGGGGGTGGTGTCAGCCTGCATCCGGGATAACGGGAGTCTGAGTCTTTATTTCAGAGACCGCCGGGTTCTGGCCGGAGTCGGCAGGATCCTCGGGGGCTTAAGGACAGCCTTGCCGGCAAAGACCTCCGGAAACAATGCCGTCCCTGTCCCGCAAAGCGCTGCCGCCCCGAATCCCGAGGAGGAGGCCCGGGCCTGCCGCTTTAATGCCATCGTTTCTCTGGGCGGCTTTGCGGCGCTGGCTCTTATGAAGCGGTTTTTCCCGGGTTTCTTCCTGAACCTTTCCATATTCAGAAGCGCCTTTGTGCTTTACATCGCCCGGGGGATCTTCAAAAACGGCGTCCTGGGGCTCCTCCGGGAACGCTCCCTCAATGCCGACACCCTGACTGCCACGGCGGTTACGGCCTCCCTTCTGGCGGGAAAGCCGGAGTCCAGTCTTTCTCTTCTGGTGCTCTCTAATTTTGCGGAAATGCTCTCTCTCTCGGCAGCGGAGAAGGCCCGCCGGCATATTTCCCATCTTCTGAGCATGAAGGAAAAGTATGTCTGGAAGAAGATAAACGGATCGGTTTCCAAGGTACGCATCGAGGATGTCCGGGTGGATGATCTCGTGGTGGTTTATCTCGGAGAAAAGATCAGCGTGGACGGCGTGGTGGTGTCCGGCAGGGCCGCCGTGGATCAGTCCTCTCTCACCGGCGAATACGTGCCGTCCTTCAAGGAGGCCGGAGAGCCGGTTTATGCCGGCACCGTGGTGCAGAACGGCCAGCTGGTGATCAAGGCTGCCAAAGTGGGAGACGATACCAATCTGGCCCGCATTATCAGCATGGTGGAATGCGCCCAGAACCGCCGGGCTCCGGTGCAGAACTTCGCAGACCGCATGGCCAATATGCTGGTGCCCATTTCCTTTATCGCCGCCGCTCTGGTTTATGCGGTAACCCGGGATGCCCAGAGAGTGCTTAACATGTTCTTCATTGACTACTCCTGCGGCCTCAAGCTGTCCACCGCCACGGCCATATCCGCCGCCATCAGCCGGGCGGCCCAGATGGGCGTTCTGGTGAAGGGCGGCAATTACATTGAGAATCTTTCGGATGTGGACACCGTGGTCTTTGACAAGACCGGCACCATCACCGACGGTCATCCCGAGGTCACCGGCATTGTTACCGCGCCGGGAGCCGCCCCGGACGAGCTTGCCAGTCTGGCCGCCGCCGCGGAAAGAAACTCCTCCCATCCCCTGGCGGAATCCGTGCTCAATTATGCGGAAAAGCAGGGCATCAGGGTTCCCGAACCGTCTGCCGCCGAGGTGGTGGTGGGCCGGGGCATCCGGGCGGATATTCCGGATGAAGCCGCCGGAAGGGAGCGCCGGGTGCTGGTGGGCAGCATGGTGTTCATGGAGGAAAACGGCGTTACGGGTTTTGATCTCATTAAGGTGCCGGAAGGAGCCTGGAACGTGTTCTATGTGTCCCGGGACGGCCAGGCTCTCGGCGCTGTGATAATTTCCGACCCCATTCGCAAGGATCTCAAGAGATCCATCAACCGGCTCAGAAGAGACGGCATTGATGAAATTCTCATGCTTACCGGAGATTCCCGGCAGAATGCCGAGGCGGTAACCCGGGAGCTGGATCTGGACGGCTGCGAGTCCAATATGCTCCCGCAGGACAAGGCGGATTTCATTGCCCGGAAGCAGATCGGATCCCGGGTGCTGATGGTGGGGGACGGCATCAATGACGCTCCGGCCCTGGCCTATGCCGATATCGGCGTGGCCATGGGGGGCAAGTCCGCGGACATCGCTCTGGAATCGGCGGATATCACTATTACCTCGGATGATCCTCTGAAGCTCCCCGAGGTGCTGAATCTGAGCCGTTCCGCCATGGATCTTATCAGACAGAACTTTGCGGTTACCATTGCCGTGAATTCCGCCGCGCTGCTTCTGGGCGCTCTGGGCAAAATCAATCCCCTCCTGGCGGCGACGATACACAACGCCGCCACCATCGGAGTGGTGCTTAACAGCTCCCGGCTGCTTTTTTGGAACAAAAGGCATCTTCAGGAGCCCGTGAAATCCGGTTCAGACCCTGCCGGATCAGCAATAACATCAGCTTCAACATCAGGAAAAGGAGACAATTCTCATGTTCAGTAAGGACTTTTTTATCGGCCTCGCTGCCGGAGCCGTGGCCGGGGTGTTCGGGCACCGGCTTTATCAGGCCAACCGGCAGGCGATTCTGGATTCCTTTGATTCTCTGGCCAGGAAGTGCAATTTTGATCAGGGCGGGCAGGGCGCTTCCCCCCAGGCGGCTCTCAATCTCGAGGAGATGGAGAAGCAGAAGGAGCATCTTGAGGATCTGATTGCCGAGGAGAAGGCCCGGGCCGCTGCCAGTGAAGCCGCTGCCGCCGCCCCGGAGACTCCGGCGGCCAATCCTGCCTGAACCCGCATATCTCGCTTTCGCAAAGCCGTTTCTGTTTGCAGGACGGCTTTTTTTGTTTAAAATCCCTGAAAAAGCGCCATCCCTGACATTAATTTCCCCCTGAACATCATTATCACCGGGAGCGCCGGCATTTCCTGCATTTATCAGGGGAAAGATGCCATGCTTTTTCAGGAACATCAGGAACAAAAGAGGCTGGGTCATGACCGATAACAGCAATCACGCAAAGTCTGCCGGGACGGACGGCAGCCCGGCCGCCGCCGGCGACCGGAAATTCGACCGTTCCTTCCGGAAGGCCTACCTCCATCCCCGGTATCTTCCGGTGTGGATCCTTCTGGGACTTCTGGGCATTCTGGCCTTTATTCCCCCGGTAATCCGGGATTTTGCGGCCAATATCCTGTACCGCCCTCTGATGTGGCTGCCCTTTAAGCAGAAAAAGATCGTTCATACCAATCTTAAGCTGTGTTTTCCGGAAAAGTCCGCGGAGGAGATTGCGGCAATTACCCGGGATTTCTTCAGAGTGGGGCTTAAGGTCACCCTGGGGTACGGGGAATCGTTTTTCAGATCCCGGAGCTATCTCCGGAAGACCTACATGGTAACCGGCGAGGAATACCTCAAGGAGGCTCTGGCCCTGGGAAAGCCCGTTATCTTCATGGCTCCCCATGCATGGGCCATTGACCATGCCGGACTTTATCTCTCGGCTTCGGGACTTACCATGTGCACCATGATGCACACCTCCAAGAATCCCGTTTATGACTGGTTTATGAATTCCATGCGCCTTAAGTTCGACGGCAAGGTCTATGAGAGAGGCGCCGGCATCAAATCTATTGTCCGGGCTCTCCGGGACGGCTATCACTCGTTTTTTCTGCCGGATCAGGATCTCGGGGAGGCCAATTCCGTGTTTGTGAAATTCTTCGCCCAGGACAAGTGCACCCTCATGGTGCTCCCCAGACTCGCCAAAATGGCCGATGCCCTGGTGGTGCCCATGTTTTCCTGCTACAACGAGGAGCATCATCGCTACGAGGTGGTGTTTGACCGCTATTTTGAGGGGTATCCCACCGGGGATATCATGGCGGATGTCAGAAGAATGAACGCCGTCATTGAAAAGCTGATTCAGGGCCGGGAAAAGCAGTACATGTGGTTCCTGCGCTACTTTAAAACCCGGAAGGACGGCATCGGCGTCTACTAGGCCGGGGCGCCGCGAGAAGGATCTCCGGCGGGCGGTTTCCGGGCATGCCCGGCATCCTCCGGATCTTCTTACGGAATCCCCGCCGGACGGGGTTAGCTTTTTTTATTTCTGGCAAGTTCCCATATGAAAAGCGCGCAAGAGAGCTTATACCGCTTTGCTTATACCGGGCAGGCGTAGTTTTATGACTGCGATCCCAGGGGGGCTGGCACGGCAACTATCTTAAATATCTGGAGACGGCCCGGGGACGTTTTTTTGAACTGGCGCATTATCCCTGCAAGGTGATCTATCAGGAGGGCCATGCCTTTCCGGTGGCGGAGCTTAAGCTTAAGTACAAGAGTCCGCTTTTTCTGAAGGATGACTTTACCGTGATAACCGACCTTCTGGAATATGAAAACCGCCTGGTGTTTAATCAGGAGGTGCGGCGGGGGGACACCGTGTGCCTGAGAGCCCGTTCCGTTCAGGTCTGTGTCCCGAATGGCGCCGGGGAACTCAGTTTTTTCATGCCGGAGAACTTTATCCGCAATGTCCGGGATCTCATAGCCGGGAGCGGCGTCCCGGAAGAAGGCTAAGGGACTCCTCCCTGACCGCCGGCCTCCGGGGCGGCCTTTGCTTTTCCTGCTCTTTCCTGCTGTTCTTATCCTTTTGAGGTCTTTCTGATTTTTCTTCTCTTCCCGTTCCGGCCGGGGGCGGGGTTCTCGCGCCGGGAAATGCGGTTTTAGGTTGTGCAAATGTGATCAGGGTTTTATAATTCCCTCTTGGAAATCGAAAGACCGGAGACTCGGCCGGGGTTAATAAGGCCGCTCCGCTCTTTATCAGATCTTTCTTCCTGAACAATATGGGTACAAACATGTTTTTTGAAAAAATTGCAGCCGCTCCGGCAGATCCTATTTTAGGTCTTACAGAAGAATTCAAGAACGATCCCCGCGCTGACAAAATTAATCTTGGCGTTGGCATCTTCAAAAACAACCAGGGCCAGACTCCGATTCTCAAGTGCGTTAAGAAGGCAGAGGAACTTATTCTGGCCAGCGAGAAGACCAAGAGCTATCTGCCCATCGTAGGCGCTCCGGAATACGGCAAGCTGGTTCGCGAACTGGTTCTGGGCCGGGACAGCGAGATTATCAAAGACGATCGCGCCCGTACTGCTCAGGCTCCCGGCGGCACCGGAGCTCTCCGTGTGGGCGCTGACTTCCTGAAGCAGCAGAATGTTACCGCGAAGATCTGGATCTCCGATCCCACCTGGGCCAACCACATGCAGGTATTCGGGAAGGCCGGTCTCGAAATCGGCCGTTATGCCTACTATGACAAGGCCAGCCAGGGACTGGATTTCGAGGGCATGAAGAACGACCTCAGGACCAAGGCCAAGGCCGGAGACGCCGTGCTGCTCCATGCCTGCTGCCACAATCCCACCGGCATTGATCCCACCCCGGCTCAGTGGGAAGAGCTGGCTCAGCTTACCGCCGAGCTCGGTCTCCTGCCGTTCTTTGACTTTGCCTACCAGGGCTTCGGCAACGGCATCGAAGAGGATGCTCTCGGCATCAGAACCTTCCTGAAGCACCATAAGGAAATTCTGGTAGCCAGCTCCTTCTCCAAGAATTTCGGCCTTTACAACGAGCGTATCGGCGCCATCACCATCGTTTCCGCTAACAAGGATGACGCTGACCGGGTATTCTCCCAGCTTAAGATCGCCGTTCGCGCCAACTTCTCCAATCCTCCGGTGCACGGCGCCAGCATTGTTACCACCGTGCTTTCCGATCCCGAACTCCGTGCCATGTGGGAGACCGAGGTTAAGGAAATGCGGGATCGCATCAAGGAAATGCGTTCTCTCCTGGTGGAAAAGCTTAAGGAACGCAATGCCAAGGTTGATTTCTCCTTCATTAACAACCAGTACGGCATGTTCTCCTTCTCCGGTCTCAGCAAGGAGCAGGTAGCCCGTCTCAAGACTGAATTCGGCATTTACATTGTAGGCAGCGGCCGCATCAGCGTGGCCGGTATCACCACCGCCAACATTGATCCTCTGTGCGATGCCATTGTGAAGGTGCTGTAAATCCGGCATCAGGCTTTCCGGTGTCCCCGGAATCCTAGCAGGTTCGGTATTGAATATAAGCCGTGTCCCCGAGGATGCGGCTTTTTTGCTGTCTGGAGCAGGGCTGGCTGCGGTGATACTGGCGCCGGAGGGCGGCTAACAGCAAGGCGATTTTTTCCCGAAACAGGTTTCAGAACCGGCAAATTTACTGCAGCCGCGCCGGCACGAAACAGATTTGCGGGCTGTAAAAGCAAATTCTGCTGTTATTTTTTTGAATTATTTGCCATCTATATGGCTGATGCTGTAACTTCTGATTCGGTGATACGTTGTTTCAGTGATACGTTGTTTCAGTGACAGTAAACGATTCCGTAATATCCAAAACGGTAAACTTTCTTTCCGGCTTGCTAATGAACGAGGTGTTTTATGTCAGATTTTAACATGGCTGCTTTGGATTCCTTTAACAGGGCCATCAACGATAACGATAACGCAATTGTGAATGTTGATCGGGAGAATGACAACCGTCTCAAGTACAACGGTACCTTTAGATCCGCTAATATTTTCCGGTGGATGCGCTCTCCGGCAACCAAGGCTGCTAACAACGAAGTCCGGACTCATCTTTTAAAATCCCTGGGCGAGGCCTATGGACTTAATGGAATGACCACCAGATCTGACGGCAAGGTAAAATTTTCTCAGGATTTTATAAACAATCTGCGGAATCGTCTGGGAGCGGAGCTGAAGATCGATGATTTCGGCATCAACCGGGACGGCCTGGTTACCTCGGGAAAACCTCTTACAGTAAGACGCATAAAAGAGATTATTGCCAAGGCCTCTGAACCTGATTTGAATGTCCGTACCGCTTCTAATGTCAATACCTCTGCTTCTAATTTGATTATCAATACCGCTTCTTCTGGTTCTGAGAGCGACTTTGACATCAATTCATACAAGAATAAGCTGAATGAAGCCTTTAAAAAGATGGGTGGTCTGAGCGGAATCACAGGTGCTCAGAAGTGTCTCTCCTTTTTGGAAAAACTCGGTTCAAACCCTCTGGTGCGAGAAGATCCGGATTACGAGTTCTTACGTGATACGAGCAATAATGAGG
>JAEEGL017118950.1_pt1 | contig 12812 bp, 1 predicted proteins | sample 9134231 | NCBI WGS metagenome assembly JAEEGL01 (sample SAMN16246548, study PRJNA631951) | gut metagenome | biome: gut microbiome; feature: rumen; material: fiber-attached | host: Bos | place: Iran: Karaj | collected 2018-10
CGTTGTGCGCGACGCTTTTGCAGTTTTCGGAAGCTGGAACGATGACGGAAGCATAGGCTCTATCACAGCCACACTGAAAAATCTCAGCACAGGTGCCGAATTCTCAAAGGAAGGCACTGTTGGTGAGAATAGCTGGAATGTTTCATATAATCCTGCTTCAGAATCAATACCAGATGGTTCATATGAGCTTTCTGTTGTAATTAAAGACTCCGCAGACCACGAAACCAAAATCAGCCGAGCTTTTGTTATTGATAACACAGCTCCGCTTGTTGTTCTTTCGCGCCCGAGTACCAGAGCCGGAGCTTCTACTTTCGACTCTTATGGTCAGAAATTCACTATTGAGGGAAAAGCAGCCGACGATAACGACGTAAGTCTCATTGAGGTAGCAGTTTATGATAATGCTGATTGCACAGGAAATCCTCTTAAGGTAATTTCTCTCCCTAATGTTCCGCTTACAATTGAATCAGATGTTGCAACTTTTTCTTCAACTGTAGCAAATGATTATTCTGCTATTTACGGTCATACAAACGCACAAGGAATTTCCGCAAGAGATGGAGGAACTGAACAGCGTTACTGTAAACTTGTTGTGTATGATGGAGCTCAGCGTTTCCCTGTTGATGGAAGTGCCCAGACTGAAGCTGATAAAAAAGGTAACAAGGTAGATTATTATTATCTTAATTCTGATTTTGCACAGTTGTTTACCGACGGTTATAAAATAACAGAACTCTATCATATTCTGAATGGAACTTATTCAAGCAATAATTCAAGAGCGGTTTCAACAACAGATGTAGTAACAAATTATCTTAATAATCCTTCAATGCATATTACAAAAGGTCAGTTCAAGCTGAATCCAGAAAATAGCCCGCACTTTGTTGTAAGTGCAAGAAACAAACTTGAATCTGGACACACTCTTGATGAAAGTCCACTGACTAATGGAAATACACGTCTTGAAGTGGAAATTTCTCCGGGCCTTGATGGACATTTGTTAAAAAAAGATACAATAGGTGTATATCTTGTTTGTTGTGATTTGTATGGTAATCCTTTAAAAGAGGTAAATGATCCTAATTCAACTTCTACGCCACCGGCAAAAATTCTGGTTTCTGCTGAAAGCGAAGTGGAAGCAAAAAAAATATGGCTTATTCCTGTCAATGATCCTGCTACTCCTGTTAATGAGCAGGAAACATGGGCAGATATTACAGAATCTGGTTCTACTTATAAATTTAAAACAAAGTATGAAATCGGAAATGGTGCTTATGAAGAAATGGAAGTTGGTCAAAACTATTATGTTGGAGTAACTGGCCAAGACATGCAGCCAAATGATATTATGCCTGACGGACTTTACGGTTTCCAGCTTATTACCAGTGGTTTAAATATTGAAGTTGGAACAAGTTATTCTCCAACCTGGCTTTCATGGGCACCAGGCGCTGCAACTGCTCATAAAAGTGTAACTGTAAGACTCACTTATCCTACAGATAACAGGCCTTTCGAAATTAAAAGAGGTTCAGATTCAAGTAACCTTTCCACTCTGCCAGGAGCAACCGGAATAAATGCTTCTCCTTATAACGATAGTTTTGATATAACTTCAGAAAATCATCCAACTAGTCTTGTTTACAAAGTAAGTGGTAACAATTCTGCAGAATCAAATCCAAAGACCGTAACATTTAAATATGATAATACTCCTCCTCAAGCTGCCATTACTTCTGTTCCAAATACTACTGATACTCAGCAGGGAACAATAACATTTAAGGGAACTGCAAGTGATATTGTTAATGGGGAAGAAGAATCTGGGGTAAAAACTGTTTATGTTCAGGTTATAGACAAAACTAATATATCTCATAAAACTCCAGAGCCAGGTACAAGCGGTGCAATTCCTCCAGCTTCTTATTCTGGTGGGGAATGGCTGTGTCAGGTAACTCCTTCTGACTATGCAGGGGCAAACAATGGCTTTGCAGAAGAAGGCCCAAAAACATTAAAAATTACAGTAGTAGATGGTGTAGGTCTTAAAACAGAAAGGACTCAGGATTTTATTTTTGATACTGCTGCTCCTAAGATTACACTGGGGAAATATAAACAGTACGGTGAAACTGGTGAAGGAACTGCTTTTGGAGATTCCAGATCTTTACTCGTAGGAAAAACCTTTACCGTAAATGGTACATTAGTAGAAAGATACGGACTTAATGCAACAAATGGCTTTGTTATTGAACAGAAATGGACAAAGTTTGGTTCATCATCTGTCGAAAATACAAAGAAAAAAGATATTACTCCAGCCGCCAATGGAAACTGGTCGGTAACACTTCCTTTTAATGGTACAGATGGTACTGATTATGATAACAATACAATCGTAGGAAATCATTCTGCAGACGGAACTTATACATATACAATTTCAGCAAAGGATAAAGCTGAAAAATCAGATAATGATGGAATTCAGTTTTCTGCAACACTTAAGACAGACGGACCAAATATAACAATTTCTTCGCCAGTATTTGAAACTGTATCTGGCAGTCAAGTAACAAAGAACTGGCAGAAATCAAAAGATATAATGATTTCAGGAAAGGCTTCAAGCCCTGCGGCTGTAAGCAAAGTTTACTGGACAACAGATAGTACAAAAACTGAAGGTGGTGAATGGACCGATTGGGAAGAAGCAGAAGGTGCAGAGAACTGGAACTTTACTGTTAGCGTAGAAAATGATGCTGCAGATCACAAGGTGTACATAGCAGCAATAGATAGCCTTGGAAATTTCACATCTAAAAAAGAATATACTCTTAAGGTAGATTCAAGTGCACCGAACGTTGCACCAAAATTCTTCCAGATTGGTAGTGGAGAAGTACAGACTGCAAACGGTACAATTTACATAAGCAAGTTGTCTGGAAATGCACAGAATTTAACAGTTTATGGAACTTATAGCGAGACAGTAAGCGGACCGTATGTTCCACAAACTGAAGATACACTTAAGCCTCTTGCATTCACAATTGATGGAACTGCCAAAACAGCAACTATAACTTATTCGGATACTGACATTTCTTCTGGTATAGGGTCAACAAACTTTAATGCTTCTACTCCGAGTCTTACAACTCAATCCTGGAAAGCAGTTTTTGAGAACAATGTTCTTAGTGCAGGAGGTTTTGTAGTTACTGCACGTAACGGAGCCGGTCTTTCAAAAGAAAATTCTGATTTGACAATTAATGAAGATAGTTCCGCACCACAGATTGGGGCATCAATTATAATTACAAACTCTTCATTTAAGGAAACAATAACAGAAAACAGTGAAGCTGTTGATTATTATTATGTAAACAATAAAACAACCCCGATAATCAGCGGTACAGCTTCGGATGCAAACCTTCTTTCTGTTGCGGTTAAGGCAGAATGCACAGGTAAGGCTGCAATCAACAAAAGCCTTAATAATAATCCATTCAACTGGTCATTCGAACTTAAGGATGGCACAACTAATGACATGAAAGACTGGACGAATGCAGCAAACGGAAGCAGTCAGACAAGCGTTACTCTTACTGTAACGGATAAGGCAGGAAACAAAACAGAAAAGAAACTTAAGTTTATTTTTGATACAACTCCTCCTCTTGCAAAACATGAATGGGATAACAAAGAGAAAGATCTTATTTTCCGTATTGGTGAGGCAAATAATGTACTGGATGAATTATCAGCCTGGAATTCTTCTATAACTGCATTGGATGATGTTAAGGATAAAAATGTCGGAGGAAAATATAAAAAAGGAACATACGGTAATTCTGAAACAATAAGAATCCGAGGGGCATTTGAAGATTCTGGTAGTGGTGTAGATACTGTTTACTACAAGAAATTTACATCAGAACCTACAGAGGCTCAGATTAATGCCTTTATAGCAAATCCGGATACTCAGAAAACCGGTAATGCTATAAAACCGAAATCTGTAACACAGCGTATTTCATTCACAAATAACTCTAATAATAGAGAGTTTAAAGAAGTAGAAAGAACTTTCACAGAGTTGATTTCTGATCTTACAGCAAATAATACTAATTACATTGTTATTCTTGCTGTAGATAAAGTAGGTAATATTGGCCTCGATTATGCAGAAAAATCAAATTATGACGGTGATACTTCAACAAAAGCTTATAGAGCAAAGAATATTGAGAATTCATATTATACCCTCAATATTGATACGATCGTTCCGGAAAACACTGTTGATTCAACTGTAGATACAAACGGTTATGTAAACCCAGAAACAACATCTGAGATAATAATTTCCGGCGTTGTAAATTCAGGAAAACTTGATGACGGAACAGCCCCGGTAAAGGCTGCTGATGCATATATTGAACTTAAGGTTAACGGAAAACGAATACTGACAAGTACTGCCGATGATTACACAGCAAATCAGAATAATGGTGTAATTACTCTTGATACAACAAACCCTTCTTATTCAAAAACTAATGCTCACTGGACAGCAAGTATTGTCCCTTCAGTTGTATTCAATGGAGTTAATACGGGTTCATTCCCTGTTTATGCAATCATCTCTGATGGAGCAGGAAATAATCAGACTCTCAATGTTGCCAGTATCAAAGTTGACAAAACAAATCCAACTGTAAATATCAATACAATTTCTGATGCCGACAAGGACACAGCTGATGTACTTGATGTCAACGGTGAACTTACAATTACAGGTACAGCAAGCGATACAGAAAAGCTTTCTTCAGTAACTGTTAAGTATAAAAAATCAACTGATACAGAATGGGCAACGAAAACTCAGGAAACAGACAGTACTCCTAGTAACTGGAAGGTTAAATTTGATACAACAAGTCTTGATAATACAACTTCATATGATATCCGCGTGACCGCAACAGATGGTGCCGGAAACTCAACGTCTGATACAAAGACAATTTATGTAAACCAGGATTCAGATCGACCGGTAATTAAGTTTACAAATCTTACAAGTGAGGGTGATACATACATTCTCAAATACGGAACTGATGCCCGCCTCGAAGGAACAATTGCAGATGATGATTCAATAAGTACTGCTGTTGTAGATACATTCCTTGCAAGTACAACTGCCATTACAGATGCAACTGGCTGGACTGAAACACCTGCCGATTCGGGAACCTGGGTTCATGCAACTTATGGAACAACTGTCTTCAATAAAGCTACGGGAGATTATATATTTACTCCAGCAGATACAGATGACGGTTCCAAAACAATATACTTCTATGTAAAAGATAATGAAGGTAAAGAGTTCTATACAAATACAAGTACAGCAACAGGGGCAAGTTTAACCCGTCCTTACCAGCAGTACAAAACAGATACGAAGGCTGATAATTCTGAAGCACTTACTTACAAGAGCGACAGCAATGCACCTACAATTAATTCTGTAGAATTGCAGGCCTGGAAGAATGATTCTGGAACAGCAGATGATGACAAGAATGGTTCTGCCACTGCACTTGGTTCTGGCTGTATAGTGGGTGGAACAACAAAGAATTATGTTGATCTAACAGTTTCTGCAAAAGATGGTAACGGAATAAAGGGTATTGTAATTGAGATTTCTCAGAACAGTGTAACAGCTCGTTACCGTTCAAACAGCAGTGTTGGTACAGGCACCTTTGAATCAGGTAACACTGGATCTGAATCTGCAACAACAGATATCAATTCAAATCATGTATACACAATTCCTCGTCTTGATCTTGAAAGTGCAGGTTTCACTCAGGATAAAAATAGTACGATAACCGATATTAAGGAGGGAAAAGTTACTGTCAGAGTGTATGTATATGACAATTCTGGACTTTACAGTAATCAGGAAACTCTGTTTGTAGTTGATAAAACACCTCCGGTTTTGAACATTACTGCTCCACGAGATGATGGCGAAGTTGTATATGCAATTCAGTCAAATACAGTCGGTGGAAATGTTGAAGCAACAGATGTTTCAAAGATTGAGTACACTGTAACTCTTTCTGCGACACAACCAACAACTGGCTGGAATGAAGTAACAAATGCACGACTTTCAGCTTCGTTGATTTTCGACAATGCTGTAACTTCTACAGAAAACGGATTCCATTCAAGAAATTTACGCGAATGGCTTAAGGAACTTAAGGGACAGACAGATGAACAGATGAATGCCGGTAGTGATGCTCTTATTGATACTTATATTCACTTCAAAGTAACCGATGAATGCGGTAATGCTGGTTATTCATATAGAAAGCTTTGTGCCTATCCAAATGGCGATAAGCCAAGTATTGATCTTGTTTATCCTGAAGATAAGGCTGATCATTCTGCTCCTTCTTTAGCAGGAACTATCCGCGTATACGGATATGCAAGTGTTGCTATTGGTACTATAACAGGAACTTATATTCAGATAGATCCTTCATTTGAGGAGTCTTCTGGATTCAGTAGTAACTGGGAAACAGAACTTGCTTCGGTTACCTCAGGTAAAGCAAATTATGTTGTAGAAGCCATTCCTGATACAAATCCAGTTGTTCGTGGTATTAAAGCAAATGGAACTCAAAACTGGAATCTGCCTATCAATGGAAATAATGAGTTTAACCCTACGGGTAATGACTCAAGAAAAATGGCTATCAAAATTTATGCACAAAGTGATTCTAAGAAAATAAGCGAACCGTTCCTGCAGAAGTTTGAAGTAGACCCTAATGCGCCTCATATTGGTGGTGATGGAACAAAAGATGCTTTGACAGATAATTCTGCAAGACAATACAGCCTCCAGATTGTAGACTTTGATGATGCAACAGCAGCCCAGACAATAACAAATTATAAGAACCCAGTTTCTTATAAAACTGAAATGTGGGTCAAAGGTCAGAAGTATTTAATTGCTTCTGTTTATGATGATAGTGGTATTAAAGCTCTTACTCTTAATGAAAATATTTCTGGTGTAGAAAAGATTAATCTTGTAAGCTTCACAGGAACAGGTGTAAATAAGGTTGTGACAGTACATCAAAATGCCTCACTTAATTCACGAAATGGTGGAGGTCATATTACTGTTACGGAATCACCTTGTGGTTATACAGGAAAGAGAAACATAAATATCGTAATTCCTCTTCCAACTAATACGGGTTCTGGTTCTATTAACTGGCAACTTGAAGCAACTGAAGATGGTGATAATAACAACAGCTGTACCGAAACAATCAAAATTAATTACGATAATGCAGCTCCGCGACTTGGAATAACTACACATGACAATTATTTAATTGATGCAGATATTCATCAGAGTAATGGTTTCTATACATTCAAAGGTTATGCAACAGATGCTGAGGGTGATAGTAATGTAAGTGGAATGCGAGGAATAGCTTTCTACTTTATGCGACGCGGAACTGCAGCAGAAAATCCTGTTACAAAGGTTTATGACCCTATGCTGCAGAATAACAGTGTTGCTGTAAGAACAGGTTCAACAGATGCCACCGGAATTATATATAGTCATGGACTTTACTGGAAAACAAAGACGGTAACTCGTGATTCAAATAACCTGAAAAAACTCATTATGAGTGCTGTAGATGCAAATATCCATGCAGGAGGTCTTGCTCTCGTTGGTGGAAACATCTATAGAATTGAAAGTGTTGATGGTGTAGATGTTACACTTGAAGATGAGGTTCCTACAAGCCAGACGACTGCAAACTTTGCGCTTGCCCTTGTCGTAGACAACCTTTCAAAGAAGGAAACTGTAACAGGTCGAACGAAGATTACAACAGCGGGTTATGGCTATGGATATTACAGTGAAAGCGCTTCTGCAGATGATGGTGATCTTATGCAGGAAGACTGGGAAGGAACTTCAATCGAAGGTCAGTGGACAGCAATCATCAACTCAGCAAATATTCCGGATGGTCCAATTGAACTTCACTATGTAGCATTTGATAAATCTCAGAACTATGCAGTTGGAATTGTCGGAAATGTAAATGAAGCAACATATAATACTTATGGATCAAAGGATGTAATAGAAAATAAGACTTTTACAGGAACAATCGATTCTACAAATAAACTTGCAACAAAATATTATTACACATATGATTCAACAAAGCCTGCTTATATCAGCAACAATGCTCCACGAATCGCTGGTGTAACTGTAGGTACCGACTACAATGGTGATGGAAGCATTACAGATGGTTCTGTTGTTTCTGGCGTTACAACATTGAATGAAAAGAAGTCTAAGTACTCAGGTGAAGCAGATCGCTATATTGGAGGTACATCAGCTTCTTATATACAGAAAAAAGCGACAGGTGATCAGCTTGCTAAAGAATTCTTGGCTTCTTCAAGCGAAACAACACCAATGATGGTAATTAAAGACAAGATGTCTGTTGATATTGAAATTATTGGTGGTAACGGAGATTTGTATTATCGTTATAAAGTCGGAACAGGTGATTGGAATAATGGATCTGCTGCCTGGGTTGCAGGAACTGACTATACACGTAATACAAACGAAGGCCTGACAGGGGTAGATGAATTTAGTCAAAAGTATTATCAGACTACTGCTATGCCTACACTTGAATTTAATGAAGGAGATATAAGGAATGTAACTTCAGCAGATGGAACTGTATTGTGGACATTCGAAATTTGGGATAGCACTGAAGAAAGAACCCATTTTGTAGACAGCCAGAATACAACTCTTAAGCTTCCTCTGGATATTCAGGTTCGCGACGGCTTAAGACCAAATACTGTTGTTAGTGATTTGTACTGGAACTCTGCTACAGATAACAGTGTATATCTTGATGTAAACAATAAGCCTCATGGACACGTTGAACTTGTTCAAGATCTTACAGGCACAGCTCTTGCTACAACTTATGGAGCAACTGATGATAAGGTTTCTGGTGTTGTTGTATTCCGAGGCTTTGCTTACGATAACAAGCGCCTTTCTCAGATTGACTGGGCAATTGTAAACTCTGCAGGTAATTCTATTTTACCAAATAATGCTTCTGGTATTACATATCAAACTGGTCCAGCCTTTACAAATGGTGCATGGTCAAATGGTGGTAGCACAGGAGACTTAGCTTATAATGCCACAACAAAGACTATGACAGGAACTTATAAGTTTACAATTAAGACCGCTGCTACAGATGGTGCTTATCTTGATGAAAAGGGACATAAGGTTGCCTGGGAACTTGCAGTAGATACATCAAAGATTAATGGTGTAGTTGCTTCTAATGCAAAGCTCTATGTACGTGCAAAAGATACTTCTGGTTCTGCAACAACACAGTATACAGATATGACAGCAACTGGTTCTGCTGCTGCGGGTGTAACAGACCAGGAAGCTATAGATAAGGCAACTAAGAAGCCAACCTATCAGGTAGATATTTTGCCATATATTACAAATGTAAAAACCTGGCTTTCAAAGAAGAATAAGAGTAACCCAACAGTTTACTCAAGAACAGCTAAGGGGCACTATCCAATTGCTTCAAGCGAGACTGCAACAGGTTCTGTAATGCTTCAGGGGTACAATCTTGCTTCTGGTAATGCAGATGTAGATATTTCTGGAATAATAGCAAACAGAACAACAGGTGCTTATGCTTATACAGTAAGCGGTACAATCACAAGTATAAACAATATGAACAATAACGATGCTCATGGTAACTATGATATAGATGCTGCTGGCCTTGAAGAAAACACTAAGGTTACAAATATGTACAACCGCACACCAAACACAGTTACAAACCTTACTTTGAATGATGATGTTTACTTTGATATGTGGGAATTTAAGAAGGCGGCAACTGTAAAATCTGGTAAGATTAATGAACCTGTTATGAGAATTAATCCAGTTAACCAGAGCCTTGGCTTTGCATTTGCTAACGGAGCTGACAGTTTGAGCTTACCGAGTGCTCGTACTCAAAATAACACCTATAATTTTACTTCATATACAAACTGGCAGTATAATTATGCTAATTATGCAGGCATAAACTTTGTTTATGATTCAGAAGGTACTGTGCACAGTATTTCTACTGGTCTTGATACGGAACCAAGTGGTGGTTTGGCTGGTTATATGCAGTATATAAATAGTGGCTGGGGTGGAAATGGTAACAATATGTATAACTGGAATGCGCAAAGAACTTTAGCTTTGGAAAGCGTAGGTATTCCAAGTGGTGTTTATGTTAATGGAACTGCATTAACAGCAAACCTTATTGATGTAGACAGATTTGGTAAACCTGCATTTGCTGTTGCAGGAACAAATCGCGCTTATCTTGCTTATTATGATGGAGATAATAATCAGATAAGATTCAGATATGGTTCTAACCTTACAACTACAAGAAGAAACGATGGGCGTTCTGATGGTTATGGCCAATTCTCTGACAATACGGCTACAGCTGGTAATATAGGTCACGATACAGCTGGAAATAGCTATAACTCACACACAATGTTCGAAGCTGATACAGGTTATTACAGTTTGCTTGCAGGTAAAACCCAGGGAGCTACCCAGACCGATACAGGCAATGGAACGAGTGAATTCGTTGCACTTGATGTTATTGCTGGTGCAGATGCAGCTGCCGATGTAGTAGTTATTGTATGGTACGATGGTTCAGACTTAATGTATACCTACCGTTATGGAACTAAGGATGATACAGATTGTAGTTTTGCCGGTGTAGCAGATAAATGGTCAGAGCCACAGGTTATCTTTGAAGGCGTGGGTCAGTATTGTACAATTAAGGTAGACAAGAACAAGGGTATCCATATTGCAGGATACAGCCGTTCTGGTGCAGACTTGTATTATGCATATATGCCTGCTTATAATGATTATGCTCATCTTCAAACCGCACTGGTAGATTCTTATTCACAGGTAGGTAAGTATATTTCTCTTGATACAGCTCTTGTTTTGAGAGAAGGTACAACCAATCAATATAATGTTGTTCCTTATATAACCTACTATGGTGATGGTTATAACGGACTTCCAAAACTGGCTTATCTTCCTGGTGGTATAAACAGAACTTCTCCAGATGTTCCAGATGGAGCTACAGATGAAGATGATATGTTCACAGGTAGTTGGGAAGTAAGTGTAATTCCAACATCAAGCGAAGTTAATGAAGATAACATGAATATTGCCTTGTGGAAAGATGCAACAACAGGTGCTTTGACAAATTCTACAAAACCTGCAAACGGTTATACCGAACCAAATATTACTGCTGCAGGAACAAACACTGCAACCTGGTATGGTAATGGTACTTCAAAATTTGTCCTTGGTTATGGAATTACTGCTAACGCAACCGGCTTTATTGAAATCGGCCAGATGAAGAATTAATTCGATTTCTTTATGTACCCACAACTTGCCATCCTCGGCGAGTTGTGGGCTTATTCTCTGTCGTCTTATGCCTTTACAGGAATCTTCTTTTGCAGTTCGAGAATCTTTTCGAGTGGCAGGCCGGTACCCTGGGCAATTTGTTCTGGAGACAGGATATTCATAGCAAGAAAATTCATAGCATCTTCCACAGCCTTCTGCTGTGCACCATTCTGTGCCCCTTTGTCATATGCTTCTTCAGTTTTTGTTTGGATATCTAATTCATAATCATATTCATCTGTAAACATATTGATTACCGCCGTACTCTTTCTGGTTAGATAATCTACGAGTATGCCTTTGGAAATTGCTTCGCGGATTGCTTTTTCGTAGCAGGTTTTCTGCTCATCTTTAGTCGGTGTTTCTTTCAGTTCTGCCTGATATCGGAAAACAATATCCATGAACTCGCAGTACTGCCTTAGCATATCACACTTCTGTACAACCGGCAAGTTTTTTCCCTCGTCGCCAATTATGCTCATAAAGCGGACCTTGAGTTCGCACATAGGTTCATTCTGAGGCTTGTGAAAAGCATCGGAAAGTTTCATAATATATTCATTCTCTGTTTTTTTCTTACCGTTGTAGAAAACATAAAATTCCGGAGTCGGGATTTTTACAAGGCTTTCGTTGTATCTTGCTTTTGCTGGTATTATTCCATAAAGAAGATGTACATAATACTCCAGACAGCGCAGAGGCATGTTTTCATTAGGGGTGCTCTGGTGTTCCACCAGAACTATAAGCTGGCCGTTAATCAGCATGCTGATGTCATTGTCATAGGGTTTGCAGATTGCCTGCGGAATCTTTTTATGTTCAATCTTTGTGTCTTCAAGTTTTAGGTTTGTTCCGTGAATCGCATTGTAAAGTGAAAGAAAGTTTTTCTTTCCGTCCAGTTCATCATCGCCGAAAATATCGGCAAATACACTTGATCTGATTTCTCTGTTTTCCAAAGACATTTTATCCTCCTTATTAATTAGGTAAATTAGCTCCGGGCTTTGATTTTGTTGCCCTGCGGAAATCAGAATTTCCTACATATATAATTGCCCTGATATGTCATTTCTGACACTTTTTCGAGAAAAAAGTATGGAAAAATCAAAAAAAAGGATATCAAATTGCCGATTGCGAAAACGTTGCCTTTCTTGTAATATAGAAAGAAGTATTAAATACAGGAGAAATTTATGTGCGGCATTGTCGGCTACGTTGGAAATAAAAATGCGACTTCGGTTTTGATCCGGGCGCTTAAAAAACTGGAATATCGTGGTTATGATTCTGCGGGAATTGCGGTTTATACTGGTGAAGAAATTGTTGTTCAGAAAGTAAAGGGTATGCTTAAAAATCTTTCTGAGAGAATTACCGGCGAAGTGATTCCTGAAGGACTCAAGGGCAAGGAATATACTGACTACGAAAATAAGCTGGCCCTTAAGACTGATGATTTTATTAAGGGAAACATGGGAATCGGCCATACCCGCTGGGCTACTCACGGTGAGCCAAGTGATTTGAACAGCCATCCTCATACAAATATGGACGGCACAATCTCTATCGTTCATAACGGTATCATCGAAAACTATGCTGAGCTTAA
>JAEEGL010460663.1_pt1 | contig 12811 bp, 15 predicted proteins | sample 9134231 | NCBI WGS metagenome assembly JAEEGL01 (sample SAMN16246548, study PRJNA631951) | gut metagenome | biome: gut microbiome; feature: rumen; material: fiber-attached | host: Bos | place: Iran: Karaj | collected 2018-10
GGTCACCTTCGGCGCAGAGCCAAAGGACAGCGAGCTTTGCGACTTTGTCCGCAGGAACTACGGCAAACTGCGATTCAGTCCGGCCGTGGGAACAGAAAAGAAAGCGGCGGCAGAAAACCCCAAACGCAGACAGCGCAATATCCGCAAAGCACTGCAAAGCAACGGCATCGGCACAAAATCTCAGCAGGCGCTGCAGCTGCAGCGGGAAGAGAAAAAGATCGAGCGCAGGCAGAGCAGCAAAGCGGAACGGGAAGCGGAAAAAGAAAGACAGTTTGCCCAAAGACAAGAGAAGCGGAAAGAGAAACACAAAGGACATTGACGGCTCTCCGGCAGGAAGGCAAATGCAGAAAAACAAATCAGCGGAGCAGGAAAACCTTGCTCCGCTGATTCATACTTTGCTTCATTTTCTGCAAACCACGCCCTTTCCGGGCGTCCCGGCTCAGGCTTTCTTCGGCGCCTGCAGTTCGATGATGGCGTTATCCATCAAAATATAGGCAAACTCCAGGCCCGGGGCAAGATCACGCGGGCCGAAAAGGACTTTTTCCGCCTGGGCGAAATACGGCTGCATGTCCGCCACGGCATAGGCAACATGCGGCGTGGTCTGGATCAGTTCCGGGAACGGATTGCCTTCTTCAAACACCAGATACTCGATCTTGAAATCATAATCATCCACATTGCTTGCCCAAACGTTCAGATGCTCCAGATGGATCATTTCTCCCCGTTTTTCCTTGATCGGGATACCGATATGCAGATACTTGGCCTCCATGTTGACCCTCCCCTTCTTTCGGCGGCAGAGCGCCTTATCTGCTTACAGCATAAACGTATTCGGCAAAAATGACAAGCGGGGAATGGCAAAATTTTTCTGTTTTTGCCGCAGGAGAAGACAAGCGAAAAAAGAGCGCCGCGCAGATGCGCGGCGCTCTTGCTTTCAAGCAAAGATTAACGTTTGGAGAACTGGCTGGCCTTGCGGGCTTTTTTCAAGCCATATTTTCTTCTTTCTTTCATTCTCGGGTCACGGGTCAGGAAACCGGCCTTTTTCAGCGGCAGACGATATTCTTCGTCCACGTTGAGCAGGGCGCGGGAGATGCCGTGGCGCAGAGCGCCGGCCTGCCCGGTGGTGCCGCCGCCTTTAACGGTGGCGATGACGTTGAAGCGGGACAGCGTGGAGGTCAGCTCCAGGGGCTGTCTCACGATCATTTCCAGGGTCTTCTTGCCGAAGTATTCCGCCATGTCGCGGTCGTTGATGCTGAATTTGCCGTTGCCGGGAACCAGCCAAACTCTTGCGATCGCATTTTTGCGGCGGCCAGTGCCATAATATTTGTTTTCGCTCACTTCTTATTCCTCCCTTCCTAATCCCTGATCTGCCAGACTTCGGGTTTCTGCGCCTGCTGCTTGTGCTGTTCGCCAGCATAGACGTGCAGCTTGCGGAACATCTGCCGGCCGAGGCTGTTATGCGGGAGCATGCCCTTCACTGCCATTTCCACCGCCAGCTCGGGGCGGGTGGCCAAGAGGTGTTCGTAGCTTTCCGATTTCAGCCCGCCAGGGAAGCGGGAGTGATGATAATACTGTTTCTGCAAAGGTTTGTTGCCGGTGAGGACAACTTTGTCCGCATTGACGATGATCACGTAATCACCGGTATCGACATGCGGGGTATAGATGGGTTTGTGTTTGCCGCGCAAGATGCGGGCAGCTTCCGAGGCCAGACGGCCGAGAGATTTTCCGGAAGCGTCCAGGATATACCATTTTCTTTCTATCTGTTCCGGATTTGCCATGAAAGTCCGCACAAAGGTTCACTCCTTTTGAAACAATGCTTATTTCTCTGACGGCCAGGGCCAACGGGGCAGGAGACCAAGGTCGTGCCTTATTATTATAAAACAGCGGTTTTCCGATGTCAAGCATCGGTCCCGATTATTTCCAGATTCTCGACAGTCTCTCCCGTTCCTTCTCCATAATCCACACGGAGCATCACCAGGCCGGCCGCCGGCGCCGGCGCCGAGGCATGCTGCCGCTGCAGCAGTATCTCGTCCACTGCCTCCACCGGCCGCTTGCCGAGGCCGATCTCGACCAAAGTACCCACGATCATCCGCACCATTTTATAGAGGAAGCCGTCCGCCGTGATCTCCAGCACGATCCCCTCCGGCAAGCTCTGCCAGGGGAAATCGCCGGCCGAAGCTGACTGCCGATAGACGCGGCAGGAACGCACCGTGCGGCCGAAGGTCTGCGCCGAGCTGCCCCGGGCGGAAAACTGCATGAAATCATGAAAGCCAACGAGCTTTTCCGCCGCCGCCTGCATCCGCACCAGATCCGGGCAGCGGGAAAGCCACCAGGCATAGCGATAAGAAAAGGCCCCCGGCTGCTGCTCCGGGCAGATGAGATAGCGATAGGTCTTGCCCTTGGCGTCATAGCGGGCATGGAAATCCGCCGGAACATCCTCCGCCCGCCGCACAACGATGTCGTCCGGGAGCAGGCCGCGCAGCGCCAGAGGGATACGCTCCGCCGGGATGCTGCAGCTGCTGTGAAAATTGGCCACCTGCCCGGCCGCGTGCACGCCGGCGTCCGTGCGGCCGGCGCCGATCAGGCGCACAGGCTGCTTGCACAAACGCTCCAGCGCCCGCTCCACCGCTTCCTGCACGCTCATCCCGTGGCTGCTCGGCTGCCGCTGCCAGCCCACATAATCCGTTCCGTCATATTCCAGCAAAAGCCGGATGTTCCGCTCCATTCTCTCACCCCATGCAAAAGATCACGATCCACGCTGCGAGCAGCAGGAAGAAAAAGACGGTATAACAAGTTTCTGCTGCGCCCCAGCGCGCTGCCCGGAAGCTGCTGCGGCCCTCGCCGCCGCGATAGGCCCGCGCCTCCATCGCCTCCGCCAGGTCTTCCGCCGTCTGGATGGAGAGCGTGAAGAGCGGGATGAGGAAGGGCAGGAGGTTGCCGATCTTGCGGCCAAGACCGCGCACGGCAAAGCCGCCGCCGCGCATCATCTGTGCCTTGTTGATCTGATCCGCCTTATCCACCAGATCGGGCAGAAAACGCAGGGCGATGCTCACCATCATCGCCAGCTCATGCGCCGGCAGTCCCAGGCGGGCAAACGGACGCAGCAGGCTCTCCAGAGCGCCCGTGATCTCGATCGGCGAGCTGCAGAGCGTGAGCAGGGCCGCAAAACCGAAAAGCAGCCAGAGCCGCAGGGTCATCTGCACGGCCTTCAGCAGCCCGGCGTCTGTGATCGAAAGAAACTTTCCCTGCCAGATGACATTGCCCGGTGTGAGGAACAAATGACAAAGACAGGCCAGCGCGATGAGCAGGAGGATGAGGCGCATCCCCCTCCAGACGCTGCCCAGAGGCAGGCGTGCCAGCGCCAAAAGCAGCAGAAAAATGCCCAGCATCACTGCGTACTGCCAGTTGCTCTGGCAGAGAAAGAGCGCCACGATATAGAGGAACGAAGCGGCGATCTTGGCCCGCGCATCCAGACGGTGCAGCGGCGAATCGCCCGGATAATAACGCCCGAGACCCATCCTCGGCATCAGCACCGCCCCCCTTTTGCTTCCGCCAGGATGGCACGCACGAGCGCCGCCTCTGTCAGGGCGTCCGGGGGGAGCTGCCAGCCGCGACGCTTCAGGTCCTGCTGCAGGCGCACCGTTTCCGGCAGATCCAGGCCCAGCGAGAGCAGCGTCTCCGCCCGGGCAAAAACTTCCGCCGGCGAGCCATCCGCCAAAAGACGGCCCCGATCCAGCACCAGCAGACGATCCGCCAGTTCCGTTATCTCTTCCATATTATGCGTGATCCAGAGCAGCGTGGCGCCACGCTCCGCGTGGTAGCTGCGGATGCATTCCATCATCCGCTGCCGCGCCCGGCCGTCCAGACCGGCAGTCGGTTCGTCCAAAATGAGCAGTGCCGGACGCAGCGCCAGCACCCCGGCCAGGGCCGCCAGCCGTTTTTCCCCGCCGGAGAGCGTCATGGGATCGCGCCCGGCAAAGGCAGCATGGTCCAGCCCGGCGGCGGCAAAGGCCTGACGCTCCGCTTCTGCCAGCTTTTGCCCGGAAAGCCCGGCGTTCTTCAGTCCATAAGCCACGTCCTCTGCCACCGTTTCCCCGAAAAGCTGCTGCTCCGGATATTGAAAAAGCAGGCCTGCCTGCGGATTTACCCGCGCCTTTTTCTCTGCCGAGAGCCGCCAGCCCGGCAGCTCCACGCTGCCTGCCGCCGGGCGCAAAAGACCGCAGAGGAGCTGGGCCAGTGTCGATTTGCCGGAGCCCGTGTGGCCGATGAGCGCCGTGAAGCTGTTTGCGGGCAGGCAAAAACTGACGCCAGTGAGCGCTTCCGCCCAGCTGCCGTCATCCAGCGGATAACGATAGGACAGATCTTTTACTTCGATCGACATAGAGCCTCCACCAGATCTTCATGCCGCCAGACGCCGGCCAGCCCGGGAAGGCCGCCGGCAGAAAGGGACGCCGCCAGACGGCTGACCGCCGGCAGCTGCATGCCCAGACGCTCCAAAAGCGCCTGCTCCGCCAGCAAAGCCACAGGCTCGCCTTCCCAGACGGCAGAGCCCGCGTCCAAAAGCAGCACGCGGTCCGCCGCCATCATTTCTTCCAGAAAATGCGTGATATAGACAATGCCGAGGCCGCGCTCCCGCCGCAGCTTTTCCAAAAGCGCCAAAAGCTCCCGGCGGCCGCTAGGGTTGAGCATAGAAGCCGGCTCGTCCAGGACCAGATATGAAGGGCGCATGGCCAGTGCGCCGGCGATGGCCAGACGCTGCTTCTGCCCGCCGGAGAGCTGGTGCGGCGAACGCGAAAGCAGCTCGGAGATGCCCGTGGCCGCCGCCGCTTCCTCCACCCGCTCCGCGATCTCTTCCCGCGGCAGGCCGAGGTTTTCCGGCCCGAAAGCGATGTCGTCCGCCACCGTCACCCCGACGATCTGACGGTCCGGGTCCTGAAAAACAAAACCCACCTGCGCCCGCAGGCGCCAGAGATCTTTCGCATCGTCCGTATAAAGGCCGTCCACACAAACACGGCCGGAATCCGGCAGGAGCAGACCGTTCAGCTGCCGGGCAAGCGTCGATTTGCCGGAGCCGTTCGGCCCCAAAAGCGCCAGCCACTCTCCCGGCAGAAGCTGCAGGCTGACGCCGCGCAGCACTTCCCGGGCAGCTTCATTTTCCGGACGATAGGAAAAACAAATGTCTTCCGCTTTCAGCACGCCGCCTGCTCCTTTCCGTTAAATAACTTTAAAAACGCCTTATCCCGGCAAAAGGCCGGTTTCGGCTTTTGCGTTTTGCCTCGCAAAACCCGAAGGCATTATACCACAGCTTTCCGGCAAGGAGCAAGACTCCCCTGCCCGCACAAAAAGAGAAGGAGGGCAAAGCCCTCCTTTTTGCTGCTCAACGATTTTGCCGCTTAACGATGCATCCGGCGCGCCAGCGGCGGCCCGATGATCTCGGCCATCAGGATGGCCTCTGTCAGCTTTTCCCGGCTCCAGCCGCGTGCAGCAACAGGATCCGGCATCAGCACACCCGGGACCTGCAGGCGTTCTTCCGGCCGCGGGCCTTCCGCCGCGCCCGGCAGAGACTCGCCCTCCCGGGACTCCGGCACAAGCTCCGCCGCTGATTCCGCCATCATCGGGGCAGCCGGCTGCGGGAAGGTGGGCGACACAGGTCTCGACTGCGGCACCGTTTCCATGAGCGGCTCTTCGTCCAGCTCCCAGGCTTCCGGCTTCGGCGGCACGGCAGGCCGCGGAGCGCGGGGGGCATAGGGATGCAGCGGCCGTGCGGAGGGCACATCGCCCCGAGGGACACGGCTGCGCGTATCCATTCGCATCGGCTGTGCAGGACGCGAGGAGCGGGCAGCCCGTTTTTGCCGCTTTCGGCTCTTGCTGTATATCCAGCCGCCGATCAGAAGCACAACGGCCAGTATCTCCATGAGCGTATCCATGATCGCTTCAACATCCATCGTATCACCGCCTTAAGGCTGCTTATTCCTTCTGCTCACCTTTGCCGGAAATGCTTTCCCGCATCTTGGTATCCGCCATCACGTTGCGCATGTTGTAATAATCCATAACGCCCAGGCGGCCGTTGCGGAAGGCATCCGCCATGGCCAGCGGCACTTCCGCTTCCGCTTCCACGACCTTGGCCTGCATTTCCTGCACGCTGGCTTTCATTTCCTGTTCGCGGGCGATGGCCATAGCCCGGCGTTCTTCCGCCTTGGCCTGCGCCACACGCTTGTCGGCTTCCGCCTGGTCGGTCTGCAGCTGCGCGCCGATGTTGCGGCCGACGTCCACGTCCGCAATGTCGATGGAGAGGATCTCAAAAGCCGTGCCGGAGTCCAGACCCTTGTTCAGCACGGTGTGGGAGATGGCGTCCGGGTTTTCCAAGACTTCTTTGTGCGAATTGCTGGAACCGACGGTGGTGACGATGCCTTCGCCGACACGGGCGATGATGGTATCTTCACCGGCACCGCCCACCAGGCGGTCGATGTTAGCGCGGACGGTGACGCGGGCTTTGACGCGCACTTCGATCCCGTCCTTGGCCACCGCGGCGATGACCGGCGTTTCGATCACCTTGGGGTTGACGCTCATCTGCACGGCTTCCAGAACGTTACGTCCGGCCAGGTCGATGGCCGCCGCCCGTTCAAAGGAAAGCGTGATGTTGGCGCGTTCGGAAGCGATGAGCGCGTTCACCACCCGGTCCACGTTGCCGCCGGCCAGGTAATGCGCTTCCAGATTGCGGACCGTCACCGGCAGACCGGCCTTTTCCGCTTTGATCAGCGGATTGACGATCTTACCGGGGGCTACGCGGCGCAGGCGCATGCCGATGAGATCGAACAGGCCCACGTGCGCGCCGGCCGCGAGGGCGGAGATCCAGAGCCCCACCGGCACAAAACTGAAAATCAGGATGATGACGATCAACAGAATGACGACTAAGAATCCGATACCGCCAAAAACCAAATCCATGATCCTACCTCCTTCGTTTTTATCTTATTCTTGCTTTATTTGACTTCCCGGACCACGATCCGGTTCCCATCCACCAGGATAACTTTCACACGGGCGCCGCTACTGATGAAATCCCCCGTCGTCACCACGTCCAGGCGGACGCCGTCGATCTCGGCGATGCCGGCCGGCCGCAGGATGCTGACCGCGCGGCCTTCGTGTCCCATGTATTTCTTCAGGTCTTCGCTCTGGGAGGAATAGCCTTCATCCTGCGTTTGCTGCATGCCGAGGACCAGCTTGTTCCAGACCCGCCGCTTGCGGATGAACTTCAGCCCAAGGATGCAGAAAAGCACCGCCAGGACCAGCGCTATAACAAAGGAAAGCGCAGCCTGCTCCAGGCTGGGCGCCGCCAGGAAAACGCTGAGCACGATGATGAGGATGCCGGCGATGCCCGGCACACCGAAGCCCGGCACGGCAAATATCTCGATGCAGATGAGCAGCAGGCCCACCAAAAAGAGCAGCAGTACGCCGATATTCGTATAGCCGCCCAGCAGGTTGCCGACAAAGAAGGCGGCAAAAGAAAGGATGCCCACCGTGCCGGCCACACCAAAACCGGCCGTCAGCAGCTCCAGCACGATGCCGGCAATGCCGATCGCCAGGAAGAGGCCCTGTATCCAGGCGTTGGTCAGCACACGGTAGATCTTACTGCGCGCGGTCTGGTCAAGCTCCACCACTTCCGCTTTTTCCATGCCAATGTTGACCAGGACAGCGTCCACGTCGCTCAGGATGAATTCCGCCATGCCCAGGTCCGCCGCCGTCTGCGCCGTCAGTGTCAGCAAACGGTCTCTTTCGATAACGTCCGGGATCATGATGGAAGAATCCGCCATAGCCGCCGCCACTTCGCCGTCACGTCCGCGCATCTCCGCCGTGGAACGCAGCTCCGCCGTCCACATGGAGAGCATCTTTTCGTCCACCGGCTCGTTGGTGATGGCGTTGCGCGGCTCCGCGGAACCGATGGTGGAAGCCGGGCTCATCACCAGCACCTCCCCAGCCAGTGCCACCAGCGTAGCCGCCGAGATGGCCTTGCCATCCACAAAGCAGGCCGTGGGAAGCGGCGAAGCCACGATGATGTCCTTCATGCTGATGGCGTCATTGATGGTGCCGCCGTAGCTGTTGATGCGCAGGACGACCCAGTCCGCACCGGCCGCCTCCGCCTTTTCATAGCCGCTGGAAAGCAGCGCCAGGGATTCCGCATCGATGCTGCTGTCTACCGGGATGACATAGACCAGGGCATCCGCATCTGCCGGCGCCGCCGGCACGGCCAATGCCGGCAAAGCGGCAAGTAACAGGAAAATGATCAGGAACAGGCACAATATTTTTTTCTGCATAGGCACCTCCCGCTGTCAAAAGCACGTTCTCTCTTATTGTCTGTCTATCCGCGAAATTTGTTCCCTTGCCTGTTTTAACCCAAAAAAGAAAAAATATGCCCGGCATTTCTCAGAAAAGAACACCGGGCAGAATTTCGATCATATAGAGAGGGCTAGTTCCATTTACGCTTCCGAGCAGCCTCAGCTTTCTTTTTCCGTTTTACGCTGGGCTTCTCGTAATGCTCATGCTTACGGATCTCGGCCATGACGCCGGATTTCTGGCAGGTGCGCTTGAAGCGTCTGAGAGCGCTGTCAAGAGATTCATTTTTTCCTACGCGAATCTCGCTCATTCTCTATCCCTCCCTCCGAAAGCAACATAAGCGTCTTGCAACACAGTTGAATCTTGCAATACACTTGGATATTATATGCGAAATCTTTCACAAAGTCAATGGGTTGCTTAGGCAAAAACTGCCAATTTTTCTCCGCCGAGCAAATGATAATGCAGATGCGCCACTTCCTGGCCGCTGTCGGCACGGCAATTCGTCACCAGACGGAAGCCGCTTTCCGCAATGCCCAGTTCTTCTGCCAGGCGGCAGGCCACGCTGTGCAGGCGTCCGATCATATCCATCTCCGCCGCCGGCACGGAAGCCAGGTCTGCGTAATGCTTTTTGGGGATGATGAGCACGTGCACCTTCGCCCGCGGGTTGATGTCCTTGAACGCAAAAAATTCTTCGTCTTCATAAAGCACCGTCGCGGGGATCTCGCCCTTGACGATCTTACAAAACAGGCAATCCGTCATTTGCTTTTCCTCCGATCTCCGGCTCCGCCCAGAGCAGGCCGTCCTGCCAGCGCCGGGGGACGACCGTGACAAAACGGCCGCAGAGCTCGCCCGCGGCGGAAAAGGCCAGCGGCAGATAGTTGGCGCTGTGGCCGAGCCAATAATTTTCGTTGTTTAAGTTCGCGTCTTCCTCCACCAAAACCTGCAAAGGCCGGGACAAAAATTCCTCCGCATAACGCGCGGCGGAGCGCTCCCCGTCGGCGATCAAGATGCGGCTGCGCCGCTCTTTTTCCGCCCGCGGCAGCTGGTCCGGCATTTTGGCCGCCGGCGTGCCCGGCCGGGGCGAATAAGCAAAGACGTGCACGCGCATGAAGCAGCAGCTCTCCACAAAGGCGCGGCTTTCCGCAAACTCCGCCTCCGTTTCCCCGGGGAAACCCACCATCACATCCGTGCTGACGGCGAGCCCCGGCAGCGCCGCTCTTGCCGCTGCCAGACGGGCCGCATATTCCGCCGGCGTGTAGCGCCGCCCCATGCGGGCAAGGACGCCGGCGCTGCCGCTCTGCAGCGGCACGTGCAGATGCGGGCAGATATTGGGATGCGCTGCCATCACGGACAAAAGCGCCTCGTCCAGCTCCTGCGGCTCGATGGAACCCAGGCGCAGACGGCGCAGGCCCGGCAGCTTTGCCAGCTCCGCCAGGACATCCGGCAGCGTGATCTTTTCCTCCAGATCGCTGCCATATGCGCCGATGTGTATGCCGGAAAGCACGATCTCGCCATAGCCGGCCGCCAGGAGCCGCTCCGCCGCCGCCAGGACATCCGGCAGCGGCAGGCTACGCACCGGACCGCGGGCATATGGGATGATGCAATAGCTGCAGAACTGCGAGCAGCCGTCCTCGATCTTCAAAAAGGCACGCGTACGGTGACGGGCGATGTTCTCACTGGGAATGGGGATGAAGGCATGCGGCTGGGAAATATCCGAGACCTGCAGATAGGGCAGCGGCAGCTTTCCGGCCAGCGCTTCCTCCGCCAAGCGCAGCAGCTCCCCTTTCTCATCCGTTCCCACGATGATGTCCACGCCGGGGAGCGCCAACGCTTTTTCCGGAAAAAGCTGGGCAAAACAGCCGGTGAGCGCCAGAAGGCCGTCCGGATTCATCCGCACGGCCCGGTGCAGCGTGCGGCGGGACTTGGCGTCCGCCGTTGCCGTCACCGAGCAGCTGTTGACGATGACGAGCGCAGCTGGGCCGGGGAAGTCCAGCTCCTGCCAGCCGGCCGCACGAAACATGCCGGCGATGGCGGCGGATTCCTCCTGATTCACCTTGCAGCCCAGCGTGGTGATGCAAAACGTCTTTTTCATGCCGGCATTTCCCCCAGATCTCCCCATTCATAGAGCAGCACGGAAAGCGCGGCCAGCGCAGCCGTCTCCGTACGCAGGATGCGCGGCCCCAGCGTCACCGTTTCGCCGCCCGCCGCCCGGAAAAGCGCCGCTTCCTCCGCGGCAAGGCCGCCTTCCGGGCCGATGACGACAGCCACCCGTGCCGCTCGCGGCCGCTCCCGCAAAAGCTGCCGCAGACCGCACTGCATCTCTTCCTCCCAGGGCACCAAGAGCAGCGTGTCCGGCGGCAGGGCCGCCAGCGCCTCCGCCGGCGAAAGCAGCGGGAGCACTTCCGGGACATGTTCGCGTCGGCACTGCTTGGCCGCCTCCGCAGCGATCTTCTGCCAGCGTTCCCGCTTGGCCGCCGCCTTTGCTCCCTCCAGACGCACGATGCTGCGCTGGCATTTCAGCGGCACGATGCTGTGTGCGCCCAGCTCTACCGCTTTTTGGATAACGAACTCCAGCTTGTCCGCCTTTGGCATGCCCTGCAAAAGCCAGAGCTCCAGCGGCGGCTCGGCAGAGCGCTCGCTTTGTCCTTCTGCCAAAAGCTCCACCGCCTCTGGCGCCGCCGTCAGAATGCGGCAGCGAAAAACGGCAGACGGAGCAGAGAGCTCCAGGAGCTCGCCAGGGCCCAGGCGCAGTACACGCACGATATGACGGGAATCCTCCGGCGAAAGCGAAACACGCTCGCCGACCCGAATGTCTTTTTCCGTAAAGAAGCGTCTCATCCGATCTCCTCCAATGCCGCTTCAGGCGCGATAGGCCAGCGCCACCCAGGCACCGTCCGTCAAACGTTCGAGCAGCGTGAGCGGCACGGCCGCCAGCGCCGCTTCCAGCTCATCTGCCCGCTCGGCAATGATGCCGGAAGCGATGAAGACCCCGCCCGGGGCCAGCAGGAAGGGCAGCTCCGGCGCCAGGCGCAGGATTACGTCGGCGACGATATTGGCCACGACCAGCGTAAAACTACCGGAAAGCCCGGCCGCCAGATCTCCCTGCCGGAAGTTGACCAGCTCCGCCACATGGTTGCGGCGGGCATTCTCCGCCGCCACCGCCACCGCCTGCGCGTCGATATCCACGCCCAGGACGGGCTCCGCCCCCAAAAGCGCCGCCGCGATGGCCAAAATGCCGCTGCCGCAGCCCAGGTCCAGCGCCGGCCCGCCGGCAAAATGTCGCTCCAAGAGCTGCAGGCAAAGGCGCGTGGTCTGGTGGCTGCCGGTGCCGAAGGCCATGCCCGGCTCCAGCTCCAGCACGATGTCGCCCGGCACGGGCGCATAGGGCTCCCAATCCGGTTTGACCACAAAATGCTCGCCTATGCGCATCGGCTTGTAGAATTGCCGCCACTTGTTTTCCCAATCCGCATCCGAGACCCGCTCCGTTTTTTCCCGAAAGGCGCCGGCCGGCAGCTTTTCCGCCAAGAGGGTCAGCAAGCGCTGCCGCGTTTCCTCTCCCGCAGCCGTCGCCGGCAGATAAAAACGGATGCGCGTGGGCGCGGCCTGCCGCGCTTCCAGGAGCTCCGTGCGGATATAATCCCAGTCCCGCTCCTGCCGCGAAAGGAAGGCGGCAAAATCCGCCGCATCTTCCAGCTCCCAACCATCCACGTCCGCCATCAGCAGACAGGCCTCCATGCTTTCGATATACGCCGTTTCCGTGATGAGCGAGACGGCCAGCCAATCACGCATTTTTTTGCTCCTTTCCCGGCTTTTGCAGCCGCCGGAAACTGCGGCGCAGCCGCCGGATCTCCGCCGGGGAGAAAGCCGCCGGCTCCGCGGACGGCGGCGCAAAACAGCTTCCCTCCAGCGCCATGTTCAGTTTATCCAGCAAAGCACGCTCCGCCGCATCCGGCAAAAGCGCGGAAAGTTTTTCCAGAAAAGCCCGCGGCGTTTCCGCCGGCTTTCTCTCCTGCCCATGCCGGCGCCCCCAGCGGGAAAGCCAGAGATAAAGGCCGGGCGCCGTCTGCCACGCCTGCAGATAACGCAGACGGAAGCGCAGCCCAGCCAGGAAAGCCGTCCAGCGCTGCCGCAGCAGCAGCCAAAGCGAAGGCGCCTTCCCCTCCGCCGCAGCCGCCGGCAAGCCCGCGCCGCCCAAACGCATTTTGCGCAGGGAAGCAAAGAGGCGCAGCCCGCCGATGATCAGGAGCAAAAGCAGCAGGATGACCGCAGCGGCCATCAGCATGCCGGAAACATCTATCGTTTCCCCGCCGCCGCTGATGCCGCTCTCCGCCCGGCCGTAGCCCTCGTCGATCGGTTCCGGCGGCAGCGCCGCCTGCGGACGGAAGAGCTTCTCCACCAGGCCAACCACAAAGAAGAAGGCCAGGCGCAATCCCTGCCAGAGCGCTGTTCCCGCCGAGACCAGGAGATCGCGCAGCGGCTCGGCAAAGAA
>JAEEGL012142799.1_pt1 | contig 12811 bp, 20 predicted proteins | sample 9134231 | NCBI WGS metagenome assembly JAEEGL01 (sample SAMN16246548, study PRJNA631951) | gut metagenome | biome: gut microbiome; feature: rumen; material: fiber-attached | host: Bos | place: Iran: Karaj | collected 2018-10
AGAGTAATGTGGGAAAATTGAGAGTTCGACTCAATTTCCCACTAATCTTATGTAGTTAAAATGTTGACTTTTTAAGCGGGGCGTGGTATAATTGTATTAGAAAGTTAGAGGAGGCTTAGTCCTTTTCTACTTTATTAATGAGAACGAAAGGGTTCTCTTAATGGGCACTTAGCTTAATGGCAAAAGCGCAACCGATGACGTTTGATAGGTTAATAGGAAAACCGCAATGGTCAGTTAGAACGCATTGAATTGCGGGTTCGAGTCCCGTGAAGACGGCTAGTGTTGAGATTCATGGTTCGAATCCAGAAGTGCTCACCAACATTTTACTTTTAATCGTGAGGTGATACAATGGGTTTCATTTACAGAGGCGAATATAAGGGTGTAAGTAATGTTCAGGACAACTTCGACCTATACTTCGATATGTTGGTTAACAAGGTTTGTAATCTGTTCAAATGGGAGAACTTACCAGAGACAGTAGATGAGAGATTCTTAATGGTTAACTTAATGTTAGGCGGTAGAATTTGTTGGTTTAACCACAACGGAAGAATTTACGCGCTTAATGGTAATTGGGGCGGAGAACCAAATGTTTATTACAGACCAACATAGTTTATCGTAGCCAATCCCATTATTGGTAGTAAGACCTTAACAGTTCTTAATAAGGACGGTTCAAACTCAATTGATAAGCTTACTGGTATTATCATGCCACTTACCGATGCTGATTATTTTAATGACGCAGAACGTGGTGGACTTTACCGTTTGATTTATCAGACAGCTGGCTTACTTGCAGACAATATCAGTTCTCTTAATGTTAGTCAGATTAACGGAAGAGTTAGTCAGATTTGGACAGCCGATAATGATGCTATGGCAAGAACCGTTGAAGAAGTTGTTCGTGATATTTATGAGGGTCATCCTTATAGAGTTGTTTCACAGGACATTTTGAATAAGGTTAATGCTGTTCCAACAGCATAGACAGGACAGTCTAATACACTTCTTAACCTTATCGAAGCACATCAGTATATTTTGGCTTCATTCTACAATGAAATTGGTATTCCTTCTCAGTGGAATATGAAGAGAGAGCGTGTTAATACTGCTGAAACAGAGCTCATGACAGGTTCACTTGATGTTAGTGTTTATAACATGGAGAAGAATTTGAAGGCTGCTGTTGAAAAGATTAATGAGCTTTTCGGCACTGATATTGGTGTAAGGTTTAACGAGGAAGTTAAGGAAGATGAAGTTGAACCAGACCAGGAACCAGAATCAGAAGGCAATGATACAATTCCAGAGAATACTCCTTAGGAAGAAGTTAAGGATGAAGAGGAAGAGATTGTTGTTAAAAGCGAAGAGACTAAGGTAGAAAAGGAGGGCGATGAATAATGGGAAGAACACCGATATGGGCTAACCAAGGTTTTTACTCACGTAGAGGCCGCAATCGCCCAATTTATATTACTGTTGTTGAGCTTTACAACTGGGCAGTTAATAAAGCCAATGCAGGAGACAATTCTTACTTAACACGTTTTGAAAATGCTATGAAAGCTATTGCAAGTTTGTTTGATGGCACACTTGGAACTTTTATAAGTCCAATGGATGGTCAGACTTATAGCTATCCTGTTATCTGTAATCAGGGTGACATACTTGACCTTTATATGGACGAATATAACTGGAGACTTATTGCAATGCCGCTTTATGATAATGCGATGGCTTATAGTGATGATAATGATGTGAGATGGGCTAATTGCTTAGCTTCTTTCTGTGGTAGAATTGAACGTTTAGTAAGGTTTACAACTCCTTCTTGGAAACGTATTCTTGAAGCAATGGCAATTAAGTATAATCCACTTGCTGATTACTTCTCAAATGAGAAAGAACAGGGCGGTAATGCTCCTTATGCTTCAATTGCAAATAATGAAGCAGGAGACCCCAAGATTTCAAGTTGGACACAGTCTAATAATGGCAAGAGCTCATACCAGACAAATACAACAACATCAGATACTAATAGTGGAACTATAAGCAATTTTTCAACAACTTATGATGATGCAAGCAGTGATAGATTAGCAAGTCGCCAGACAAATTCAGGACAAAGTGGAACTACTTACCAGAGCGCGTCTGACCTTCCAAATACAGGCTGGTTTAGAGATAAAAAGGTTGAAGGTAATGATGCCTCAAGTCCACAGGAAGCTCTTGAAAGAGAACTTGAAATCGCACAGGCATTCCAGGACCTTGTTCATAAGTATTGCGAAGATGTTATTAATACTGAGGTATTCCTTGGTGTTTATGCAAAGGGTTGATGTGGAATGGAAACAGCTGTTATTGCCGCTATTATAGGCGCAGTCGGAACTGCTTTGGTCGGTATAATTGGAGCGATTAAGAAACGTTCACAGAATAAGAAAGACCAACTTGACCATGAGGAGAACTTAATAAAGCTCTCCTCTTCAATGACAAATGTTAATCAGGCAATTAGTGAGCTTAGAAGCGAAATAATGCCTGTTCTTAATGGGCTTTCAAAGGACCTTGATAGGGTTGATAAGAAGTTGGAAGACTTCCACAGTGAGTGGAAGGACTATAATATTGTAATGCTACGTCATGATATTACCAGCGTATATCAGCACTATAAAGATGCCGCCGCCATGCCATAGGGTATTTATCAGTCTACAATGGAACTTTATGACAAGTATCAGATGTTAGGCGGTAATTCCTATGTTCACGAAATTGTTGAGGAAATGAAGACTTGGTCAAAGACTTGACTTTTCTTGCCAAATATGGTATAATTATTATAGAAGATGAGGAAGAGATGTAGTCTTCTAAATTGAATTTTTACAGAGGTGAAAATTCACTCCTTTTTATTTTTTATCGTCTCTTCCTAAAAGTTAAAACTTTGACTTCAAAGTGGTGTGATTTTTTTTTGAGGATTGGCTTTTAAATCCTACATAATATATGAAAGGGAAATCACGAATATGATTTCTATTCACTATTATCTCATAAAGAGGGGCTTCATGCCATGGGCCCCTCGCCTCCTTCCATACGAGGTGAGAACAAGGCTATAATTTTAGATACAGTTGTCGGTTTTTTTATCCGACAAATGAGGGAGGAGATTTATATGACAGCAAGACAAAGAGTTTATAATTATTTTTCACTTGAAAGAAAATATCCATCACTTGAAACATGGCTTGGATGGGGCTACAATCGTCAATATTACTATGAAGTTAAAAAAGATTGGAATGTTAGTAATTTCAATGCACCAACTAAGGTTAAAGATAGAATGTTGCTTGAAGGTTTATCAAGCTTAGCCAATAAGGATGGTGTTGTAGCAGTTTGTAAAACAAAGGACTTGTCTTCAATTGCTGATTGGATAACTTTCATAAGAGAGGATGAGGACTTTAAATATTATATTATAAACAGGAGTGGTGAATAATGGCAAGACCAAAGTCAAAAGAGTAGAGAGCCAAAAGAGCTCAGCGTCAGGCTTAGAGACAATCACAACGTCAGCTTGGTCAGTCTCGATATCTTGAAGCTATTGATATGAATGCGATTACATCCAATGCGCAGAAAAGAAAAGTATTGGCTGGCAGACATGAAGAGTTTTTAAGAAACAGAACGACACATGGTAAGAGATTGGAGAATGAGACTTATGAGACTACTACGGTAAAAGGCGCATTAGCCAAGCAGTATTATGACTATGTTGATAAAGGTTGGATTAAGCAGACAAGTTTCATGGATGTTTATGACGCAATCGAATTTATGGAACAGAATGTAAGTCAGGCTGATATGGAAAAAGCAATTCAGTAGGCTGACGAATGGAGGACAAGAACCTTTAACCGCGAGATGCAGAGAAGAGCTGATAGAGCAGCTAATAGACCAATTATTCCTTTTTGAGGTGAGATGAATGGCAGTAAGGTCATATAATGATGAGGCTGCCGCTTTGATTTGGGAAATAAAAAATAGAGAGAATGATATTGGTTTATGGAAGATGGTTTGTAATGGTAAAGAATTTAATGGTGAAGGTTTTAATGATTTTATCAAAGTGGCTAAATAGCTTGTGGATAAGAAGCAAGTTATATTCGTAAAGAACCTTAATTGGTTCGTAGAAATAGCAAGAAACTTTGTTGATTTTAAAGATAAAGCGTTCTTTGCTAACAACGAGTTAAATTTCTATTTCATTGAAATAGGCGATGGAGTAGAGTTAAGAGACTGGAATAGTTTCTGGAAAAAGGTAGAAGACCCAAACGAATTTTTACAGCGTTTAGATATATGCAGAACATATTTTAAAGGTGCTTGTAAGACTAAATTGGGCTTTGAAAAACATTTCAAATTCACATTGGCTCGTGATATGTGGGAAGACGTTCGTTATTGTGCATATTTAAAGAGCAAGAAGCAGTTAAGTTTTGCTGAGGATTTATTACCGCAAAGCAAAGAAGAATTGGACGATATGAGTTGGTTATACAAAGGCGGCTTTTACTTCACTAATGATGATTATTTCAATAAGAAAGTTCCTAATGTAAACTGCTATGATATCCACAGTTCTCATATTGGTTTAATGGCAAGAAAGAAATTCCCTTGTAAGGCTTTCACATAGGCACAGACAGCTGATGAAGCAATTGATGTAATTGGTTCTCACAAGTATTGCTGGCATGGATAGTTTAAGTTCACAAGACTTCAATACAAGGTTGACTTCCCTATTGACTTAGCAAACTTTGGATTTCCAGATGAACATGAACAGTGCACTTGGTATTTGAATTTAACTAATGTTGATATGGAATGGTTCAAGCAGGTATTTACTTGGAAGGACGCAGACGTTCTTATGTTATACTACACTACTGATAACTACCTTCCAATTGAGTATTTAAGAATGTTGAATGATTTGTATGAGGACAAGGCGGCATAGAAGAAAGGAACCTTTGCTAAGGAAATTTATAAGTTCAGAGCAGAGCTTCCATTCGGTCAACCAATTAAGAGAGTTATTTACGATACAAAGGCAATTTACAATGAAGAAAAGAATGCTTTTGAAATTGTTGATGACGATGATGTGCCGCAGTTCCAGAAGTTATAGGAAAAACTTGTAAAACGTGGTATTCCAATGTATGTAGGTTTATGGACAATAGCCTATTCTCGTTTAGAATTTCTTACTGTTTTACTTAAAATTGGACTTGAAAATGTTGTTTATGGTGATACAGATTCTGTTAAGTTTTTAGGCTTAGATGGAATTAAGGTTATTGAAGAACACAACAAGTCTATTGATGAGGAATTCAGAAAGGTTTCTCTTTACAGACAGAACTTCGTTTTCAATAAGGAAATTGGAAGATGGGGTAATGAAGGAACAGTTGATTACTTTAAGTCAATTGGTAATAAGTGGTATTTAACACAGACTGGAAAAGAGTTAGAAGTTAAAGCCGCAGGAGCACAAATTAAGAATTTAGAGGATTACTTAAAGAAGTAGAAATCACCATTCAGTAAGTTTACAATGAGAATTGAGTGTGAGAAATTATTTAAAGAAGTAGAGGTTCATGACGGTAATGTTAGTATTCGTTATAGTAATGTAATTGATAAGGATAAAAAGAAGAAGATTGTTAAGAATGGAACTTCACTTTACTATTTCAATCCTTGGGAGGAAAATGAGAATGACGATGAACGAAAAGATAATTAATGGACTGAAAAATATTGGTCATCATGGATATACTATTCAGTATGGTGATGGACATTATTTATTCGATAGCACGGATGAAGTCATTTATAATCTTAAAACTGGAAAAACACTGGTTTGGCAGAAGAGAAATAATCTTGGCGAAGACTTTGTTCAGTTATATGATGGACACGGTGGACGTAGCAGAAGATATTATAAAAGAGACTTTATCAACAAAAGTGTTTTAATTGGAGAGGTGGATTAAAATGAAATTTAAAAATCCGTTTAAGAAAAGAAAGGGCGTTCAGAATGAGAACGCCCAGAAAGAACTTCAAATGTATTATGATATAGGTCCTATTGACGCTACTAATGCGGTTTACAGAATGATAATTGGTCAGCGTTCTAATGGTAAAACTTATAGTGTTTGTAAGCACATGGTTGAGGACTATTTCTCTGATGGTTATAGAAGTGCTTATATAAGACGTTGGGATGAAGATATTCAGCCTAAGCATTTAGCTTCGCTCTTTGCGCCGCATTATGAACTTATTGAAGAACTTTCTGGCGGCGAATATAATAGTGTTGCTTATAGAGCAAAAGAGTTCCATTTAGTTCATGTTGATGAAGAAGGTAAGGTTGATAAGAAAGACCCCGAAGCTTTCTGTATAACTGCTTCAATTAATACAGCAGAGCATACAAAAGGTTAGGACCGTGGTGAAATTCACCTTATCCTATTCGATGAGTTTATGACACGTCAGGGCTACTTACAGAATGAGTTCATTCTTTACTGCAACCTTTTATCATCACTCATCAGAAACCGAGAAGATGCAGTAGTTTATATGTGCGCCAATACTGTTAACCGTTATTGTCCATACTTTAAAGAAATGGGATTAAAAGACGTAGATACAATGCCGCAAGGTCAGGTTTATGTTTACACTTATGGCAATGCTGATTTAACAGTCGCAGTTGAATACTGTGACCCTGTTAAGGCAACAGAGAAAGTAGCAAGCAAATACTTTGCTTTTGATAACCCTCAGCTTGAAATGATTACTACTGGTGCTTGGGAATTACAATTTTACCCACGTCCAACTTACAAGATATTCCCCGAAGATATTAAGTATAAGTTCTACATCCATTTTGGAGAAACAATGCTTTGCGGCGAGATTATAAATCCTGTTGATAAGGTTCATAGAACTGACTTATTTATCTTCATTCACCCACAAACAAAGGACATAGAGATTGATGATTTAACACCTCTCTATACTGACGAGTTTACTACTTCAATTTGCCATGTAAGATTTTTGAAAGACCAGCCAACAGAGCTTCATAGACTTATTGCATAGTTATTTGCGAAGAAGTCGGTTTGCTTCTCTGATAATGAAACTGGTGAAATCGTGAGAAACTGGCTGATTGAGGTTAATAATTTAAAATTATTCTAAGGAGGAAGATGTAAATGAAATTAAGCGAACACTTTGATAAGAGCGAGTTCAGATGTTAGTGTGGTTGTGGGGGAGAAAATCCCTCACCAAAGCTAATTGAGATGTTGGAGAAACTTCATGATTTAATGGGCGCTTCTGCCATTATCATTTCAAGCGGCTATCGTTGTCCAAACTATTCTGTAAAGGTAGGCGGATATAGAAACGATGCTCATACTTGCAATATTGCTGTTGATTGTTGTGTTAAGAAACCTGATGGTTCTTATTACACTTCATCAGATATAGCTGAGGCGGCAGAACGAGTAGGATTTGAAGGTATTGGTATTATTAATGATACTTATTGTCATTTGGATACAAGAGGCTATGACAGTTATGTTAATGCTCATTGGTTTGGCGATGAGAGAACTGGAAACGATAACATCTCTACTTTCCAAAGAGGAACTAAATTCCCTTCAAGAACAGCCGCCGTCCAGTCTACTCATAAAATAAAAATTTATTTAGATGATAAACTTTTAATTGAAAAAGACTTTACAATTTAAATAAATTATGCTATAATATATATAGAAAAGGTTAAGAGAGACCAAATTCAAGGAGGATTTATTATGGGTGTTATAGTTTTCATTATTATTGGTATTGCTATCTGTGGTTTTTGTGCTAAGGATTCTAACCGAGCAGCAGAGGCTCTTAGAGAACAGCAAGTCATTGATGAAGCTAAGCTTAAAGAAATCAGAAGAATTGAAAGAGAAGCAAAAGAAAAGGCTCGAATAACTACAAAGGTTAAAAGAGAAGCAGCTAAGAGAACTAAGAAAATAAAGTTCGAGACAATGGTTCTTGATGAAATGAAAAAAGGCAGAGATTAATTTCTCTGCCTTTCTTTTTATTATTATAACCAGAAACCGCTCTGGACAATTGAGTTCAACTCATTAATTTCATCTAACTCCATACCACTTGTATCCATATCTGCGATACCAGTTGTTTGAAGAAGTGAGCTTGTATCAAGTTTTTCACCTATACTATCAAGGCTAACCCATTTATCACAAGCAATACCTGTTGTTTCTTTATAGCCACTTGCATCATAATCATCCTACATTATAGGTTTGTAGAACTCAATGAAAGGACTTAAAGGTAAGTTAAGGAATGTTGTATCAGAAGCAGCGCTATGAGTTGGAAGATTAGTTGAAAGATTACCAATTTGTAAAGCTGACTGCATTACTGTATTAGCTGTTTTAAGACCTCCACCTACTAATGCGGTTGAAGCACCTGCTATACCAGTTCCAAGTCCAGCAAGTAAACCTTCTCCTGCGAGTGGGCCTATATTAGCAGCAGCAGCACCTAACATTGAACCACCTGTTATTGAAGCAGTTTCAGTTGCAGCAGCACCAATAGCTCCGATTGCAGGAGCAGCTATTGCTCCACCGATTGCAACACCAGCGATTGCTCCACCAATTGTCATAGCAATTGAAAGATTACGCTGTGCTTTTGCGGCGGCAATCTGTAAACTGTTATCACCAGTAATAGGAATTTCAACGAATGGCTGACATTCAACGAAGTCCCACATTGAGTCTCCGAAAGCAATTTCCCAAATTCCCATATCATCTGGAATTGAATACTGGAAGGTAATGTTAACAGTATTGTTAATTACCATTGTCATTGGTAACTCGTAGAAACCGTAGAAAGGAAGCCAAACTCTACATTTAGTCTTTCTTATATTAACAAAGTCCTTATTAAATTCATCATATTTACCGCACCAGAATGAAGCTGTATTAGACTTAAAGCCCTAAGCAGCAGCAGTTATAACACTGTATTTATGAGCTGATGGACCTACCAATGAAGCACCAAGTCTTAATTGCTCTGGTGTTCCTGCACTGAAAGTAAATGGATACCAACGATAATTGAGAATTGCATTAAGAGGATTTGAACCATAAAGAGCCAAACCATTAATAAGCTCTTCCCAATCATTCTTACTGCCGCCATAAATGTCGTCCCAAATCTGACTCCATTCGCTCTGGTCTATTATATAGTTAACAGAACCATTATCAACAGCAAGTGAGAAACCAGGTGTGTGAAGACCTTTTGGATTTTTACCAGGTTCTGGCTTTGGTCTACCACCACCGCCACCACCAGATGGTTTGTATGAACTCTTATTTGTAGTATCCCATTCCCACTGTGGCTGTTTTTCATTATCCTTACCACTTGTCCATTTACCATGACCAATACCGTCTTCAAGAACACCTAAGAACATTAAGTCATCATTAAGCGCTCCATTAACAGCAGTAGCCTGGTCAAGAGTGAAGAATAATCCGAAACATGCCATCTATTCCATTACCCAGTCAACTAAGTCATCATAGTATTCAAGGTAATACCAACCTGATGCGCTTATGTTAGTATTGTTAGCTGCTTGTCTTAATATTGCGTCTGGATGTGGGAAGAAAACAAGACGTTGAGCAGAAGCATTAATGGGGTTTGGAGATGAAGGAGGCTCGTTGATATAATCTGCTTCATTTGAGCCTACTGCTGTATAACCAAACAGCATTACGCCGCCGGAATTGGTAGCAAATCTACTTCTTGTGTTGTAGTAGGTATAAATTTCATTAAGAGTTTGTGTTGGATTACCTATATCTGTTGGCTCTCCACTTGCTACATCACTTGAAGAAAGAACAGCAATACCACTTAAAAGAGATGAACCCATAGCATTTCTATCATGTCCTGGAACGCCTGTGACAGCATCTATATCATCAACATATCTTGTTGTATAAGCTTGCATTGTAATTCTTAAAATGTATGGGTGAGTTGTATAATTAACACTGTTCTGTAAATTCATGTAATCTTCCCAACCAACATTTACTATATTCATTCCAGATATAGACTTTGGAGTCTCCTGAATATTCTTAGCAACTCTCAATAATGGGTAGAAAACTGTATTACGAACAGGTATCTGAGCATAAGGTGTAACAGGTCTGTTTCTATTTGCTCTTGCTATTGAAGTTTCAGAACCGTTAATACCATCAGGAGCCCATCTTGAACGAGAACCATCGATATTATTGTTAATACTATTATTATAAATAAAGAAACCACTATCAGAGCCCTGTGTCTGACAGAAAGTAAAATCAGTTACATCTCTGTCCTCTGCTGCGGCAAATGAACCAGCACACATATTAGTCTTATATTCAAGATAAGCTAATTTAGAATAAACGCTCTCATTACCAAGACCACAATATGAAAGACTGCTATCAATAGGGTCATCAATCAAGTAGCCATCTGTAAGCTACTGTCCTTTTGGAATTTTATTATTACGTAAACCAGAAGCGAGTGAACCATCATTATAATGAACAGAACCGATATTATAACCAGGACCAAAATAAGCTGTAAGCCACTGGTTAGTTCTATTTGTTCCGACTATATTAGCCGCATTAGGCTGGACCCACTCAGATTCAAGACCGTAATATTCTTGATTTGTAGGCATTTAACTTCACCTCCGATTAATTTTTAATTCTAAGCTGATAGTATGGGTCAGGAACACCATACTGGAACTGCTCCCAGAACTCATAATCCTGATACTGAACTGGGTCTCCACCACTTATTGTTACAGTTGAACCAACGCTAACGCCAATTAAGTTTGATGGAGGTGGCACCGGAACATCGTGTGGACCATCAATTGAAGCTGCGTTCCAAGTTCCTGTAATTTCAAAAGCCTTGCCATTATAAACAAGCCAATCACCAATAGAAGCATGAGGAACACTATTACCATAAGCTCTTGGTCTACCATCAGCAACTCTAAGCAAAAAGCGTTTACCACTTGAATTATCTGTAAAGAAACCATTATTCCAAGCATCAAAATTAAAAGTATAACGCTCCAATACATCAGATACGGGATAAGAACCATCTTCAACCTCTGTTATCTTAGCTGAACCTCTTATAAAATTCATAGTAGCTGCTTTAACTTTACTACCAAATGTTGTTAATACATCACAATGACAATTTACAGTAGCTGTGTTAGCAACTGTCCAATCAATTGATGTGATGAAGTAGTAACGACCATAAGCTGGAATGTAGCAGTAATTTGCGTTTGCGGGAACTCTATCTTTATCAACAATTAAAACTGGATTAACTACATTAACAGGACCTGTTGGATTTGGACTTACACTTGTAGAACCAATAAAATTACTCTCATTTAAGGTCTTACCAATTTTAATTGTAGGGTCTCCACAGTTATAGAAATCTACCTGCATTTATTTCACCTCTTTATTAAAAGAAAAGGCGACACTATTGCGCCGCCTATTCAGTTTTATTCAATTTAATTACTCACCGTCAATTACTGTGTTATCAGCAATTGTGAATACAACTGCGTTCTCAAGAGTATCGTTCATATACATTGCATCCCACTTGTAGAAGTAGTTTGTATATTCGCCTCTTGGGTTGTAGATTGAAGTTACACGGTAGTTCTGGTTGCATACAGCAGCTGCCTCGTCATCGAACATTACAGCTACAACACCAGTATTCTTAACTCTTGTTGCTGTACCTTCAACATCAACGCTTACATCAATTGTAAGTCTATCGCCGTTTGAAGTACCTGAACCCTGCCAGTAAGCAACTTCATCATAACCACCAAGCTTAACGAACTCTTCATTGTAAGTATCAGAGTAAAGATATGAATCAAGTGCCTTAGCAAACTCTGTATTAGCAACGAACTTAAGTCTGTCAGCAGGAGTAAATGTTACGTATTCGCCCTCGTTGTAAAGTGCACTTGCACCAGCAAGATACTTCTTATACATACCAATTGTCTTAGAAGCAAATCTAAGGAACTCCTTGTCCTGAAGAGCTGTAGTTGCTGTTACATTTGAAGCACCAGCAGGCTTAGCTGCATTGTAAAGAGTAACAAGATTTACAACGTTTTTACCACTGTTAAGCTTCTGACCAATAAGGTTGTCAATTGTTGCCATAATAAGAGCATCATTACAAAGTGTCATCTTCATAGCAATTCTGTTCTCAATCATAGCGATGAATGAACTCATCTGAGCTGCTGACTGGAATGCTTCCTTAACCTGGTCAACTGTAAGTGTAATAGGAACCTCGTAAGTTGTCTTTGAATTGAAGAACTTAGCCTTTACGTCTGGCTTAGAAAGCTCAAATGGGTCAGGATAAGCTGCTCCGCCTGATACTGGATAATTGAAAAGGTCCCAAGTTGCGTTGTCCTGTGCATCAGGAAGTTCACATCTTACCTTTTCAAGAATTGAACCATACTCCCAACCATCCTTCAAGATGTTAGGTGCCTGTGATGTGTAAGTGCGGTCCACAAACATAATCTTACCAACCTGGTCGATAAGTTTTCTTGTGAAACTGTCAAAGTTCTCTGCACCAAATGTGTCTGTGCCAGCAATTTCCTTACCGATATCAACGATATTGCTAAGGTCTTCATTAACTACTGCGCTAAGTCCAAGCTGCTGCTCGTTAAATGTGTTATTGAGCGCTGTTGCAATCTGATTAATTTTCATTCTTGTTTCACCTCTATTCTAAATTTCAATTATCATCGGCGGCGAAGTTATATTACTCTTGGTCTGTGATGTTGATGGCTAACTAACCTCATTGCCGCCTTTGTTTATTATCTTAAGAGAGCTTTCCCTTGCCCTCCATATATAAAGTAGAAAAGGACTAAGCCTCCTCTAACTTTCTAATACAATTATACCACGCCCCGCTTAAAAAGTCAACATTTTAACTACATAAGATTAGTGGGAAATTGAGTCGAACTCTCAATTTTCCCACATTACTC
>JAEEGL012959448.1_pt1 | contig 12811 bp, 10 predicted proteins | sample 9134231 | NCBI WGS metagenome assembly JAEEGL01 (sample SAMN16246548, study PRJNA631951) | gut metagenome | biome: gut microbiome; feature: rumen; material: fiber-attached | host: Bos | place: Iran: Karaj | collected 2018-10
CAAAAAAAAACACCGCAAAACTGCGGTGTCTTCTATAAACCTTAAAAAGAATTAGTATTCTTTTTTTTCTGTCTTTCTTTTCTTGTTCAAAAGTTTTCTTTCGAGAGTTGTTTTTTTCTGATGAAGAATAGAAGATGGTTTTTCGAAATATTCACGTTTTTTGTATTCGCGAATGATGCCTTCTTTTTCTACCATGCGTTTAAAACGTTTGATAGCTTTTTCAAGGTTTTCTGTTTCGTCAACGCTGATTGTTGCCATAGTGTAGTTCACCTCCTTTTCTTCGGTAATTCCGTAAAAACATTGTTATATTATAGAAAAAAGGGCATTTAATCAAGGGGTAGGGAGCGCGCCTGCCTCCGGACGCTCAGCCAGCAATTTTTTTGTGCATCTGGCATGGTAGCGCTTTATAAATGAATATGCTATAGTCTATTTCATGGTAAAAATCGAAGGCGCTCTGGCGCTTGCTGTCTGTGCTCTCTGCTGGAGTCTTGCAGGTGTTTTCTTAAAATATGTAGATATAAACTCATTTGCAACCGCGGGTTTTAGAAGCCTTTTTGCGTTCCTCACCCTCATGGCATTTACTAAAAGATTTCCCCGAATCAGGATTTTCGAAACCGACGAAGGCGGCCAAAAAGCCGTCTCGAAAGCTAAAAAAATAAACCGAAAGGCAACGCTCTATCTCTGGCTTAGTGCGATAAGCTATGCCGTTACGATGATTATTTTCTGTCTTGCAAATAAACTTACTTATTCTGCAAATGCGGTTCTCCTTCAATATACTTTTCCGATCTGGATTATAATTTTTGGTCCTCTAATTCTTGGAGAAAAAAATACGAAGGTCGACTACATCGCAATTGCGGGAGTAATCGTCGGAATGCTTTTGTTTTTTGCAGAAAATATTTTTGCAGTTCCAGATGGAAAGTTTAAGGACACTCAGGTTCTGGGAAATCTTCTTGCACTTTTTTCAGGCGTTTCATTTGCGGGAACTACGATTTTCCAGCGTAAGCAGTCGATGATTTCTCCGATGGATAATACTTCTTTTGATTCGTTCATGCTTGCTCAATTGATAGCCACTGTGTTCGGTGCGCCTTTTGTATTTTTTACTTCAGACGGAATTCCAGGTATAAAATCTTTTATCTTTTTAATTTTGCTGGGCTGCGTGCAGATGGGATTTGCTAATATCGCTTATTCAATCGGAATAAAAAAAGTGCGCGCACTTTCTGCTTCTCTCATCACGATGATTGAGCCTTTAATGAATCCTGTATGGGTTTTTATTTTTGTTCACGAGCTTCCGGGCTTTTTGTGCATTCTCGGTGGAATCCTTATCATCGCCTGTGTAATTCTTCGCGAAGTATTTAATAAAAGAAAGGGCGCGTGACGTTTTATTTTTGAATCGGCTTTGTAAGCTTCCAGTATTCCGGCGCGTGAGCACTTATTACCCAGCCGCCGTTATAAAAACCATTTTCATTTGCAGTCGGAATAACCCAGATAACCTTTGCAGGATTTTCCGTATCGTAATAAAATTCGTTAGAAATCCAGTTGCCTTTATTTTCGCATTCAAAATTAAAAACATCTTTCGGCTCGGTTTTAAAACTGAATATATAACGCCCCGGCCTTATGTTTATGTGCATGCACATTCCGCCAGAAAGATAATAACGTCTCTGATATTTATGCGTAATTTTTGGAGTCGAAATCCACGCGTACGCTGCTTTTAGTTTTGTATACGTTACGTCTTCTCCTGTTTCTGCATCGCGAACTGTCATCCAGCATCTTATGTCATTTAATTCAGGTGAGTTTTCTGGTCTGTAGATTATGAGTGACCACGGATTATGTTTTAATGGTTTACTCTCCTGTGTTAATGCTGAATTTAATCCAAGCAACATAAAGGCTGCGAAGAGAAATATTTTTATAAATGAATTTTTTTCCATATCCATGTGCCTTTTTTTATTAAGTTCAGCATATATAATTTTATCAGATATAAAAAAAAGAGCAATAAAAAGTTTGCAAAAAGTGCCTGTACGGATTTATAATTAAAAGTGGCAGTGTGCACAGTAGTGCAGTGCGATTTTATAAGGAGGTGCAGCATGACGATACGCGAATGTTATGAAAAAAGCGGTGAAGACTTTAATGAAGTCTATGAGCGTCTTTTATCAGAAGACCGTATAATTAGATTTGCTATTAAATTTTTTGAGACACCCGAATTTTCTGAACTTGAAAAAGCTTTAGAAGAAAAAAATGCGGATGCTGCATTCCGTGCAGCACACACATTTAAAGGTAATGCTCTTAGCATGGGCTTTTTAGTTCTTGCCCAGAAAGTTTCTGATATTGTAGAGCTCCTTCGTCCGCGCCCTTCTGTAGAACCTGGCCTTGATGAAGCTTTGGCTCTATTTAAGGACTTTAAAACAGAATACGAGCGAATTAAAGATATTTTTCAAGAACTGCAGTAAGCTTCTGTATGTTAAGCGGCTTTGCAATGTGATCGTTCATTCCGGCTTTGAGCGAAAGCTGTCTGTCTTCCTCGAAAGCGTTTGCGGTCATTGCAACAATCGGAATATCTGCAAGCTTTTTATTGCTTAAGCTCCTGATTTTCTTTGTAACTTCATATCCGTCCATTTCCGGCATCTGAATATCCATGAGGATTAAATCATAGACATCGTCGTTGCAGTGTTCAACTTTTTCGATGGCTTCTTTTCCGCTGGTAGCTTCGTCTACAAAAATTCCTTTGTCTGTAAGAATAAGATTTGCGATTTCTCTGTTAAAGTCGTTGTCATCTACAAGAAGAACTTTCATTCCGTCAAGCGAAATATTCATCGATGCATCAGAATTTGATGATTTAAATTCACCAGGCTCTGAAATTGCAAATGTAAAGCGTACAACAGTTTTTGTTCCTTCGTTTTCGTGGCTTTCGATGTCGATTGTCCCGTTCATAAGGTCTACAAGGTTTTTCGTAATCGCCATTCCTAGTCCTGTTCCCTGGATTCCTGAGTTAGTAGAATTTCTTGCACGAGTAAACGGATCAAAAATAATTTTGAGGAATTCTTCGTTCATTCCCATTCCGTTGTCGCTGATTATAAATTCGTAGTTTGCGTATCCCTTTGTCTGAGATGCGTTTTCGTTTACAGTTAATGATATTGTTCCGCCTTCTTTAGTAAATTTAATTGAATTAGAAAGAATGTTAAGCAGAATTCGGTTTAACCTTAAACGGTCTACAAAAATATTTTCGTGAAGGATGTTGTTTGCTTCGATGATAAATGTCTGTTTTTTATTTTCGACTTCTGGAGTAAGAATATCGTGAATATAAGTAATAATGCTTGTAAGATTATCAACTTCTTCATTGAGCGAAGCTTTTCCAGATTCGATACGGCTCATATCAAGAACGTTGTTTATAAGTCCAAGAAGGTGAGAGGATGAAGTGCTTAACTTAGAAAGATAATCCTTAACCTTTTCTGAATCTTTGTAATCTTTTTTTGCAAGCTCTGTAAAACCGATGATGGCATTCATCGGAGTGCGGATGTCGTGTGACATATTGTTTAAGAATGCAGTTTTTGCATTATTTGCAGCTTCTGCATTTGCAAGTGACTGTTCAAGAAGAATCTGCTGTTTTTCAAGGATTGCGTTCTGGTCTGCAATTTTTGCATCGTACTCGATTTTATTTGCTGTCTGATCATCGAGTTCCATTATTGTAAAGATAAATCCGATAGGTATGTTATCCTTTCGTTCTACTATAAAGATTGTTGCACGACGCCACTGGTTTGTAAAACTTTTAAAGTTGATTTCGCGTTTGTTTGCATTCTTAAAGTAATCAAGTGAGTCATCAGATTTTAAAAGGTGGACACATTCGCCGTAAAATTCCGGAGTCGTATATTCTGCAAGGAGTTCAAAGATTTCCGAGAAAACTGAATTATCTTTTATATCCGGCAGACCTGTTTTTTTACTCTGCTTGATTGTACGGATTCGGTCGTCTTCGAGATTTACATAGAAGATTCCGAGGTAGTCTTCGTAGAGTCGGTTATCAACGAACCTGTTGAGGATTTCTTCGTCACGGTTTGCAATACCAAGAACGACAGCCGTTGGTGTGTCTCCGATATCACCTACTTTTACAAACTTTATTTCGCTGTAATGCGTAATTCCCGAGATTGAGTTTCTGTAATTAGATATAAATGCCTTCTGAGTTGAAAGCTGGTTTTTAATGTTCTTGATTGAACAGGTGCGCAAAAGAGAATCCCTGTCTTCTTCATAAACAAATTCAGAAACGTATTTACTGAATGCATCAGAAAACTTTAAGTCCCGCGTAAATATTTCATTAAAGCCGAGTGGCGTATCATCATTTTTAGAATACGGAATTATCTTTTCTGTATTTAAATCGATGTAATAAACCGAAGAATAGTACGAAGCAAGAATACTTATGATTTCATCGTTCATTTGCTTTTTGATTTCCTGCTGTTTCTGCTCTTCGATGTTTGAAATTCCAATTATAAAAACTGTTTTGTCGTGAATGTCTTTTGATTCTACGAGCTTATGTCTGTACCAGACCGGTTTGCCGTTTACAAGGCACCTTGCATCAAGAAATGCTGTTTTTGAGTTTTTAAGTATATGTGAAAAATATTCTCTGGTAAAAAATTCGCGTGCTTCGTTACGGTCAAGATCATAGATAAACTCGTCTATGCTAGATGCACAGTCTTTAAAAAAGTCGTCACCGAAACCGCGTTTTCTTAAAATAGAATTACTGTATTCCGAATTAGAACCATGGAGCTCATACTTTCCGCTTTCGGCTTCTACAAAGTAAATCAATTCATATTCATCAGAAAGTGACTGAATGATGGACATACTCTGCATCTGTACATCCTGTTCCCTTTTAATTTCTGCATCAACATTTTCAAGTGCAACAATGATGTGATCGCTGTCTGTTTTTGATTCAGCAACTTTCATGCGAAAGTATTTAGGTTTATTTTCAACTATGAGTCTGTAAATTGCAGTTACATATGATCCGTTTTTTAATTCCTGAATAAGTTTTTCTTTATCAGTAAAATTTATAAGAATAAATCTGTCATCGCTGTAAGTAAGATTAATAAGGTTATCATACATTTCTTTAAAGAAATCTTTTCCGGGATATGTAAGATTAAGCTTGTTAAAGTCGCCTGAGCTGTTAAATACCCTGTAAGAATTATCTGTAGTGTTTACATAATAGATGCATTCATAGTTTGAACTTAATGCGTTTGCGATTTCTGTATATTCAAGAGACTCTTTTGAAAACTGCTTTTTTGTTCTTATGTAAACGAAAAGTGTTGCAAGAATAAAAAGCGTAGAGAGAATGAAAAACAGAATGAGATAGATTTTTCTTATAAAGATGAGTGAACTAAATACATCAACCTCATCCATCTCTGCGATTATCGTCCAGCTTTGGATTTTTGAAGGTGTTTCAAATAAATATTTTGTTTTTCCTGTCCTCTTGCTTAAAATTACTACCTGCGCCGGTTTTCCTGCATGCATATTCTGAACAAAAGTCTGCAGTTCTGCTTTGCGTTTGGGAGTGCGGTTACTAAAACTGTATATATTTGAAATCTTCTTATGATCTGTATCTACGAAAATTGTGTCATCTTTTCTGTCAAGAAGAAGAATAAAAACTTTTTTATCTTTTGTAATGTCATATATAAAATTTTCAAGCTGCTTTAAATCGATTGCGCATGAAATAATACCGATTATAGATCCGTTTTTTCTTACAGGGTGTTTTACTTCCATTATGTATCTTGAATTATCAAAGTAATCCTTCTTTGTTGAACTCATCACAGTTTCTTCGCAGTAAAGCGAGGCCCAGCTTACATATTTTGTATAATCATCATAGGTTTTCCCGTCGATTACAGCAAAACCGTCTTTTAAATATAAACGAATTGGAGAATGAAGAGCACCAACCTGAATCTTTTTTATGTAACCTACAGCCTGGGGATCTTTTAAATCATCATAAAGATATGCGACAGAACTCATACTGGCAATATGAGAAAGATAACTTGTAATGGATGCCGTAACGTTGTCGTCTGCTACCTGTGCGATTTCTTCGAGTCTGTTCCAGCACTCACGCTTTGTTTTTGTGTAAATCGTCAGGAACGAAGAAAAAATGACTGAAAAAGTTATAAAAACAAGTCCCAGCGCGGCAATGATATAATTTCGGCTTATAAGAATCTTTCTGCTTTTCATACTAACCTTATAGATTTTAGGATTATTCTACTATTTTACCATGGAAAGCTGAATTTGTACAAAAAAGACAAGAGCAGTATTAAATACTTTTAGCTTTCGGCAAAATCCAGTTACATTGTATGTGCTCCCGCAGAAAAAAACATGGGGCCCGCACGCTGCGCTTCGCTTAGAAGTGCTTCCCATGTTTTGTTTCTGCTCCGCACATAACCAATGTCGCTGTATTTATCTAATAGAACAAAACTAAACAGATTTTCTCTGCCCATCTGCTTTTTTGTACACATTAAACTTGACTTTTTTGTACAAAGACAATATAGTGGTATTAATTAGAACTACTAAACGCCTGGTTGGCGGGGAAGTGTGATGCAAAGCAGTCTTATAGAAAATCTTACAGGTTTTGGTCTTTCCAGGCAGGAAGCACTGGTTTACACAGAGCTTTTAAAATTCGAAGAAGCTACCGGCTATGAAATTTCCAAGGCAACAGGCATTTCTCGTTCCAATGTTTATTCAGCCTTAGCAGAACTTGTTAACAAGGGTGCATGTTATTTAAATGAAACTGAGTCTTTAAAATATGTTCCGGTTAATCCTGAACAGTTTTTAAATAACACGATAGAAAATTTAAAATTAAAATCAAAAGAGATTATAAAACAGATTCCGCCTAAAGTAGAAAAAAGAGACGGATACATAACCGTAAAGGGTTACAAAAACATAATGAATAAAATTTTTGAGATGCTCGACAAAGCAGAAAAACGAGTTTACGTTATGGCACCTCAGAGAATTATAGAAGAAATTTCTGACAGATTGCAGGAACTTATAAAGGGAAAAAAGAAAATCGTAATTCTGTCAGATGGCTCCAGTCTTGCAGGCTCTGTCGTTTACAAGACAAAGATAAATGAAAACCAGATAAGGTTTATTGCAGATTCATCATATGTTTTGACAGGAGAAATAAACGGAACGAATGAAGATACTTGTCTTTACTCGGGACAAAAAAATCTTGTTGAACTTATGAAAGAAGCTTTAAAAAATAAAATAACATTAATCGAACAGGGAAAAGATTAATGTACTAGTCGATAAGGAGTATAAAATGAAAATCGGTATTTTGGGTTATGGTAATCTTGGAAAAGGAATTGAATGCGCAATCAAACAGAACAAAGACTGCGAACTTGTTGCTGTTTTTACACGTCGTGATCCATCAACAGTAAAAATTTTAACAGCAGGTGTTCCTGTAGAAAATGTAAAGGACATTTTAAATTATAAGGACAAGATTGATGTTCTCGTTATCTGCGGAGGAAGTGCAACTGATCTTCCTGAACAGACTCCGGAATATGCAAAATACTTTAACGTAATCGACAGTTTTGATACACACGCAAAAGTTCCACAGCACTTTGCAAATGTAGATAAAGCTGCAAAAGAATCTCAGCATACAGCATTGATCAGCTGTGGTTGGGATCCTGGACTTTTTAGTTTAAATCGTCTTTATGCTAACTGCGTTCTTCCAGAAGGAAATGATTATACATTCTGGGGAAAAGGTGTAAGCCAGGGACACAGTGATGCAATCCGCCGCATCAAAGGTGTTAAAGATGCAAGACAGTATACTGTTCCTGTTGAATCTGCGTTAAAAGCTGTTCGCGCATGTGAAAATCCTGAACTTACTACAAGACAGAAACACACACGCGAATGTTATGTTGTTGCAGAAGATGGAGCAACTCAAGAAGATCTTAAGAGAATCGAAAACGAAATAAAAACAATGCCAAACTATTTTGCAGATTATGACACGACAGTTACATTTATTTCGCAGGAAGAATTAAATAAAAACCATAAAGAAATTCCTCACGGTGGTTTTGTAATCAGAACAGGAAAAACAGGCTGGGACAAAGAATACAATAACGTAATCGAATACAGTTTAAAGCTTGATTCAAATCCTGCATTTACAACAAGTGTTCTTGTTGCATATGCAAGAGCAGTTTACCGCATGAGCAAAGAAGGTCAGACAGGATGTAAGACAGTATTTGATGTTGCACCTGCATACCTTAGCCCGTTAAGCGGCGAAGAAATCAGAGCTCATTTACTTTAGTCTTATGAGCAATCGCGCGGTGCAGGTTGTGCCACGCAACTTTAGGAGTTAAAATGAATTCATTTATTGAAAGCGTAAATTATTTTAAGGGAAACAATCCGGAAGATATCGTTAAGCAGTATGGAACACCTCTTTATGTTTATTCAGAAGAAATATTGCGTGACCGTATGCACAAAGTATCTCAGGTAATTACAAAGTATCCTTACACTGCAAATTATTCAGTTAAGGCAAATACAAATGTAAATATCTTAAAGATTGCTCTGGAAGAAGGTCTTAACTGTGATGCGATGAGCACAGGCGAAATTGAAATGCTTTTTAAGGCAGGTTTCCCAAAAGAAAGAATATTTTTTATTCCAAACAATGTTGCTGCAACAGAATTAAAATATTCAATCGAGCATGAAGTTATGACAAGCCTTGATTCTTTAAGTCAGCTTGAGCTTTTTGGTCAGTGCTGTAACGAGATGAATGTTGCTCCAGAAAAAAGATTGTGTGCCGTGCGCATTAATCCTGGTGTTGGAGCAGGTCACTGCGAAAAGGTTGTTACAGGCGGTAAAAAGACAAAGTTTGGGATTGCAGAAGAAGATATCCCAGAGATTTTTAAGATTACAGAAAAATATAATCTTACGATTGCAGGAATAAACCAGCACATTGGTTCTGGCTTTATGGACGGTCAGCCTTATTTAGATGCTGTAACAAACTTTCTTGAGATTGCCCTTCAGTTTAAGAATCTTAAGTTCATTGATTTTGGCGGCGGATACGGAATCCCTTATCACAAGCTTGACGATGAAAAAGATTATCCTATGGAAGATTTTAAGAAAAAGCTTGAACCGATTCTTGATAACTTTGTTTCAAAGTATGGAAGTGCTCCGATGTTCAAGTCAGAACCGGGAAGATACTGCGTTGCAGAAAGCAGCGTAATACTCGGTCGTGTCCATGCGACAAAACAGAATAACGGACATCTTTATGCCGGAACTGATATAGGAATGAACGTGCTTGTTCGTCCGAGTATGTATGACTCATGGCATGATGTCGAAGTTCTTAGAGGCGGAAAACCTGTAAGCCGCGATAATCTTATCGAACAGAATGTCGTAGGAAACATCTGCGAAAGCGGCGATATTCTTGCAAAAGAACGTAAGCTCCCAAGAATCGAAACAGGCGACCTTGCATGTATTCTTGATACAGGAGCATACGGCTGGAGCATGTGTTCAACATACAACTCTCGTCCACGTCCTGCAGAAGTTTTAATCTGCAAAGACGGAACTGTAAAACAGATTCGTCGCCGTGAAACGATAGAAGATTTGATGATGCTGTTCTAGTTTTACAGTAGTGATAAAAAAATGCGGCTTTTAACGGCCGCATTTTTTTTGCTATACAAAATTATAAGCTAACAATAAAAAATTGTAAATTTTTATTCAACTATTTTTAAAAAAAAGAGGATAAAAAAACAAATCTCCACGTATCTATATGCATGGGCAAATGCAGAATATATGGAGATTAAAATGGAAAAAGATAATTCAAAAGAAATTCTGGACAATGTATACCAGAGGGAATACAAGGACAGGCTTTTTAAGTTTATTTTTGGACGTGATACCGAAGACAGCAAGATGTGGCGCCTTGATTTATATAATGCATTAAACGGAACGGAGTACACAGATCCGGATGCGCTTACGGTAAATACAATCGAAAATGTAATTTACATTACAATGCATAATGATGTTTCGTTTTTGATTGATTCAGAAATGAACCTGTATGAGCAGCAGTCAACATATAATCCAAATATGCCGCTTCGCGGGCTGTTTTACCTTTCGCAGCTGTATCAGATATATTTGACTCAGAACGGGAAGAATATTTTAAGTTCGCATCTGGTAAAAATTCCGACTCCAAAATTTGTCGTTTTCTATAATGGTAAGAAAAGTGAGCCGGACTCCTGGAAAATGAGGCTTTCCGATGCTTTTATAAAGGGAAATAAAAACGGTGATTTTGAGTGGACTGCAGACATTGTAAATATTCACCCTGAACACAACAAAATACTTCAAAAAAAATGTAAACCGTTGTATGATTATGTAAGATATGTAAAGCGAATTTACGAAAACAGTTATGCCGGGATGGATAAAAAAACATCGATTGAACAGGCTGTTGAGTGGGCTGTAAAAGAAAATCTGCTCAACGGATTTTTTAAAAATCAAAAATCGGAGGTAATCGGTATGAGCCTTACAGAATATAATGAAGAAGAATGTATACGCACCTGGCGTGAAGATGGATATGAAGATGGCAGGGAAGCTAAAGCCTTAGAAGACGCAAGAAATTTTAAGGCTAACGGTGTAGACTTAGAATTAATTGCAAAATGTGTAGGGCTGCCTCTTGAAACGGTAAGACAGTTATAGCAAAAAAAATGCGGCCGTTAAAAGCCGCATTTTTTATCGAAAAATTATTTTTACAATTTATTCTGCTCTGATAGAAGGTGATTTAACGATTACATCGTGTGCTGAGCCTTCAGAAATAGAAGCTGCAGAAACAAGAGTAAGTTTTGCTTTTTCCTGAAGTTCAGGAATCGAAAGTGCACCGCAGTTACACATTGTGTGTGAAACTTTTGCAAGTGTCATACTAACATTGTCGTGCAGGCTTCCTGCGTATGGAACGTAAGAGTCAACGCCTTCTTCGAATGCCATTCTTTTTGCACCGCCGAGGTCGTATCTCTGCCAGTTACGTGCGCGGTTAGAACCTTCGCCCCAGTATTCCTTTACGTAATTTCCGTTTACGATAAGTTTGTTTGTCGGAGATTCATCAAAGCGTGCAAAGTAGCGTCCGAGCATTACAAAGTCTGCGCCCATTGCAAGAGCAAGAGTGATGTGATAGTCGTGAACTATTCCACCGTCGGAACAAACCGGAATATAGATTCCTGTTTTCTTATAATATTCATCACGTGCTTTAGCAACTTCGATTGTAGCAGTTGCCTGTCCGCGTCCGATTCCTTTCTGTTCACGTGTGATACAGATAGAACCACCGCCGATTCCGACTTTGATAAAGTCTGCGCCTGCTTCTGCAAGGAAGTTAAATCCTTCTGCATCTACAACATTGCCAGCTCCAACTTTTGCGTCAGGCCATTTTTCGTGAATATCGTGCAATGCGCGGCGCTGCCATTCAGAAAAACCTTCTGATGAATCAAGACAGAGAACATCAACGCCTGCTTCAAGAAGGGCAGGAACACGTTCCATGTAATCGCGTGTATTGATTCCTGCTCCGACGATGTAGCGTTTTTTTGAATCAAGTAATTCGTTCGGATGTTCTTCGTGACTTGCTGCATCCTTTCTGAATACAAGTGACTGGAGTCTGTTGTTTTCATCAAGAATCGGAAGCTGATTTATTTTATGTTTCCAGATTATATCATTTGCTTCGTCGAGTGAGATTCCGACTTTGCCTGTGATAAGTTTTTCAAATGGTGTCATGTATGCAGAAACTTTTTCGTCCTGTGAAACCTGGTTGTAACGGTAGTCTCTGTCTGTGATGATGCCTAAGAGTTTTCCGTTTGGAGTTCCGTCTTCTGTAACAGCTACAGTTGAGTGTCCAGTTGAATTTACTAAAGCCTGAAGTTCTCCTAAAGTTGCATCCGGCTTGATGTTAGAATCTGAACTTACGAAACCTGCTTTGTATGATTTTACTTTTGCAATCATCGCAGCCTGCTGTTCGATTGTCTGTGAGCCGTATATGAATGAGATTCCGCCTTCTTTAGCAAGTGCGATTGCGAGTGTGTCGTTTGAAACAGCCTGCATTACGGCACTTATCATAGGTATGTTCATTGTAAGTGGACAGGATTCGCCTTTTTTCTTGTTGTAACGGACCAAAGGTGTCTTTAACGAAACGTTAGACGGAATACAGTCTGCAGAAGAGTAACCTGGAACTAAAAGGTACTCACCGAATGTGTGTGATGGTTCTTCGAAAAAATATGCCATAGTGCAACTCCTTATAATAATTTTTATTCTCTGATACTCATTGCGAGTTTTTGGAGAGAATTCAGATTAAAAAATATTGGAGTTAACTGAAAGAAAAGATGAAATATTCTCAAACAGTTAGTCGAATATTTCGTTTTATTATAGCAAAAATAATGGAATTTTAGCAAGTAGTTTTTTTATGTTTTTTATGGTAATTTATAAAAATGATTAAGCTTATTGCAGGGCCGATGGCAACTCTGAGCCACCAGGGACTTCGAAAAATAATCGAGGGCTTTGGCGGCTGTGACGAATACTATACAGAAATGATAAATGCCGCTTCTTTTTTAACTCACGGGAAGTTCGAAAGTTTTTATGCATTGAACGAAACTGCAGCTGACAAAATCGTATGGCAGCTTACTGGAAAGGACAGCACTCCCATGGCAGAGGCTGCGCATGAGCTTTGTTCTTTAGGCGGAATCGGTATAGATATTAACATGGGTTGCAGTGCGCCTGAGATTTATAAAACAGGAGCAGGAATTTCCTGGATGATTCGTCCGAGAGAAGAAACGCGTGATATGATTTGCGCCGTCCGCTCAAAAGTAAAATCGCGTCTCTCTGCAAA
>JAEEGL010115596.1_pt1 | contig 12810 bp, 9 predicted proteins | sample 9134231 | NCBI WGS metagenome assembly JAEEGL01 (sample SAMN16246548, study PRJNA631951) | gut metagenome | biome: gut microbiome; feature: rumen; material: fiber-attached | host: Bos | place: Iran: Karaj | collected 2018-10
ATGATAGCATTCCTGACTAATCCGGCATTGGCAAACGACTATTGGCAGGCCCGCAAGGTAATGGAGTGGTTTGCACTCGACAGCTATCTCTCACTAAGTACGCGTATTAGCTTTGAGGATAGCAAACCCTATAAGGTGAAGGATGAATATGACAATATCAGGGTATACCACTCAATGCTGTCCCACACTTTTTTCGACCGCCAGAATCTGTTGGCTCTGACATCAGCCGAATGGCTTTCGGCAGCAACTGGTCACAAGATGGACGTAGATGGGACGCTAAAACAGAGTCGTGCCTACAGCATCGTATCCTACAACGAAGAAACAGTGTTGTTACGCGACATACATAACGAAAAAGAAATAAAAGTGCAAATTGACTCGTTCGACCCGCGTTGGCTGAAACAATACCTGCCAAAGGCAAAAATCGTCACATGCTGTATAGTAGGCTTCAATGGCAAGAACTATCATTTCGGGACAATGTTCACAAATCCTGGTGAAGAGTATCTTGAGAAGTACAAAGAAACCATAGCTAATGAAGAGCGGCAACAGGATAACATTAAATACACTGCCGAACTCTTTTTAAAAGCCTCTGAAGGCAAGCCGATAGTATTTGTTAAGGGCATTGATGAGTTTATGGATTTCCATATTAATAAAATGGGTTCTAAGGTCTCAGATGAATTCCGAAAGGCAATGGAACAGCACCTTTTTCAAAATGCTGAGAGCGGGATGGCAGCCTTCATGTCTGATTCAGAGGCCGGATTGCTCACCATTACACTAGCCATTCCTGCTATCAAGGCATCTTATAACCCATACTATGACCAAGAATACGCCCAAAAGAATGCACTGAACCTAATTGTCAGTCCCGATGCCATGGACTATTCTGCACTATGCACGTTACTTGACAACAACTATCTACCCGATGCTGCCCTCAATAGCCTGAAAGGCTATGAACACGGACGTGAATTGGTGCAACAGAATAGCCAATTCATGGCGGACTATTACTTCTCTCAGCATAGATAGAGTACACAATAAAAATGCCCGACAAGCGTTATCCACGTAATGAAACTGAAATTTGTATATATTATCCTCTTGATGCTGGTTTTGGCTCCCGTGGCTAAGGCGCAGTATACCGTTGACAACAAAAAGGCTGTTAGCGAGTTTGAGAAAGGACAGCAGTTGCTGTCAAGCAATCCCGCTAAGGCTTTTGTCCATTTTGAGAAAGCACTGAAGGCGGAGCCTTCGTTTGCCGAGGTGCGGCTGACGATGGCGGCGTGGTATATGGACCACGATAGTCTGGGTCTGGCCGAGGAGCAGCTGCGGGCGTTCCTCCGCTACGACAAAGGCAAGCATAAGAAGTGGGGTGCTTCGGCTGAATATGACCTCGAGTGCATCTCTTTCCGTCGTCAGGCAATGGCAAACCCCGTGCCGTTCACTCCCGAGAATATGGGTGCCAACATCAACAGCCCTGACGATGAGTATCTGCCTACCCTCACCGCCGACGGGAAAATGTTGATATTTGCCCGATATAATCGTCCCGCTATGACGGAGGACTTCTATGCGAGCCGACTGAAAGATGGTAAGTGGACCAAGGCAGTGCGCATGGCGGAGCCGCTGAACAGCGACGAGAACGAGGGAGCGGGATGTATCTCGCAGGACGGACGCATTCTTTATTTCACCGCATGTGGACGAAAGGATGGTGCCGGACGTTGCGACCTTTATGTCTCCTACCGCAAGGCAGGGGGCTGGAGCCGTCCGCAGAACCTAGGCCCGGCCATCAACACCAGCGGGTGGGAGTCGCAACCCTGCCTTTCTATCGACGGTCAGACTCTCTATTTCGTCAGCGACCGCAGCGGAGGCTACGGCGGCATGGACATCTGGCGTAGCACCTTGGTGGAAGGACGATGGAGCAAGCCCGTGAATATGGGAGCCACCATCAACACCAGCGGCGATGAGAAGAGCCCCTTTGTGTCGTTCGACGACCAGAGACTCTATTTCTCCTCCAACGGACGTGTGGGCATGGGAGGGCTCGACCTCTTTGTAAGCCGCCGCACAGGCGACACTACGTGGAGCGAGCCAGAGAACTTGGGCTACCCCATCAACACCCGTGGCGACGAGAGTTCGCTCATCGTTTCGCCCGACGGCAGCACCGCCATCTACGCTAGTGACGGCAGTCAAGGAGGACTAGACCTCTACACCTTTGCCCTACCTGAAGCCGCCCGCCCCGAGCCGATTGAGTATAAAGAGGAAATCACCGAGGTGGCACCCGAACTGAAGGTGGGCGAGAGCATCACGCTGAAGAACGTCTTCTTCCAGACAGGCAAATACACCCTACTCGACATCTCCATCGTGGAACTCGACAAAGTGGTGGAGATGATGCAGAGCCATCCCAGCTTGCGCATCGAACTAGGCGGTCATACCGACAACGTGGGCAATGAGGCCTCGAACCAGAAACTCTCGGAGCAGAGAGCCAAGGCAGTATACGACTACTTGGTGGCACATGGCGTGGTAGCCGACCGCCTCAGCTACAAAGGCTATGGCCAGACCCAGCCCGTGGCGGACAACAGCACCCCCGAAGGCCGCCGCCAAAACCGCCGCACCGTCTTCACCATCCTAGAAAAATAACCCTAGCAATACTAGTAATACTAGCAATACTAGAAAAAAAAGAAATGATATGAAAAAGAAAGTAGTAGTCCTTACCGGTGCCGGCATCAGTGCCGAGAGCGGTATCAGCACCTTCCGCGACAGCGACGGACTGTGGGAGCAGTATCGTGTGGAGGATGTGGCAACCTACGATGCCTACCTCCGCAACCCTGAATTGGTACTCAATTTCTACAACGAGCGTCGTCGACAGCTGTTCCAGGTCAAACCCAACGAGGGTCACCGCCAGTTGGTGCGGCTAGAAGAAAAATATGATGTGCACATCATCACCCAGAACATCGATAACTTGCATGAGCAGGCAGGCTCAACTAACGTGCTGCATCTGCACGGCCTACTTACCCAGGCACGTAGCGACCGCGACGACAACCTCATCGTTGACATCGGCGACCGCGACATCCACATCGGCGACAAAGCCCCCGACGGAGCCCAGCTGCGTCCCCACATCGTATGGTTTGGCGAGGCAGTGCCCAACATCGAACCTGCTGCCGAACTGTGCGAAAAGGCTGACTATTTCATCGTGGTGGGTACCTCAATGAATGTCTATCCTGCCGCAGGTCTTATCCACTATGTGCCACGCAGCACTCCATGTTACTTGGTCGACCCCAAGGCGGTACCAGTCTCCCGTCCTATCACCATCTTCCAAGAGAAGGCAGGCACGGGTGTCAAAAAGGTCGTCGACGAACTTCTCAATCTATAAAACAGAATAATCATTAAATAAAATCAAATATCACATGAAAAAAATCTTATCCTTTCTGCTGCTCCTCAGCAGCGTTGCAGTACTCAACGTCCAAGCCCAAATCGGCTTTAAGTACAATGGTCACACCTATCAGAATGGCGACGAATTCGCCGTTGTCCTAGCACCCGATGCCGAACACTGCAACAGCGTCAGTTTCGTCAATCAGGGCTACTCTGTCCTACAGAACGTGACAGTCACGATGACTCCCATCGAGATGGAAGGTATTGATATTTGGGGTCTCTGCGCCGGAGCCTACTGCAGACAGGACTCTGTCAGCGATGCCTTCAACATCCCACCCAGTGGCGAGTATACCGAGTTCACCATGGACCTCACTATCGACGAAGTGCCGCAACCCTATAGCATCTATAAGATGAAGGTCTCCAACGACAATGTCGCCTGCAGCGTGACAATCCGTTTCCAGGCTTATGCCGAAGGCATCAACGATGTGGCTTCCTCAACCCTCACCGCCTACCCCAATCCCGCTCAGGGCAATGTGAACATCAGCTACGATGTCAACCAGCCTTCTACCCTTGCCATCTATGACATGCAGGGCCGCGTGGTACGCAACCTGTCGGTCAGTGGTAGTGGCAACGCCGTTGTCGACAACCTACCTGCCGGCATCTATACCTACGGCATCGTGGGCAGTGGCAGTGTGCAAAAACTGATAGTAAAGTAAAAACTAAAAAGTAAAAACTAAAAGGTGCTTGCCTGAAAATTTTAGTTTTTACTTTTTACCTTTTACTTTGGCATTCTATGCGTCTCTACACCCTATGCCGATGTGACAAGCCTGTCTATCTGAAGAAAGGCTATAAAACCGTATTTGATGTCCGACAGCATGAGGGGGAGATAGTCACGCTTCATTGCCCGCATTGCGGTACGAAATTGCACCGTCCCTATACCTCTTTCTGGTGCAAGACATGGGGGCCATGGCTCACCGTGGCCCTCATGTCTGCCGTCATATTGGTCTCTGTGACGTTGGTGGCTCTGTTGCGGCAGGCTGGGGCAAGCACTGCTGCGGTGATATGGATACCCTTCGCCGCTATGGCCGTCTACGCCCTGCTCGCCAAGCGCGAGTCGGATGCTGTCGAACGCTACAACCATTCATGGGAGGAGGCTCCTTCACCGCGCCTCACCGCCGAAGCTGCTGCCGACTTCACCGACGTAGAGCTTGTCGACTGGTTCGATATTGCCGAGTACGGACAAATCACCAATGAGCATGAGCAGGTGGTCTTCTATGCCTCGTGGTTCAATTACGAAGAGGCTCCGCGCTATTTCGAGTGGTTTTATTACTATGAGGTGAACTACCACGACACCCCCGACGACGGCACCCTGCTCTACAACAGCCTTGTCGCCGTCGGTGCTACCCGTCGTGCCGCCATTGCCAAAGAGGCCATTGAGATATGTCTACAGCATCGTGACGAGATATACCGCTGCGTACGCAGTGTTACCCATGATGGCTACCAACTGCTCCTCTCCCTCAACCTTTTCGACAAGCAGGACGATGCTATCGCAGAGGCAAACAGCACCGAACCCCTTCTCCCCCTAGTTGCACAATATATCCGCCAGCATATCGACCAATTGTAGACCACCTCTAAAAATCGCCCTGAAAGGGCTAAAACATATCTAGCCCAATGGCAACGTTGCGTATAGCGAGAACAAAGAAGGCTCGCTTTCTTTGCCGAGCCAAAGCAACGTCACGAAGTAACGCCTTGGGTAAATCGACGAGTTACAATAACGCCCTGTAAGGGCAAAACCTTAAAAACGAATTTATAGGACTCACCTATAGCATGACAGAAGAATATATCGAATTAGGCATAGAGCAGCTCGACAACGACGATGCCGAGCGTGCCCTGCATTATTTCCAAGCCGCCTACGACCTGCAGCCCGACAATGCCGAGGTGCTTTTCTACCTCGGAATAACATACAGCCGCTTGGAAAGAAATGAGGAGGCAGCACATTTCTACAAGCTCTCGCTGCACTACGAACCCAACAATGCCGAAACTTGGCTGAACCTCGCCAACCGCTATGATGACTTGAGCCAGTACAACCAAGCGGAGGAGGCCTACCGCACCGCCTGCAATATCGAACCCGACAACGACGAGATCTATGTCGAATGGGGTATCTGCTACTACAACCAGGAACGCTACAACGAGGCATTGGCCTGTTTCGAACATGCCGTCCGCCTTAATGCCGACAATATTGATGCACTATGGCAACAGGGCGATGCGTTGGTAAAACTGGGGCATTACGAGGAGGCGTTTGAAATTGCCGCCACACTTTGTAAGCGCGACCCCAGCAATTGGCGGGCATGGTACAACAAGGCCTGGTGTCTCGAAAAGATGAACCGATACGAACAGGTCATCCCTGCGGCCAAAAAGGTAATCAAGCTATGCCCCGACAACGAGGATGGCTACGAACTGACGGGAAATGCCCTTTTAGAGACAGGCTATTTCAAAGAAGCTCTTGCTCAGTATGACCTGGCATTGAAATACTGTCCAACCTACTGGAGCGTATGGGCAAGCAAGGGCTATTGTCTCTTTCGCCTGTGTCGTTACGCCGAGGCACTGCCATGCTATGAGACTGCCACGAGCCATGTGTCCGACGACCCTGAGTGGTGGAACGGCCAAGGCTATGTGCTACACCAGTTGGAACGCGACGAAGAGGCTCTCGCATGTTACGAAAAAGCCTTGAGCCTCAACCCCGACTACACCTTTGCCCTTAGCAATATGGCGGACATTTACCAAAGCCATAAAGCATACGGCAAGGCAGAACAACTATACATGAAGGTATACAACCTCGACCCCGACCATCGTCATCACGAACTTTTTTCCGCCACATGGTGTATGTACTGCACGAAGCGATACAAGGAGATGTTTCCATACCTCCTAACCCTTCTGCCCTATGCCAAGGAGGACAACTTATCGGTTGCCTACCGCCTAGGGGTGGCATATAAGAATCTGCATCGGTACGGACAAGCCATCAAATATTACACCCTCGAACTAGATACCTTCCCCGACAATCCAGCAAACAGCGACTGTTGGCTCAACATCGCCATCTGCAAGGAGAAACTGAGGCACTACGACCAAGCAGAAACCGCATGGAAGAAGGCATTGGAACTGTACGACGACCCCGACGACCAAGCCCTCTGTCTCTATGGTTTAGGTATGCTATGCGGCAAACAACAACGCTACACCGAGGCCGTCGAATACTTCGACCGCTCACTAGCCCTCGACCCCGACTTCGACGACTGCCGTGAAGCCCGCAACCAAGCCCTTCAAAGAATTAATTTTTGATTTTTAATTTTTAATTCATGAAAAAAACGTAATTTTGTAGTCTGATTATTATATAAAAATAAACATAAAATATTGTAATTATGTATACTAAGTTCCAAGAACATCTTAAGAAAGAGCTTGCCGACATCGAAGCTGCCGGCCTTTACAAGCACGAACGCATTATCGAGAGCCCCCAGGGTGCCGAAATTATGGTAGCCGGCAAGAAGTGCCTCAACTTCTGCGCCAACAACTACCTCGGCCTCGCCAACAACCCAGAGCTTATCAAAGCTGCCAAGGAGGCTATGGATGCCCGTGGCTATGGTATGGCCTCCGTCCGCTTCATCTGTGGTTGCCAAGACCTTCATAAGAAACTGGAGCAGAAAATCGCCGAGTTCTTTGGCACCGAGGACACCATCCTCTACGCTGCCTGTTTCGACGCCAACGGCGGTGTCTTCGAGCCCCTGCTGACCGATGAGGACGCTATTATTTCCGACGCCCTTAACCACGCCTCCATCATCGACGGTGTGCGTCTCTGCAAGGCTCAGCGTTATCGCTACGCCAATGCCGATATGGCCGACCTCGAAGAGCAACTCAAGGCCGCTCAGAAGAACCGCTTCCGCATCATCGTCACCGACGGTGTCTTCTCCATGGACGGCAACGTCTGCCCGCTGGATAAGATTTACGAGCTGGCACAGAAATACGATGCCATGGTCATGGTCGACGAGAGCCACTCCGCCGGTGTTGTCGGTAAGACTGGCCGCGGTGTCACCGAGCGCTACAACCTCCGTGGCAAGATTGAAATCCTCACCGGTACATTAGGAAAAGCCTTCGGCGGTGCCATGGGTGGTTTCACCACTGGTAAGAAGGAGATTATCGACATGCTCCGTCAGCGCAGCCGCCCCTACCTCTTCTCCAACAGCATGGCCCCCGGCCTTGTGGGCGCGGGTATCCGCATGTTCGAGATGATGAGCGAGACCAACACCCTGCAGGACAAGCTGCATGAGAATACCGACTACTTCCTCCGCCGCATGAAGGAAGAGGGCTTCGACTGCAAACCCTCTGAGAGTGCTATCTGCGCCGTTATGATCTACGATGCCGCCAAGAGCCAGCAGTATGCTGCCAAGATGCAGGAGCAGGGCATCTTCGTCACCGGCTTCTACTATCCCGTTGTGCCGAAGGGTCAAGCACGTATCCGCGTCCAGATTAGTGCCGCACACGAGCACGAGCATCTCGACCAGTGCATCGAGGCCTTCAAGAAAGTCCGCAAGGAAATCGAAGGCTGCTAATATCGGTCTTTAGAAAATAACAAAAATAGGTGGATAGTGATTTGTGACATCCCGTCACGCGTCACTATCCATCTATCGTTATCGCCTATCGCCTAGGCGGCTGCAATAGCCATGTCGGTGTTAGGCACCAAGAACAGTTGCGACACCTTGCCGCCATAGCTCAGTATGGCCTCAATGCGCTTGGCAGCTGTCTGGTACTGCGAGAGCAAGGCATTGTTCACAAAGAAACTCTGAGAACTCACCAGCGTGCGTCCGGACACTTTGCGGCTGTGCACCCATGCAATGCCGCCAATCACCGTGCCGCTTGCGCCCAGTTTGCCGTCCACCGAGCTGAACCCGTTGGCAGGCACCAAGTCTGACAACAGCGTCTCCTCGTCCAGTTGGTTCAGCGTCACTTCGTAAGCCTTGATCTTGGCATAGGGGATGCCCGTCACGCTGTTCTGCTCCTGTGTCGCGATGTAGCAGCTAATCTGGTCGCCATGCATAAAGCTCGGATTGTTGTTCACCACGGCGTTGGAAAACTGTTTCAGCGTAGTGTCGTCGTCAATGACGAGGCTGCCGAGGGCGATGTTCGACACCGGCACGTCGCCAGTGCCAGTCATCACACCGATGGAAGGTAGCGAGCCGTGGGTAATCTCGTAAGCTGCCACCACACACGCCCCCTGCTTGGCCTCCTCCTTGGTGAGGTACACGGGAACGCCGCCGATGTTAGCACTCATGAAGGCGTTGGCATCGCTCACTCGCTCAGCCTTGCCCTCAAACGAGGGGCGCAACGTGCCCTCAAAGGCCGCCCACATGTTCTGAATGTTGCGCCAACGCACTCTGCGTGCCATCTGGGCAAACGAACGCGACGGGTTCTCCTTCTTCTCCATCTTCTGTTTGGCGATAGTGCTGCCGCCGACGCGTGAATAGGTCCAGTCGCCCGCGCTACCTTTCATTCTTGTTCCGATTCCGGTTAAAATAGCCATAGTTTTACTCCATTCCCTGTCCCGCCCGGTCCTTAGTCGGGTTGTTTGTGGGGCAGGCATCTTTCCATAGGGTCGGTCCCGATTCATTCAGGCTTCGCGCGCCAGCCTTTCAAAACCGTCACCATCTCCCTCCGAAAGACGATGCAAAAGTACAAACTTTACAACTGCCATTTACCGATTCTTACCGGTTCCTACGGAAACTTACCGATTCTTACCGCATTCTACCGATTCTTACGGATTCTTACCGATGCTCCTCCCCCCAAAAAACAGCAAAACCTCCTCCCCAACCCCTCCGTCCTCCTTTTTTTGACACAGAAACGCATGGAATTATTCTCAATGATGTCTATACTATGGACAGAACATTCTTTTTTAGAAGCTGTTTAAATTTGATTGATGGACATAAACGAGCAGATTTTTATTCTTTTTGAGGGCGCAATGGGGTTTCAGTGTAACCGAAAAAATGAATGAAAAGATGCCGTTTAGGTTCTTTAAGAAAATCATTGAATTAAATTTAAACAACTTCTTACATATCTTCCGCTGCTATCGGTAGCGATTCATCCGTATCATAAAGATTTACCACCTTATGTGTCTTGGCAGATTTGTTTTTCTTGAAGTTCTCAGCCTGCTCAAATATGGCCTTGAACACATCGTCACGTGTTGCCGGAGGATATTTGTGTTTGGCAAGGGTGAGAATAATTTGCACCTTCAATTGCGCTTTGATGTCGGCCTTCTTGTCCCAGTCGATATACTGGGTCTTGTCGTCGACCACCTCCTTCACATCCTTGGCAAGAGCAATGTATTGCTCTTCCGTGTATTCGTTGAGAAAACCATATTGTTCAGCTACCGCTTTCAGAATGTCGTAAAACGCCTTCACCTCGATATTGGGTATTCCGTTGGGCAAGACGTTGTCTTTCTTTATCTCCTCAAACAGCTCGGCCAACTGGTTGGCCACCTCAGTCACTATCTCGTCGGCCAACACGATATCGTCTGAGCGGTCGTTATATTTGTCAATGATGCCGTTAAGCCTTTCGGTGAAACTGACGGCCTTCACTTTGTTCACCTTCTTCACGCTGTCGATGACACGCTTCAGCAGTTGCTCCATCAACTTGACTTTCGTGTTCTGATAGGGCAGCTTTTTCAGTCGTTCCATATATTGAGTCGCCAGCAAGTCAATCTGTTTGGTGTCGCCTAGCTGCATGGTGTTGATGGCCACCACCTCTTCCGAAATAAGGGCCTCGTTGACGAGCCGCAACACATGACGGTTCATCTGCGAAGCATCAGGTGATTCGCCGACGGTGGTCTTGTATATGACCGAACGCACGCCGGTGAGGAAATGCACATCGTTGACCTCGTCCACACTGATGCGCTCGTCGCCCGTACACATGTTGTAGGCCGACTTCATGATATTGGAGTGCTTCATGAAGCGTTTCTCCAGCTCGTCGGTCTGCTGTACGCGTTCGGCAGCCATCTGAAGTGCGTCGAGTTGTTCAAGCGGCGTGCCTGAGAAGAACTTGGTGTAGTCGAAACCGCTGAACATACGTCGCAGCAGATCCAGTTCGTCTTTGAATAGTTTGACGGCATTGTCGATGGTCTCCAGCGGTGTCTCGTTCTGTCCCCCGTTGGCGTATCTTCGCATGGCCTGGTTGAACTTCTTTTTGATGCCGAGGTAATCGACAATCAGCCCCTTGTCCTTGCCGGGATAGTTGCGGTTCACGCGGCTCACGGTCTGTATCAGCGTGTGCATCTGCAACGGCTTGTAGCAGTACATGGTGTCTAGACAGGGCACGTCAAAGCCGGTAATCCACATATCGACCACAATGGCTATCTTGAAGTTCGACTTCTCTTCTTTGAACTGCAGGTCGAGCCGTTTTCTGTCTTCGTCGGTGCCGAGGAGCCTGTACAGTTCGGGGTCGTCGTCTTTCTGGCGGATGAAGACCATCTTGATTTTCTCCATCGGCTTAATCTTCTCGGCCTCTTCCTGGGTCAACACCTCACCGTCGCCGCATACCTTCACCTCCGCCCATTCGGGGCGCAGGACGACAATCTCCTTGTAGATGGCGTAGCCAATCTCACGAGTGGCGCAGACAATCATCGCCTTGCCCTTCACGGTGCTACCCTCCTCCACACGCCGCTCGTAGTGCTGGATGAAATCAACCGTCAGGCGGTGTATCAGGTCGGGACTGCTGAGCAGCACGCTCATCTGCGTCATCGCCCGCTTGCTCTCCTCTATCTGGTAGTCGCTCGAGCCCTCTTCGGCGCATTTGTCGTAGTAGGCTTCTATCTGGCGTATCAGCTCACTGTCGGCGAAGACATGCGACGCACGTCCCTCATACATGATGGTCTTGGTGATGCCGTCGGTCACAGCCTCAATCATCGAGTATTCGTCCACCACGGCACCGAATACCTCAGTGGTGGCGTCGATGGGTGTGCCGGTGAAGCCGACGTATGTGGCGTTGGGCAGCGAGTCGCGCAGGTATTTGGCAAAGCCATACGAGCGGCGCACACCCTTGTCGGTTATCTCCACCTTCTCCTCCAAGCCTGTCTGCGAGCGGTGCGCCTCGTCGCTAATGCAGATGATGTTGGCGCGATTGGAGAGCAGGTTGATGTCCTTGGAGAACTTCTGTATGGTGGTGAGAAACAAGCCTCCGCTGGTGCGGCCTTGCAGCTTTCCTTTCAGGTCTTCACGGCTCTCCACCTGTTCCACTACACTATCTCCTACAAACTGTTTGGCATTCAGCAGCAGGCGCGACAGCTGGTCGTCCAGGTCCGTGCGGTCGGTGATGAGGATGATGGTGGGGCTACATAGTGCCTTGCTCTTCATCAGCAGGCGTGAGAGGAACAGCATCGTGAGCGACTTGCCGCATCCTGTGGCACCGAAGTAGGTACCTCCCTTGCCGTCGCCTCCTGGGTTGAGCTTGCTGTGGTTGAGGATATTCTGGTAGAGCGAGCGGGCGGCGAAATACTGCGGATAGCGGCAGATGAACTTGCGCTCGTCTTTCGAGGTGTCGGGGAAATAGATGAAGTTGTGGACCACATCGATAAGGCGGTCCTTACGGAACAATCCTGCCACCATTGTCTTCAGCGAGGGAATGCCGCTGTCGGCCTTGTCCTTGGCGTTGACCTTGCGCCAGGCATAGAAGAATTCGTAAGGGGTGTAGAGGGTGCCGAACTTGTTGTTCACGCCGTCGGAGATGACGATGAAGGCGGTGTATTTGAACAGTGCAGGTATGTCTCGGCGGTAGCGGATGGTCAGCTGCTTGTAGGCATCCTCGATGGTGGTGTTCTGCTTAAGGGCATTCTTGAACTCGAACACCACTACAGGCAGACCATTGACGAAGACCACCGCGTCGGGGATGCGATGCTCCGTGCCAATGATGTCGAACTGGTTGACGACCTTGAATACATTGTGCTTCTGGTTGGCCTCGTCGTAGGCAATGGGATAGATGTAGAGGTTCTGCTTGGTGGGGTCTTCGCGTTTCAACGAAAAGCCGTCCATCAACAGGCCTATGGTATGGCGGTTCTCTTCGTACAGCGAGCCGCCCGTCTGCTGTGTGATGACGCGGATAGCGGCCTCCACCTCCTGCTCCGTGATGCCGTCGTTATTGTATCGGCTCCGGAGATACCGTGCCAAATCGTCGCGCAGCACCACCTCGTCGAGATTGCGCACGATGTCCTCGCCCTTGACGTAGTCATACCCCTGCTCCTGCAGCAGGGTAACAATCGACATCTCTAACTGGCTTTCGTTGAAGTACGGCATGATGCTATTTTTCTTTGTGTTGCAAATAGTATATATTCTTTTGTGCCTCTATCTCTGCTCGTAATTCCTCGTCTGTTGGCATATAGGTCTTATATTTAGCAGCAAACAGTTGGTCATTGTCGTGGAGTACTGAGTA
>JAEEGL010125737.1_pt1 | contig 12810 bp, 11 predicted proteins | sample 9134231 | NCBI WGS metagenome assembly JAEEGL01 (sample SAMN16246548, study PRJNA631951) | gut metagenome | biome: gut microbiome; feature: rumen; material: fiber-attached | host: Bos | place: Iran: Karaj | collected 2018-10
GCACTGAATTATGGCTACGCCAACCCAGATCCTAATCATCCTTGGGAACAACCCGTGACAGCTCCAGGTCCAAAGGCCACTCGGCAAGAGCTCAAAAACATTATGGAGTTTTGGTTCAGCAAGGGTGTCGATGGTTTCCGTGTGGATCTGGCATCATCACTGGTCAAGAATGATCCCGACAAGAAAGAAGTCAGCAAACTGTGGCAAGAAATGCGTCAGTGGCGTGATCAAAACTTCCCTGACAGAGCCCTCATTGCCGAGTGGTTCAATCCCGAGCAATCCTTGCCTGCAGGCTTTGATATCGATTTCTATCGTATTGGAGGCCGAGGTGCCAGTGCAATCAACTTGTTTAGGCTCAACACCACCAACACCTATGGTGGTGGCAACATGCCTAAGGCTTATTTTGACAGAGCTGGACAAGGAGAAGTCAAGGGCTTTGTAGCAGCATTCGACAAGACTTACACCAATACCAGAGAAGTTGGTTACTTGTCATTGCCTACAGGAAATCATGATTCCGAACGCATGAGTCAAGAGCCACGCACCATGCAAGACCTCAAAGTTGCGATGACCTTCCTACTCACTCTTCCAGGAGCACCATTCATATATTATGGCGATGAGATTGGCATGAAGCAACAATTTGGATTACCCAGCAAGGAAGGCAGTAATGCCCGCTCTGGATGTCGTACTCCTATGCAATGGGCTGATAATGAAACAGCTGGTTTTTCTACAGCAAGTGTTGATAAACTCTATTTACCTGTAGCTACAGAAAATGTCACCATCACAGTTGAAGCCGAAGAGAAAGACCCCAATTCCTTGCTCAACTACGTAAAAGGTTTGTTAAAACTCCGTAGTCAATCTGAAGCATTGAACAACGATGGTACGTGGAATTATGTGGGGAATACAGAACAGCCCTACCCTATGGTATATCGCCGCAGCTCTGATTATGAAGACTATATTGTAGCACTCAACCCTAGTGGTAAAAAAGTAAAGACCACTATTAATGCTCAGGGAGCATCTACTGCTACAGTCGTGTACAGTACAGGCAAAGGGGCTTACAAGATCCAGCCAAAGGGCAAAGGCGACATCATTACCCTTGATCCCTGCAGTGCCATAATCGTAAAGTTAACTGGGTGCCAACAATGTGATGATAAGCGCTAATTGTAAATTGACTGACAACTTAGTTAGAAAAAGATAAAAAACTGTCAACAACAATCAGTAAAGGACAACACTTAATTACAGAATTACAGATTACAGTTTATTTAGTGAGCTATGTGTGCTTATTTCTATTCCCAGAAAAGTGGTGCTCATGAGAAAACTGTAATCTGTAATTCTGTAATCATACCTACACAAATACTAACCTTACCAGCAAGTGTATCATTAGTTCTAGTAAACAGGTGGTTTAGTTCCGCTAAAACCTCATTCTACTTCCTCTAAATGATTTGGATGGCTTTCAATGTGCTAATTGGCAAAATACGTTTAAAAAATATATAGTTTATTTTGATAATCAATATATTTTATACATCTTTGCATCGTGGTTGATGGATTAAGTACGATTTATTATTAAAGATCCGAAATGATTGTTTATTATGAATATTTAATATCTTTGTGAAATCATAGTTATTAATGATAATTAAAACAAATAAAAACCACCGAAGTTATGAGAACAATGACATTATTATTAGCCACATTATTTACACTGCTCTCTTGCACAGGCCAGAGGAGCCAAGAGGAACCAAAAATTTCTGTATTTGCAGTGCATATCAATACTATCGCCCAACAAGAGAATATCTCTTTTACTGAGGCTGCAGTGAAGGTAAGACAGATGGGTTATGCTGGCGCCGATGTTTATCCTTATCAGGAAGACGTCATCCATGTACTCGACAGTCTAGGTTTTGGTCACTCATGCGCCATCGTTCACATCAATTACCTTGCAGAGGAACATGTTGACGGCGTAGATGCCAATACTCCACGAGGATTCTTCCGAGGTGGATGGGGCGATTTAGAGAATGCTGCTATAAATTTCGTCAAGAAACATAACTATCCTCACCTCATGCTTGTGCCCAACGTACTGCCTAATGATGCTACACCTGAAGATGCCGATAAGGTACGCCAACATGTGGCAGCTTTTGCTGACCGATGCGTAAGCGAAGGTATTGATCTTGTAGTGGAGAGCTACGATAATGAGGGATCACTTTGCAATGGCACTGAACGCTTGCAAACTCTCCTGAAAAGGTCTGAGAGATTGGGTGTTGCCTTCGACATTGGCAATTTTACCTTCGCCAAGGAAGATCCTGTAGAGGCATATGAAACGCTAAAGGGCAAAGTGCGCCACGTTCACGTAAAAGATCGTGCCAGCCTTGATAACATGACGCCTGTTCCTGCAGGAACAGGATGCTCAAAGATATCAACTGTACTACAAAAAATGAAAGATTTGGGTTATGACGGATGGTACACAATTGAGGTATTTGGCTCTAAACAAATGCTCTCAGATTTAGAAGTAGCCTATCAAAATACCTTCTCCTACCTCAATCCCGATGCTTCATCAAAGAAATAAAAAAAAACACAGAATTGTACTTAATACCATACAAATGCCCTGCTAATGCGGGGCATTGTTTTCAAATAACCATTTCCAGCTCGATCTCATCATGAATGGGAATTCCATTGTTGCCAAAAAGAGGAATGGAGGGTTTGAGTTTTCTGGCTTCATCGACTGCATTATAATGAATTTTTACGATTTCAAAGCCTCGTTTCTGGTAAAAAAGGAGGGCGGACAGATTGTCATTAGTGGTGATAAGCCAAATTCTTGAACAGCCATATATCTTCGCCTTGGCTATTGCCTGACCCAACAATGCAGAGCCCACACCCTTATTCTCTTGCATACTATCTAGCGAAAGAATTTCCATCTCTTGATGGACAATGCGATAAGTAATCAAGCCAACAATATCATCATAATCAAATGCATACCACCCATCAACAGCACTCATGTCTATAACTTCTCCATGTACTACCATCTGTAAAGAAAACCATTGACGTACAATAAAAGCATCAATGGTTGTACGATTATCTTGTTCAATAGGCAGTATAATCATAGGCAACATTAGTATACTTCCAATGCACCAATAATATCATGCGCAGACTTAAACCCGTGTCTATCAAGGTATTCGTTAATACCATCCACTACTTTGACGGTAATGGCAGGGTCGATAAAGTTGGCAGTTCCTAACTCAACAGCAGTAGCACCAGCCAGCATGAACTCAATAGCATCAGTAGCATTCATGATACCCCCCAACCCTACTACAGGGATTTTGACAGCCTTGGCTACCTGCCAAACCATGCGGAGGGCTACGGGCTTGACACAAGGTCCTGACAATCCACCTGTTATAGTAGAAAGCAAAGGCTTGCGACGCTCAGCATCAATGGCCATGCCCAACATTGTATTGATGAGCGACACACTATCAGCTCCAGCACCTTCTACAGCTTTTGCAATCTCGGTAATGTCTGTTACATTGGGCGTGAGCTTAACTATCAAGGTCTTATGATATGCCATGCGCACTGCTGATACCACTTCAGCAGCAGCCTCAGGATGTACACCAAAGGTCATGCCACCATGCTTGACATTGGGACATGAAATGTTCAGTTCGATAGCAGGGATATTGTCGAGCTCATTAATTATGGCGGCAGTCTCGCTATAATCATCTACAGACGAGCCAGATACATTGACAATTACATTGGTATTAAGATCTTTAAGGCGTGGGTAGATTTGCTCCACGAAATAATGGACACCCTTATTTTGCAAGCCCACAGCATTGAGCATGCCCATAGGGGTTTCTGCCATACGAGGATAAGGATTTCCCTCGCGAGGATGCAAGGTAGTGCCCTTCACAATAAAGCCTCCCAAACGGGCAAGGTCAATAAAATCAGCGAACTCCTCTCCATATCCGAATGTACCGGAAGCTGTGAGCACTGGGTTCTTCAGCTTCAACGCTCCTATATTAACTCTTAGATCTGCCATAACAAGTCATTGATATTAAATACTGGACCCTCTTTACATACACATATATTGCCCGCAGTTGTATTTTCCACACAACAGAGGCAAGCTCCTAGACCACACGCCATCTTGTTCTCGAGCGACACTTCACAAGTGATGCCGTTGGCTTTGGCATACCTGGCCACAGAAAGCATCATGGGTTTGGGACCACAACAACAAATGCGGTCAAAATGCCGATTGCCCAATACAGAATGCTGTGTAACAAAACCTTTCTCACCTTGACTACCGTCTTCGGTTGTGGTATATACGTCACCGTATTTTGTGAATTCATCGAGTTGGAGCAACATAGAGGCTGTCCTTGCCCCAAGGAGGAAAGCAGGGCGAATACCTTTAAGCACGAGTTGCTCGCCAAAATACAACATTGGGGCAATACCTGCACCACCACCCACTAACAAGAGCTTCTCGCCAATATGCTGAGGCATTGAAAATCCGTTACCTAAAGGCAATAACACATTCACCACTGCACCCACATTAAGGGTCGACAGATGCTTAGTGCCTTCACCTACAATCTGTATGAGGAACCATACAGTATTCTGTTGTCTATCAACAAAATTGATGGAAATGGGGCGACGCAGGAAAGTATTGTGTGCATTGTCAACACGAATCTCGGCAAATTGCCCAGGCTGCATTTCAGGCAATGGCTCGTCAGCCAGCAATTTTAACAAGGCAAAGTTGGGAGCCAGATGCACATTCTCAACCACTTTGAGGTCTAACAGATACTTCTTCATAATATTTGTTTATATTATGAAAGCAAAGATAAGGCTTTTTTGGCGTTTAGACAACTATTTGCTGGGAGTAAATGTCTCGTAGGTTCCGTCGTCAAAGAAAATTCTTATTTCAGCAATTTTCCTTGTAGGTTTTTCTTTATAGATAATTTCCTGTTTTACAACGGGATTATCTACATTATTTGCCGTTTCCAACGTGTTTTCCTTGCGATTTTCAGCTTCAGCCGCACTCTTGGTGGCATTTATTAGATTGTCACCAAAAAGAGAACCAGTAAACATAGAATCGGGATCGTCCTTTATCAATGTTCCTTCGCCAGTGAGCAACCAGTTGAGGTCAATATCAGGATAAGTTTCATGAAGGCGCAGCATAACTTCTGCACTAGGGTATTTGTTCCTTCCACTTAATATATGTGAAATGGTAGCAGGTGCTACACCTATTTTGTCAGCAAAGTTGCCTGGCGTGAGATTTACACGCTCCAAAATCATTCTCAGTCGATCGATTATCGTCATCATTTGGGGAAACTACAATTGTAAACTCATACATTAATGCTACAAAGATAATACTTTGGCTTTACAAACACAAATATTTGTCTACAAAAATATTGTATACAACAATACGCAAGTTTTGGTACAACAATAAATGATGCAACTATAAAAACTGCGGAAAACATAGAAAACATATCTATAACTTAATTTATTAAATCAATATATAATACTGATATTTAAACAATTACTTATTAGTTTGAATGTTATTTGTAGCATTTTATACAATAATATACTCTTATTTATTGATATTACAATTATTTTGTTTAATAAATGTTCATAAATGACTGACAATAAGATGTATATTATATAACATGCTTTATTTTAACAAGATTATTGATGTGCAAAAAAACTTATTCCTGTACAATACTACAGCACGACTAATGTTTGTAAATATGTACAATTAATAGCACCATACTTAGAGTGTTGGGCTATAATAATAAAATTATTATGATAACGAATACGAAAGTAATTGTAAACGGAAGTTAAAACGGCAAATCTTACATCTGTAAGTATCCTCAAAGAGTACATTTATACAAATACAACTCTCCTCTTTTGGTAAACTTTAAAACGCGGTGAAATGGGATAGAATTGTTTAAAAAAGGAAAAAGAAAATCCTTGCGATTTTTCTGGAGAGAGGTTAAGTAGTTCTAAAATTCACGATTCTAACGATTTTTATCCCCATCCTATTTATGTATGTAAATGAAACAAAAATATTCAATGTAATATTTTGAAGACAAGTTCGCGCATCAGGTCGGCTTCATCTACCGAATTATTGTCAATACCCTTTGAACGAGCGTCTGTCATACGAATTTCATGAAGAATATACATTACCTTCGAGCCAGAGTATTTGCGCATGGCTGATACATAGTCTTTTGCTGCCCATGAAGATTTCAACCCCAAAAATGAAGCTACCCCAGCCTCACTCTTATCTGAGGCATAATAGGCCATGAACAGATTGGAGAAGAAACTGAATAACAACGCTAAGTTCATTTGTAAGGGGTTACTCTTAGGGTTCTCAGCGAAATACTTGATGATACGGTTAGCCTTTAATATATCCTTTTCTATAATGGCATTACGCAGTTCAAAGCCGTTATAGTCCTTACTGATACCTATGTTACGCTCAATTTGTTCTGGTGTTACAGACCTTTCTCCTTTGGGATGGGTAATAATAAGTTTGTCTAACTCGCTCGTCAATCGCCCTAAATCGGCACCCACAAAATCGGCCATCATTTGGGTAGCTTTGGGGTCCATCTCCATACCTTTTAGTCGCATGTAGCTATTGATAAAAATTGGAAGCTGGTAGTCTTTCAGCTTCTTAGACTCAAACACAACACCTTCTTTAGCAACATCAGCAACCCACTTTTTACGACGATCAATGTTTCCATTCTTGTAACAAATAACCAGAATGGTTGACTTCAATGGCTTTTGAATGTAATAAGCCAATTCTTCGAGATTCTTGACATTCTGTGCCTCTTTCACAACAACTACCTGGTATTCAGCCATCATGGGATAACGTTTAGCAGCATTAATGATGGTAGCTATATCTACATCAGCACCATAAGCTATAGTAAGGTTGAACTCTTTTTCATCATTGGTAAGTATGTGGTCGATAATGTAATTTGATATCTCGTCAGTGAAATATCCTTCTTCGCCCATCAGCAAATAGATTGGCGCAAATTGTCTGGTCTTAAGGCTGGCCATGATGTCATCATATGTGAGTTCTTGCTTAGCCATAGCTTACCACTCGAATTTCAAGTGTTTAACAGTCTTTTTCTCCTCGATGATCATACGTAGGGCTTCGATGCCAATTTCAACATGCTCATGTACGAAATTAGAGGTTACCTTCCTATCGCTCTGTTCTGTTTTCACACCTTCTGGTGTCATGGGCTGGTCAGATACCAGCAACAAAGCCCCCGTAGGGATATGGTTGGCAAAACCGCAAGTAAAGAGCGTTGCTGTTTCCATATCTATACCCATCGCATGCGTCTTCTTGAGATATTCCTTGAAATTGTCATCGTGTTCCCAAATACGACGGTTGGTAGTATAGATAGTACCAGTCCAATAGTCGTGCGCGAAGTTACGTATTGCAGTAGATACGGCACGCTGCAACATAAAAGCAGGAAGAGCAGGCACTTCAGGTGGGAAATAGTCGTTGCTAGTACCCTCGCCACGAATGGCAGCTATGGGCAAGATGAAATCGCCTAACTGATTTTTTTTATCGATTCCACCACATTTTCCCAAGAAAAGACAGGCCTTAGGCTTAACGGCACTTAACAAGTCCATGATGATAGCAGCATTTGGACTACCCATGCCGAAATTGATGATAGTAATGCCATTAGCTGAAGCTGAACACATGTTGGCGTCTCTGCCTACAATAGGTACATTGAATTTATCTGCAAAAATCTCTACATAATTAGTAAAGTTTGTGAGCAGAATGTACTTATTAAATTCTTCCAATGGGCGCTTCGTGTATCTCGGAAGCCAATTAGCAACAATTTCTTCTTTGGTTTTCATAAAAAAAACGTATCTTTGTAAAGAAACTCTATAATGTTACAAAGATAGCAAATGTTAGCGTTAAACCTACCTACTTTCGAGGTGAAAATGAAAGAAGATGGCACAAAAAAAATGATTTTCGATGTAATTCGTCGAAAATATGTGGCATTGACACCAGAAGAATGGGTGCGCCAACATTTTGTGCATTACTTGATTGAGCAGTTGGGTTATCCTCAGGAATTACTAGCTAACGAAGTGGAAGTAACGCTGAATGGTACATCGAAGCGATGTGATACAGTGTTATACGATCGTGAGCTCAAGGCACGTATGATTGTTGAGTACAAGGCTGCTGATATACCTATCACGCAAAAGATTTTCAACCAGATTATGCGATATAATATGGTGCTTCGTGTTGATTATCTTGTTGTGAGCAATGGTATAAGCCATTATTGCTGCAAGATGGACTACACCAACAACAACTATGAGTTTCTATCAGTAATTCCGAACTATAACGCCTTGTAGTTTTATGGATATATCAACGATGGTAATATTAACCTAAAATGATGCAACATTACATTATCCCAGTTATACATTTATTTCGAAATACATTTTAAAAGGCTGCTCAAATAGAACAGCCTTTTATATATAGCAGTAATACTATGCTTCTTCGTTCTCCTTCGCTAAACGTCTTCTCCTACCTGTTCTCTCCTTTGGAGCATCCTTTGGAGTAACTACAACACCAGCCAACTCAGGATCTACCATGATACGGCCACAATACTCACAAACAATAATCTTCTTGTGTGACTTGATGTCCAATTGACGCTGTGGAGGGATGTGATTGAAGCAACCACCACAAGCATCGCGCTGTACGTACACAATACCTAAACCATTGCGGGTATTCTTGCGGATGCGCTTGAATGACTGCAGCAAGCGAGGTTCAATCTTAGTTTCCAGTTCCTTAGATTTCTCACGCAGTTTTTCTTCTTCCTGCTTGGTTTCAGCAACGATCTCTTCCAATTCAGATTTTTTGTCAACCAGATCGTTGTTTCTTTCGTCTAGGTCCTTGATAGCTTGCGCCAAATCAATCTGTCTGGCCTCTAAAGCTTCGTTGGCTTCAACTGTCTTCTTCTCTGCCAATTCTACTTCAAGTTGCTGGTATTCAATTTCCTTGGTCAGCAAGTCAAATTGACGATTATTGCTCACATTGTCAAGTTGTTCTTTATATTTTGCTATAGCAGTATTAGCTTTTTCGATATCTGCCTTACGGCTCACCAGTTCGCGACGCAGTTCATTGATGTTGTTCTTGATGTTGTCGATACGGGTGTTTAAACCAACGATTTCGTCTTCCAAATCTTCTACTTCCAAAGGAAGTTCACCTCTCAGTGTTTTGATCTCATCAATCTTCGACAGGGTTGTCTGCAACTGATACAGTGTCTTCAGTTTCTCTTCCACAGTATATTCCTGTGGATCTTTCTTAGTTTCTCTTGCCATAATGTTTACAAGTAATTAATTGGGTTTGTATTCACTTCGGTCATTCTTACAGGTACCTCAGGGAAACGCTCCCTTATAAGTTGTTGAAATATTTCTTTAGTATATTGCTCACTTTCATAATGTCCTATTTCAGCCAATAAGATGTCATTATCATGACCAAAATAGTCGTGATACTTGATTTCACCTGTAATAAAGGCATCTGCTCCACCTTTAATAGCTTCTCCTATTAGAAAGGCCCCTGCTCCACCACACAGAGCTACTTTTTGTATCATATCGCCTTTCAAGGCTGAATGCCTTACGCATTCCACCCGAAATATTCGTTTGATGAATTGCAGGAAAGAGACATCTTGCTTAGGCTTTGATAACAAGCCCACTACTCCTGCCCCTGCAGACACATCGCCATCCATCTTTGGTTCCAAGAAGGTAATATCCTGTAAACCTATCTTTTCTGCCATCTTGAAACTGACGCCATTGATAGCGTTGTCGAGGTTGGTGTGTGCGGAATAAACTACAATATCGTGCTTGATGGCTTTCATAATACATCGCTCGATGTAATTCGCACCTGTCAGTGATTTGACTCCACGGAAGATAAGTGGATGATGCGATATAATCAAGTTATAGCCAAGTGCTATGGCTTCATCTACCACAGCTTCAGTGACATCAAGGCACAATAAAGCCCCTGTAACTTCCGCTTCTGTCAGTCCTACTTGCAAGCCTGCATTGTCATAGCTGTCTTGCAAAGGCAGAGGCGCGAATTGTCCAAGGGCGCACACAATATCCTTTATTTTCATATTTCGTTGGCAAAATTACACCTTTTATGTAAAATCACCAAATATATCGCTAGTTTTTATCGAGTTAGTGGATGAAAGAAAAAGGCTGCAACAATCTGCAGCCTTAAATATAAATATGTAGACAAAGAAATTAGTATGCTCTGGCGAAGAGAACGCGACATTTAGAAGGTTTGCCCGTCACCATGCATTTGCCTGGCTCCTTATCACCCTCTACGTAAGTATCAAATGGCACACAACGGATGGTAGCCTTGGTCTCCTCCTTGATCTGAGCTTCTGTCTCTGGAGTGCCATCCCAATGCGCCATAATGAATCCACCTTCTTCGATCTTCTGCTTAAACTCATCATAAGTATCAACGCTTGTGATACGTGCATTGCGATATGCCAATGCCTTCTGATAAACATTCTGCTGAATCTCATCAAGCAAATGCTGAACATACTCCTCAATACCATCACAACTACGAGTTTCTTTTTCCAAAGTATCACGACGCATTACCTCGATGGTATTATTTTCTAGGTCACGACCACCCATTACCAAACGAACAGGTACCCCCTTCACCTCATAGTCAGCAAATTTGAAACCAGGACGTTTATTGTCTGCATTGTCATACTTCACACTGATTCCCATACCACGTAACTTGCCTACTATACCTTCCACCTTAGCATCAATCAGCTTGAGTTGGTCGTCACCTTTATAGATAGGTACAATAACCACCTGAATAGGAGCCAATTTTGGAGGCAGTACCAAGCCGTTGTCATCGCTATGAGTCATAATCAAAGCCCCCATAAGACGAGTAGAAACACCCCATGAAGTAGCCCACACATACTGCAACTGGTTGTTTTGGTCAATAAACTGCACATCGAAACTCTTAGCGAAGCTCTGACCTAAGAAGTGAGAGGTGCCACTTTGCAAAGCTTTGCCATCCTGCATCATAGCCTCGATGGTATAGGTATCTTTAGCTCCAGCGAAACGCTCAGTTTCACTCTTCACGCCCTTGATAACAGGCACTGCCATATAGTTCTCAGCAAAGTCTGCATATACGCCCAACATACGTTGTGCTTCAGCCACAGCCTCGGCCTCAGTGGCATGTGCTGTATGACCTTCCTGCCATAAGAACTCAGCTGTACGTAGAAACAAGCGAGTACGCATCTCCCAACGCATCACGTTTGCCCATTGGTTGCACAGAATTGGCAAGTCGCGATAGCTCTTGATCCAATTCTTATAGGTATTCCAAATGATAGTTTCAGAGGTTGGGCGAACAATTAGTTCTTCTTCCAACTTTGCATCTGGATCTACCTCTATCCCACCACCTTCTGCTTCTCGCAGACGATAGTGTGTCACCACAGCGCACTCCTTAGCGAAACCTTTCACATGCTCTGCCTCACGGCCAAAAAATGATTTGGGAATGAGTAAAGGGAAATATGCGTTTTGATGACCTGTTTCTTTGAACATACGATCTAGTTCATGCTGCATCTTTTCCCATATTGCATAGCCATAAGGTTTAATAACCATACAGCCACGTACTGCCGACTGTTCTGCCAAATCGGCTTTCACTACCAGCTCATTATACCACTGCGAATAGTTTTCGCTACGCTTAGTGAGGTTCTTTAATTCTACTGCCATATTTAAAACTTTAATTTTACATTTTGAGGGTGCAAAGATACTCCAATCAAAGGAAATAAACAAAAAAAGGAATTACATTTTCTTCAAAGTGAAGCAATCGATGTCAGGTGCCCAAAAGATGGTGTTATTCATAGCCACCTTATTAAAACCAGGCTGCAAGGTTACTTTTACCTTAATGCCCTCAATGTCATCACTGTGTAAATTGGTGACAACAGCCTGCTCGGCATCGTTTATCAATACGTGCAGGTCACGAGTTTTCTCGTTCCTCTTATACTTGCTGTTGCAATAGACAGTCATCTCGTAATCACCACCCTGCTCGCTATACACATTATTCCAAACTATATCGTTGCCTGGCTGTCCACCTATATTAGTGACCATCATACCACCTGAAGCTGTAGGCTCTGGCAGGAAATTGATCATCTGACGACGAGTACCAATCTCATTGTAAAAAGGCAGGTAAGCCCACTCTGCCTCATAGATGTCTGCTTCAATGCGCTGACCTTCGATTCTGGCCACCAGTACCCCATGAGGCTCAACGGTGTAGGTAAAATTATCTTTGAATGAGCCTAAATCTTTCTGATGTACCAAGTCACGAACCTTAACTTCTCCTGCTAACTCCATAGTTTTCCAATCGACGTTGAATTCAAATGGCTGTTCTGTGGGGTTGTAAAGGGCCATCGCACGTTTATTGCCATGAAGAGTCTCAATATCCTTTACAAAAGCATAGCTATCGCCAAAACGCTGAGCCACATAGGCCTGCAAGCCTAACTTATCCTGATTGATGGCTATTAGTTCTTTGTTTTTCAGCAAGTTCAATGAAGATTCACGTATGTTGGTCATATCACAACCAATGAGCAGCGGTGAGCTCATGATGCACCAGATGCCGAAATGTACCTCTTCTTCTGAAGGGGTGAGACTACGACCAATCTCCAGCATATCCATATCATTGTAATGACCGTCGTGTGCAAACGCTGACAAATAGAGGCTCTCGCCTATGATGCTCTTTACAAAGCTCCAACCATCTTGGATATCACCGCTCATGCGCCATGAGCGTGCCAACTCAGCAGCCCAAGCACCTGGGTAAGCCCAACGACA
>JAEEGL013190448.1_pt1 | contig 12810 bp, 13 predicted proteins | sample 9134231 | NCBI WGS metagenome assembly JAEEGL01 (sample SAMN16246548, study PRJNA631951) | gut metagenome | biome: gut microbiome; feature: rumen; material: fiber-attached | host: Bos | place: Iran: Karaj | collected 2018-10
CAAGACATACGTCAACTACTCCAAGACCGCTAAGTACACCGAGGGATGCAAGGGCATCTGGACCATCAAATGCGACATCGCACTCCCCTGTGCCACACAGAACGAGATCGATGAGGATGATGCAAAGATCCTGGTCAAGAACGGTGTCTTCGCAGTCGCCGAGGGAGCCAACATGCCCAGCACACCCGGTGCGATCGCATGCTTCCAGAAGAACGGTGTCCTGTTCGGTCCCGCAAAGGCCGCCAACGCAGGCGGTGTCGCAACATCCGCACTGGAGATGTCCCAGAACAGTGCCAGGCTCGCATGGACCTGCGATGAGGTCGATGCAAAGCTGCACGACATCATGGTCAACATCTACAACCAGGCTGCAGAGGCGGCGAAGAAGTACGGAATGGAGGGCAACCTCGTAGCAGGTGCCAACATCGCCGGATTCGAGAAGGTAGCCAACGCAATGCTCTGGCAGGGCGTGTCCTACTGAGTAATACCCAGAGGGTGCTCCGGCACCCTCTCTCAAACTACTATATCGTTCTCGTTCCATCGCTGTTTTTGCCATCTTAATGTGCGCACACGCGACCGCTCGTGCGCAAGATAATATATAATATGCGATTGTACGGTGGGACATAGCCCCTGCTATGCAGGGGGTTCCACGATATCGGGGATAAAATGAGTAGACAACTGTTCACTGTTGGTCCTGTGCACGTTTCACAGGATTCCCTTCAGGCAATGACCAAACCGATGATCACCCACAGGTGCAAGGAGTACAAGGACCTTCACGGATCGATCGTCGAGAAACTGAGAAAGGCATTACAGACCGATGACGACATCTTCCTTGTCGGCGGCTCGGCAACCGTGATGATCGAGGGCGCCGTCAGGAACGCCGTATCCAACAGCTGTCTAGGACTATCCAACGGTTCATTCGGTAACAGGCTCATCGAGTGCGGTACGCTCAACGGTAAGAACGTGACCGAGGTGCACGCACCCTGGGGAAAGGCAGTCAAACCTGCTGATATTGAAGGTAAAGTGACGAAGGACATCGAGGCGGTCTGCATGGTCAGCAACGAGTCCTCCACAGGAGTACTCAACGACTGTGTTGCACTCGCCGAGGAGGCAAGGAAGCAGAACCCCGACGCATTGATCATCGTCGATGCGGTCACATCCGCCATGGCTGTGGACCACAATCTTCCGAAGTTACAGCCGGATGCGATGCTCTTCGGCACACAGAAGGCACTCGCCCTCCCGCCGGGACTCGCCATCGCCGTAGTGAGCGACAGGATCATCGAGAAGTCCAAGAGCGTGAAGAACAAGGGATTCTACACCGATTTCGTGAAACTCAAGAAGAACGCCGACGACAACTACGCACTGACCACACCCCCGGTATCATTGCTGTACGCCCTCGACTATCAGTTGGACAAGATCCTAAAGGAGGGTATGGAGAACAGGTACAGGAGGCACATCGAGATGTCCGAGATGGTCAAGAAGTGGGCAGATGAGAAGTTCAACGGTCTCTTTCCCGAGGAGGGATACAGATCGAGGACCATCGGTGTCGTCAACCGCGGCGATCTGGACTTCGACACCTTCAACTCCAAGCTGAAGGCCAAGGGTTACGAGATCTCCAACGGTTACGGCGAAGTGAAACAATCAACGTTCAGGATAGGTCACATGGGTGACATCACACCTTCCATGCTGAAAGAACTGCTTTCAACGATGGATGAGGTATTGGAGGAGATGCAATGACTAAGATACTCGTATCCGACCCTCTTTCAGAGGACGGAATCAAGATTTTGAAGGACTCAGGAATGGAGGTCACCGCACTGGAGAAGGCACCCTCCGAGGACGAGCTCTGCGGAATGATCGCAGACTACGATGGACTGATCATCAGGAGCGGTTCCAAGGTCACCGCCAAGGTCATCGCCGCTGGTAAGAATTTGAAGGTCATCGGACGTGCAGGTGTCGGTGTCGATAACATCGACGTTCCCGCAGCGACCGATAAGGGAATCCTGGTCATGAACACACCTGCCGCTAACACGCTTTCAGCGGCGGAGCACACCTGCGCCATGATCATGGCACTTGCAAGGAACATCCCCATGGCCCACATGTCCATGCACAAGGGCGAGTGGAAGAGGAGCAAGTTCACAGGTATCGAACTCAATGGAAAGACACTCGGTATCATAGGTGTCGGACGTGTAGGTAGTGAGGTCGCAAGGCGTCTCAAGCACTTCAACATGGAGTTCCTCGGTTACGATCCATACCTGCCCAAGGAGGTAGCGGATGAGGTCGGTGTCAAACTCACCACACTCGAGGATGTTATCGAGCATTCGGATATCATGACGATCCACACCCCTCTCCTCCCGGAGACCAGGGGTATGATCGACATCAACAAGTTCAAGATGATGAAGCCCAACGCCATGCTCGTCAACGTGGCACGCGGCGGAATCGTCGTGGAAGATGATCTTTACACCGCATTGAAGGATGGGATCATCAAGGGAGCGGCGTTCGATGTATGGGAGCACGAGCCCCTGGACGAGAAGGAGATGAAGCTCCTCGAGCTTGATAACCTCGTTGTCACGCCCCACCTGGGTGCAAGCACCGTAGAGGCACAGGAGAGGGTCGCCATCGAGGTCGCTGACGCTGTTGTCAAGTACCTCTCAGACGGTACGATACTCAACGCTATCAACGCACCCCGCGGTAAACTGGATCCCGAACTGGCACCGTACATCCCCCTGGCGGAGGACCTCGGTGTGATAGCATCACAGATCGTGGGCAACAACCCGATCAAGAACATGGAGGTCGTCTACAGCGGAGGCATCTCCGCAAAGGACACCAAGAGGGTCGGCATTGCCGCCACCATAGGTGTACTTCTCAAGATCATAGGCGAAAGGGCCAACTTCATCAATGCCATGTCCGTAGCCAAAGGCAAGGGAATAACGATCAAGGAGTCCAAGGTCCAGACGTCCGAGAGGTATGAGAACATGGTCACATTGATACTCGAAGACGCCAACGGTAAGAAGACCGAGGTGAAGGGAACGGTGTTCGCCAACATCCCACGTCTGATCGCCATCAATGATTACACATTCGAGATGCCCCTGCAGAACAACATCTTCGTCGCACGCTACAAGGACCAGCCCGGAATGATCGGTGCGGTCGGAAAGGCACTGGGTGACAACGGCATTAACATCGGTCAGATGGCAGTATCCAGGAACGAGCCTAACGGTACAGCTCTGATGATCCTCACCGTCGACCATGCGATAGATGACGAGATGTCCAAGAAGGTCATCGCGGCCGCCGGTTTCGAGCTGGCCAAGTTCATCGCGCTCTGAGGTGTTCGCATGAGGGCCATCGTTACCGTCGAAGAACTGATGCAGGCCATCAAGAACAGTCCGAACAACAAGGGTATACAGGAGGAGGCTGCCTACAGCCTGGCGAACCACGTCCTGAACTTCTTCGGATACTCCGACAGGATAATAGACAACATCCTGGAGCCCGAGGACCGTGACGCATTCTACATGCTGGAGGACGCCACCATCCTCACCACCGAGAGGGAGGAGACCACACTCTACGACGGAAGGGAATGGAGGATCCACTACTGGCTCTTCAGACGCGAGAAGATCCAGGAGCTGATCGATGGTCTTGTCAAGCAGAAGGAGGCCGAGGAGGAGCACGACACCACCTACGACGACCTTCCCGACGACATCTGGGATCGCAGCGCAAGCTGATCAAATAAGGGGGCATCCCGCCCCCATACTATTTCTAAATACACTTGCATATCTGCACCATTGGTGCAGATGTCAGACATACCGTTGTTCCCATACGAACCGAGAGGCGAACAGACCCAGCTCATAGAGTTCATCAAGGATGCCGTCACCGGGAGGAAGCATGCGGTCATAGAATCCGGTACAGGTACCGGAAAGACCATTTGTTCACTAGTGGGAACGTTATCGGACCAACCTTATCACGGTTTCAAGATCGTATACCTTACAAGGACCAAATCGCAGCAGAAGCAGGTGATGTCCGAGATCCGTGCGATCAATAAGATAAAACCAATTTTCTGCGTGGCCATACAGGGTAGGACATCCACAACATGCCCTATGATGAGGGACGACCCCGAACTATCGTCGGGTTCACCAGATGAATTATCCAAATGGTGCTCGGAGTACAAGCGGAAGAAGGGGAAGGAGGGCAGCTGCCCCTATTATGACGAATTGGACAGGATAGACGTCGACAGGTTCATCATGGAGATGAGGAAGACACTTCCTGAACCGGAGGAGTTCCAGAAGAGGTGCGAGGAGAAGGGCGTGTGTCCGTACGAGATGAGCAAGATCGCAATACCATTCGCGGATGTAGTCTGCTCCCCATATTCTTTCATGCTTACACCATACGCAAGGTTGGCGTTCATGGATTGGCTGAATGTCACATACGATTCATTGGTCATAATTGCCGATGAGGCGCACAACATCCCCGATTACCTCAGGGAGGTGGTCACCACGGAATACTCGCTGCGCGCGTTGGATCTGGCGGAACGCGAAGCGAAGGAATGGGACGACCCCATCCTACACGAGGATCTCCGTGTAACCGATCTCATAGAAGCGATGAGGCTCTGCTTCAGGGAAGCTATCAAGGAGTACCTGATTGTTGAGGACGGTCTTGTCCCACCGCACATGATCGAGGAGGAGCTGATGTCCATACTGTCCGTGACATCCATAGGCCTCAGCAAGATGTACAAGACCCTTGTGGATCTGGGTGAGATCGTCGCCGAGAAGAAGAAGGCCATGAAGAAGTTACCCAGGTCATATATGAGATCGTTAGGTTCATTCCTGCAGTTCTGGCACTTGTGTGACGAGGAGTGCTATGTGAAGCTGATAAACGGCGGAGACAATCCCACCTTCGAAGCATACTGCATGGATCCGTACATAGCGGCGGAGCCCTTCAGGGAATGCAGATCCTCGATACACATGTCCGGTACCTTGGAACCTTTGGAGGAGTACGCTCAGGAACTGGGATTGGAAGGTGCGATGATCAGGAGCTTCCTGTCGCCGTTCGACCCATCCAATCTTCTATCATTAAGGTCTGACGATGTCACCACCAAGCACGAAGAGCTATCCAGGGACCCGGAGATGATAACCCGTCTGGAAGACGAGACGGTATCCACCGTACGTTCCACTGTGAGGAACACAGCCGTGTTCTTCTCATCATACGACATGATGGACCGTTTCATGAACGACGGAGTACCTGAAAGGCTAGGACGTGATGTGTATTACGAGAGGAGAGGCATGTCACAATCCGAGCTGATGGACACGGTGATGGATTTCCGCATGTCCGACGGCAGCGTATTGTTCGCCGTGGTAGGGGGAAGGGTGAGCGAGGGATTGGACTTCCCTGATAAGGATCTCGAATTGGCGATAATCGTCGGCATACCTTATCCATATCCAACAGCAAAGCTCAACGCATTGATACGTTACGAGGACATACGTTTCGGCAACGGTTGGGACCATGCCGTGAAATCGCCCACGGTCAGGAAGATGAGGCAGGCCAGGGGCAGACTGATACGTTCGGAGACCGACAGGGGTGTCTCGGTGGTAGTGGACAGACGCATAGCATCCATCGAGGGATTCGACACCGTAGAATGCGATGACATACCTAGAGCGATACGTTCGTTCTTTGATGAATGACAACTGACTTTTACTCGAAGCGCATACCCAGTCAGGATGAGCGGAGACTTCACTTGCCCCAAATGCGGAAAACCCGCCGAGATCGAGAACGGATACGACACCCTGGTCAAATGTCCAGACTGCGGAGAGACCAGGATCATCATGAATTTCCTGTCCAACGGTGACATAGAGACGATAACAGCGGATACCAAGGAGTATTACGAATTGGAGCCGTCCGTCAGGGAGGCCTTGGAAAAGATGTCCGAAGCATCCACCCCCGAGGAGGAGATAGATGCTCTTCTTCTATTGTCAGACAGGTACGCCGAGACCGGCAGGGAGGGCAAGGCGGAGAACATCGCCAAGGATGTACTGGAGAGGATGCGCGTCCTCTCCGACAAAGGCGACAAGGACATGCGCAAGAGGTATCTGGAACAGATCCCGATCTGCGCCGCATACGCCATATCCCGCGGTAACTACGACGACGCCACCGCGATATACACCAAGGGGCTGGAGTATATCGGCGACGAGAGGTCGATGGATGTCGCATCGATGAAGGTCAACTACGGTTTCCTGTGCACCATGAAAAAGGACACCATCGGTGCTCAGAAAGCCTTCGAGGAATCATTGGAGCTCATCAACGAATGCCTGGAGAAGGGCGACAAGGGTGACGACCCGTACATATTGGCCACGGTCTACGACTCATTGAGACTGATGGCGAACAAGAACAACCAGCAGGACCTTGCCGCAGAGTACGCAGTGAAGGCTTTAGAAGAAAGGAGGAGACTGCTGAAGGACGCTCCGATCTCATCGGCGAGACTGATAGAATTCGCCGACTCCATGGGTTTTGTTGCCGAGCTGGAGATGAAGAAGGGTAACGACGACAAGGCATCCGAGATGATGGATGATGCGATACAGGTATTGATCCAGTATCCCGAGAACAAGGACGCCTTGGCGTACGCACTGATGAACCGTGCGAAGTACAGGCAGTCCAAGACGCCGGAGATCCCCGAGGGATTCCTTGAGGATATGGACACAGTTATAGCAGCATTGGAACCTCTGGAGAACAAGGACAAGAGGACCAAGGAGAACATCGCCCAGGCGTACATGTTCAGGTCCATGGTCCGCGACCCCAACGATTACGATCTCCTCCTGGCAGATCTCAAGGGAGCATACGACACACTGTACGAACTGGCACAGTTCGGTGATGTGAACGAGATGTTCTTCATGTCCACCGCACATTCCTACCTTGTATTACTGAATATGAAGGACAGCGAGAAGGCCCAGGAGGTCCGTGCGGAACTCGCTGAGCTAGGAATATCGCAGAAGGACCTGGACAAGGCGACCAGGGGTACCATCGGTAACGTGAACTCCAAGAAGACCAAGGTCGATCTGCTGTCATCGCAGGAGAACAAACCCATCCCGGGAAGGAGACTGAAGAGACAGGTGAAGCACAAGGAGGCGAAGGAATGAGGTTCGTCTACTTCGTCGGTACCGCAGGCAGCGGTAAGAGCACACTCGTGAAAGCCTATGCGGAATGGCTGCGCAACACAGGCGTGGACACCGTTGTGATAAATCTCGATCCCGGGGTGGACATGCTACCGTACGAAGCGGACATAGACATCAGGGAGTGGGTCTCTCTGGAGGGTGTGATGTCCGAGTACAATCTTGGTCCCAACGGCGCACAGATCGTCGCCGCCGACCTCATGGCGATAAACATCAAGGAGATAACATCGATCCTGGAGGGCATAAAGACACAGTATGTACTTGTGGACACCCCTGGTCAGTTGGAATTGTTCGCGTTCAGGGAGTCTTCCAACGTCATAGTCGAAGCGTTCGGCAAGGAGAAGTCCATGGTCGTATACCTCTCGGATCCGATGCTCTGCAAGTCATCGAACGGTTTCGTATCCAATATGGTGTTGTCATCACTGGTACAGTTCAGGCTGCAGCTGCCGACCATCAATATACTGACCAAAGCGGATCTTCTAAAGGATGAGGAACGTGAGATGATGATCAACTGGTTCGAGAATCCCGATTCCCTGTATGATGACCTTCTCGACAACGATTCGAATCCCCAGACGGTTGTTGGCACGGAACTGTTCCGTGCGGTGGAGGATGTGGGTATCTTCGGACAGATGCGTGCGGTCTCCGCCACCGAGAACATCGGTCTGGAGGAGATCTACAACGCGACACAGCTTGAGTTCTTCGCCGGTGACGACCCCGATTATGCGGGCGACGACCCTGATGCGGAACTGAATTGACGATCGTCGTTCAGAACGGTTTCACAGTCTCTTCATCGCTAGATGGTTCCGATACCGTTGATTTCGGTTATGGATTCATATACAGAATGGTACAATCGACATAATATGCAGTCAATATTCGGCTTAAGATTGGATGACGAAACGAATCGACATTTAGGGGAGTTGAGAATATTATGAGTTTCACGGAGAACAGCATCGATGCTGAGAGATATGAGGCTACGATGATGGAGCGCAATAGCTGGTTCGATGAGCAATTCAAGTCATACTCGATTTTGATAGAAAAGGGCCGTCTGGATGCCGAGACCTTGCAGGAGCTGCCAATGAGAGACGATCTCAAACAGGCCCTTATGGAAGTTATCTCCAACAGGAACAAGGACTGAACGTATCATCCGAACATGTAGGCCGGTACCTGTTTGACCTTGTTCCTTCCGGCTTCCATCACTTTCTCTTTGGCCTTCAGGAAGTCATCCATCGTCACCGTGTCGCGTCCGTCCCTTATCGCCAGCATTCCTGCCTCGGTACAGATGGACTTGATCTCGGCACCCGATTCACCGTCGGTGATCTCCGCCAACTTCTTCGATGATACCTCACCGTCGATGCTCATGTGACGGATGTTGATGTCGAAGATCTGTTCACGTGCATCCTCGTCGGGAAGACCTATCTCCACGATACGGTCGAACCTTCCGGGTCTCAGGAGGGCGTCATCCAGGATATCGGGTCTGTTGGTGGCACCTATGATCTTTACGTTGCTCATAGGTGTGAAACCGTCGAGTTCCGACAGAAGCTGCATGAGTGTCCTCTGCACCTCCCTGTCGCCGGATGTGGTGCTGTCCAATCTCTTCGCACCAACGGAGTCGAGTTCATCGATGAACACGATGCTAGGCGCCTTCTCCTTGGCGAGCTCGAAAAGTTCACGGACAAGCCTTGCACCCTCTCCGATGTACTTCTGTACGAGTTCGGAGCCGACCAACCTGATGAATGTGGCATCGGTGGCGTTGGCGACGGCCTTGGCCATGAGTGTCTTACCAGTTCCCGGCGGGCCTACCAACAGCACTCCCTTCGGCGGTTCGATACCGACCTTCGCGTACAGTTCGGGTCTTACCAACGGGTCCTCCACTGCTTCGCGTAGTTCGATCATCTGTTCCTTCAGACCTCCGATGTCGTCGTACGTGATGTCCGGTTTCTCGGTGATCTCCGCACCTGTGACTATCGGATCTATCGCTGACGGGAGCACGCTCATGATCGCGAAGGACTGTTTGTTCAATGTGACCCTGGCACCTTCATATAATGTCTCGATGGGGCAGTATGTGGACACTCCGACGACGAAATCCGGACCGGTGGAGCTCTTGATGGCGACACGCCCGTCAGGGAGGACATCCTTCACCGTTCCAATGATCAATGGCGGCGTCCTCATCCTGTCAAGTTCCGAACGGACCTTGGATAATTCCTTCTGGGTCTTGAACAGTTCACTGTCGGCGTAACGCTTGTCGTTCTCTGCGTTCTGCAGATCCTCCATCAGTCTTACGTTCCTCTCTTCGAGTGCGATGATCTTCGATCTCAATTCGGAAGTCAACTCATCGTTCTGTGAACCGTCCATGGTGCCATCTCCGTGCCTCCCTCCATACACGCGGGATTATAAGAGTATTTGGCCGACATCCGTCGGGCGGTTTTTTCATTATACGTGGTATATGCCTTATGTTTAACTACAAGCTCCGCATTCCCTGAATCATGATATGTGAGATGTGCGGCAAGGAAGTACCGCTCACCAGGGCGGTATTCATCGAGGGTACCAAATTGGAAGTCTGTCCCCATTGTTCTAAGTTCGGGGACGAATTCAGGGGATCCAGGCCCAAAGGGGCAGCACCTGCCGCAAGCCCTCAGGTCATAGAGCAGAGGCTCCAGAGGCGCGAGCAGCGCATGAAGGGCAGGGACATCTACCGCGGTACGGAGGACATCGAGCTGATCGACGACTACGGCGGAGCGATAAGGAAGGCCCGTATGGAGAAGGGAATGGATCGGGAACAGTTCGCCGCATCCATCTTCGAAAAGAAAGGAATATTGGCGAAGATCGAGTCCAACGACCTCATCCCGGATGACAAGATGGTCAAGAAGCTGGAGAAGGCCCTGGGAATCAAACTGACGGAGACGGTGAAGTCCGGCGGGAACATCGGCGGCGGTCAGAGTACGAGGATGAGCCTGGGCGACTTCATCAAGAAGGAGTGATCCTTCTTCCCAAACTTCTTCAAAAACTCATTTCTTAGCCACGGCCTGATAGATCCTTCCGGAGAAGTCGTGGATATCTATCCCGCGGTCCCTCAGTACGATGAGGCCTGCGGCCAGGATGTCGATGTTCAGTCTCTTGACAAGATTGTTGGATTCGGAGATGAAATCCCTCCTCTCCATCCCCGATTCGGTGGCCTCGGACATGAGTAAGGGCATGAGATCCATATCCTCAGAGGGTTTAGGTTGGGCCTGTACCTTGGGGACCGAGTTAAGATTCTTGATAAGCTGTTCCGACGGCCTGTACGCAACTGGCACATCCACCTTCGCTATATCGAAGGACGGTCTCAGGAACTCCCCGCTCCTGGTCAGGACGTTGTTCGATACCAATACGGACAGCAGCTTCTTTGCATCGCCGTAGGGCATCCAATGGAAGTCCATGGACACGCCCATTAGGAACTCGTTCTCCGTAACGGTGCCCTTCCCCTTGTTGCGGAGGAAGGCTGCGGCGCATACCGTAAGCTCGTCGGTCATATCGGGTGTCCCATCGGTTATTCGATATTTATCATTACACATGCGATACCTATCCGAGACCGATGTCATCATGATCATGATCGTGACTTTTTTTAGGGAATCCTGATAATCCAAATCTGTTGGATATATCCAATAAAAATGGAGTCGACTCTCCATTATATGCATACAGAACGACTTCAGACCATTCCCGACGGACTCAACCTTTAATAGCGGTTCTTTATTCCTCTTTTTACAAGATAATAAGGGCCAATAGGGGCGAACTATCAGTAACCTTTATAATCAAGACCCTAATATCCGAAATACTCCGGTATGGTGAACTATGAAGTACACTAGGTTTGAGAAGGCTAGGATCATCGGTGCAAGAGCGCTTCAGATTTCGTTCGGTGCACCCGTTCTCGTGGATTACCCGGCAGACATGCTGGACCCTATAGACATTGCCATGCTGGAATTCGATAAGGACATGATCCCTATCACAGTTACAAGAGAATGAGGTTTACACATGAGTGAAGCGGAAAACACCGACTTATTGGTCGCAGAGGATATCTACCTGACATCCGGCGTACATATCGGAACACAGCAGAAAAGCGCTGACATGAAGGATTTCATCTACAAGGTCAGGCAGGACGGACTCTATGTCCTTGACGTCAAGAAGACGGACGACAGGATCAGGGCGACAGCCAAGTTCCTCGCACGTTTCGACCCTTCCAGGATACTTGTCGTATCCGCAAGGCAGTACGGACAGAAGCCCGCAAGGGAGTTCTCCAAGGCTATCGGAGCACCTGCATTCGCCGGACGTTTCGTTCCCGGATCACTGACCAACCCCATGAACGAGGACTTCGTCGAGCCCGAGGTCATACTCTGTACCGACCCCGCAGCAGACAAGCAGGCACTGAAAGAGGCCCTCGACATCGGTATCCCAATCATCGCCATGTGCGATGCGAACAACGAGACAAGGAACGTCGATCTCGTCATCCCCACCAACAACAAGGGAAGGCGTGCACTGGCATGCGTCTACTGGATCCTCACAAGGGAAGTCCTCCTCGCAAGGGGAGACCTGAAGGACCCCGCCGACTTCTCAATGGAGATCGAGGACTTCGAATCCAAGCTCTGATCCGAGAGGATCGGACTCTCAAACTTTTTACCTTCTCAACCTCCTTACACTTCTATGAGATATCCCGCCGTCGCCGGCAGATTCTACCCTGCTGAGAAGGAAGAGTTGCGTGATTCCATCGCATCATGTTTCACGCATGAGCTGGGCCCGGGTGCCATCGGGGATGTTAAAGGAAAAAGGAGGATCAAGGCTGTCGTCGCTCCCCATGCCGGTTATGCCTGTTCGGGTATGAACGCCGCACATGCGTACAAGGCGATAGCCGAGGACGGGCGTCCCGATGCATATGTGATCATCGGACCCGACCATTACGGCATCCCGTTCGATTCCGCATTGTGTACGGAATCATATCTCACGCCCTTGGGAGAATGTAAAATACATCATAGGATAGCGGACAGGCTGGCACAGCACGTTCCGGACGTATCCAGGGCGCACATGCTGGAGCATTCCGTGGAGGTGCAGGTGCCGTTCCTGCAGTACATCGATGACGATCCGCTGATAGTGCCGATAATCATGAGCGACCAGACCATCGAAGCGGCCGTGCGCATGGGTCGGTGGATTAAGGAGGCCTGCGAGGGATATGACGTCGTGGTGATAGCATCCAGCGACATGTCCCATTACATCCCGAAACCGGTGGCGGAGAGGAAGGACATGATGCTCATAGAGAAGGCATGCGCATTGGACATCGAGGGGATGTACGATGTCATCAAATGTAATGACATATCGGCATGCGGATACGGTCCGATAGCCGCATCCATAATCGCTACTTCACCTACGGAAGGGCATCTTCTGAAGCATACGGACTCATGGGATGCCATAAGGTATCAGAAGGATGCTGTGGTGGGATATGCAAGCATGGTGTTCGAGTGATCGATTCGGCGATGGATTGATAAAGGAGTATGCAACCTCATATGATGTGAGTATTTCAGACGAAATCCATAAGGCCATCATGGATATTATCAAGGATTCAATAGATGCGGCCATTCTAGAGGCTGCAATGGAGCGTATTTCTAAAGATGGTACCAAGATGTATACCTTTGAAGAG
>JAEEGL013969906.1_pt1 | contig 12810 bp, 9 predicted proteins | sample 9134231 | NCBI WGS metagenome assembly JAEEGL01 (sample SAMN16246548, study PRJNA631951) | gut metagenome | biome: gut microbiome; feature: rumen; material: fiber-attached | host: Bos | place: Iran: Karaj | collected 2018-10
AACCGGATCTCTTATCATTCCGCTCGAAAAGAAGCTTGAGGGCGGCGAGATCACCAGCAGGCAGTTTGCCTTCCGGATGACAGGGACCGACGGCACGGATAAGACCGTGTATATCGAACCCGTCGAGGGACAGGTGAACCTTGGCAGCGCGCAGTTTGAGCTTGCCTATTCGCTTGCCGACAGCGGAAAAACCTACACCTATTCCATCGTGGAGATCGGAAATGAGGCCGATGAGGAGATCATCTACGACGAGCACACGGAAAAGCTGGTCGTCAGCCTCGCCGACAACGGTCAGGGCGTCCTCGAAGCCACGCCCGTGTTCTACAGCCTGAACGAATACGGCTACACCGTGGAGGATCCCGAAAAGGATACGCTGCGCTTTACCAACACCGTGAGAAAAGGCGTCGAGAGCTTTGAGCTGCAGATCATGAAGCGTATCTACGGCAACATGGGCAACAAGAAAGACGTGTTCGATTTCACGATCCAGTTCTTTGACGTCGATCAGGCCTATGACCCCGACTCCGTACCGGATGCGTGGACGAAGCTGGAGGACGGCAAGTACAGCTTCCGGCTCGGCCACAGGAAATCGACGAGCGTGACGCTCCCGTTCGGTATCACTTACGTGGTCACGGAAGCCCCGCAGGATTACAGATCCGAGATCAATATCAGCGTGGGAAGCAGCACCATGGAGAACCAGGCTGCCGCTCCGACGGCAAAGGGACAGATCACGGATGATACAACGGTGTTCTTCCGCAACACCCGCGGCGTGGCGATCCCGACGAACGTGCGCCGGGCGGCTTCCGGCTTCGGACTGACGGTGTTCGGGACCGGCGGTCTCATCGCCCTGCTCGAACAGAGGCGCAGGAAGAAGAAGGCCGGGGCACATTCACCCGGACATCTGAAAGCCTGATCGCGAAAGCCAAAGGAAGACACCCGCGAAAAAAGAGAAAGCGAAAAAAGAGAAAGCTCCGCCCGCAGCCACAAGGAAAGCGCGGGCGGAGCAGGACAAAGAAAAAAGAGAAGGGATCGCTGCAAATGTTTTGCAGCGGTCCCTTCTCCCGCAAGCTTGAAAACCGCGCCGCGAGGGGGCGGACGCGAAAGCGGAAACAGCGCGCCTTGTGGGCGGCCTTTATCCTGTAATCGGTTTTTTTGCTGCTCAGAAGCGGAGGACCAGCTTCTGTCCGACGAGCAGCGGGTCCGTGAGCCGGATCTTGTTCCAGCGGCAGATCTGCTCTTCCGTGCAATGGAAGCGTTTGGCCAACTTGCCGATCGTGTCGCCGGGCTTTACGAGATAGGGGATCTCGGTGCCGCCGCTGACTGCCTGCAATTCTTCCTCATTCAGATTTGTCATGGTGTTCTCCTTTCACCGAGGGTCATTCTTCCCGGTTGAAACGCCTGTTGGGCGCCTCGCTCCAGACGATGTATTCGCCGGCCGCGGAGTATTCCAGCGTACCGGAGCAGTATTCCGAAGTGGAAGTTGCGCCGCCTTCCTCGTCGTAGGTCGTGGTGGTCTTGATGCCTTCGGAGTAAACCAGCTTCCCATAGAAGTCAAAGGTTCCGTGGAAGTTCCACTCAACGGTCTCGGTTGCGCTGTTGCTCCATTTGATGTTGATATAATACTGCTCGGGCGTGCCGGTGATGCGCATGGTCGCACGGTCCGCGATATAGGTGCCGGTCAGACCGAAATCAATGGGCTCGGGCGTCGGCTCCCCGGTCGGTTCGGGCTCCGCTTCCCCGGTGGGTTCAGGCTCCGGATCTCCGGTTGGTTCGGGCTCCGGCTCCTGCGTAGGCTCGGGGTCTGCGGTGGGCGGTACCGTCGGCGCCGCGGTGGGCGGCACGGTCGGGGCCGTAGTGGGCGGCACGGTCGGGGCCGTAGTGGGCGGCACGGTAGGCGCGGGCGTCGGCGGGGTCGTCGGCTTGGGCGACGGGGTGGGATCGCTGATCATGTTGATATAGGCCGTGCTCGTGCGTGCGGTCTGATTGTTGTAGTAGAAGGTGCAGTACACGCCCCAGCGGTTCATATCCGGCGAGACGTTGGCCACGCTGAGGGTGGTGCTGTACTGTCCGCTGACGCGGGCGTTGGGGAAGTTCCAGGCGAAGCTCTGCACGCTGTATTCGCCGCCGTTGGGGGAGACGAAGGTCCAGGTCAGCGAGTTGATGGCGTTGGCGCCGGCTACGAACAGCGCGGTGCTGCCGGGCTTCCGGTTCTCGTTGGTCGGGTTCTTCGTGATCAGCAGATAGGCGGGCGGCACGAAGGGCTTCGGGCTCGCACTCGGGGCCGGGGACGGCGCCGGGCTCGGAGTCGGGATCACCGGAAGGATCTTTTCGGGTTCTTTCTCGCCGTTGAAGATCGCGTAGCTGTCGCTCGCACTCTTCTGGTCGAATTTGTCGACGTCGACCCAGTCGAAGTTGACGTTGCTCTTTTCGCAGTCGATGAAGGCGTTGACGCCTGCCGCGTTATAGCTCTCCGGCGAGATGGGGAGGCCGTCGGGATCCATATAGGTGACGTGATACACACCGTCGATGCGCTCGGCGTGCTCAAAGGCGAAAGACTCGTAGCTCACGGCTTCGTCCTTCAGGGTCACGGCGCACTTGGAGGTATAGACCTCGTCCTCGGAGAGGATGACCTTGTCAAAGAACAGATAGGACCAGGTATCTTTTTCGGCGTTATAATAGGCGTCCGCGTTGTCGGACAGGATGTCGGGGAAGGATTCGCCCTCTTCGAGCTTGACGTTGCAGGACACGAAGTGGTCCAGCTTCTCGCTGAGCTCAAAGACCTTGAAATTGGTGGAACGGTCTTCCGGGTGCATGGCTGCGGCCACCAGCTCGAGCTGGCCGTCATGATCGAGGTCGGTCACGGCGTATTTCCACTCGAAGGAGCTGTCGTCCTGCTTGAGCTGCTTGAAGTTCGAGGCGATCAGCTTGAGCTGGTCGGCGGCTTCCTTGACGGTGAGCAGCTTGACCTCTTTCACCGGCTCGATCAGAACGGTGGCGTTTCCGGAGGCAAACGCGCTCTGGCCCAAAGACAGAACCAGGATCAGCACCAGAAGCAGGCAGAGGATTTTATTCATCTTCATATTGATCGTTTCCTTTCTTCCGGGGCAGGCTCGGAAGGAACCGGCCCCCTGAGAAATTGGATGGCACGATGCGCTGAAAGAGAGCGCGGCGGCTGCTCTCAGCGATCCTTCAGCAGCATGCCGTTGACGATGTCCTGCACCAGCTTGGCGTCGTAGCCGGCGGCGGTCAGGGCGTTGATGCGGGCGACGTCGTTGCCGTATTTGCCGTTGATGACGTCTCTGGCGACCTGGTCGTAGCCCTTGGCAAGACCGTTCACCAGATGCTGCACGGCCCAGAAGTCGTAGCCGGCGGCGGCCAGACGGGCCTTGCGCTCCTCGCCGTTGCCGTACTTGCCGGCCATCACGTCCAGAGCCGCGAGATAGTTTTTCGTAACGCCTCCGGCGACGGCGCCGAGATCCTCGTCAGAGAGGGCCTGTGCAGCTTTGATGATTTCGCTCATGGTATCTTCCTCCTTGAATGGTTGTTGGTTTTCTGCCCTTTACAGATGGATTCATTATAACAAACGAAAAATCCCTTGTCCATAGAATGGGAAAAGGGTTTCCCATCCTTCGGACAAGGGATCGTGTTTCACAAAGCGGGGTTATTCGCCGCTCGCGCCGTAGTTGGACAGCACGCGGGCGGAGGGATCGTTGACCCGGCAGCCCTCCCACTCCCGGTTGGGCATCCAGAAGTCCCGGATCATTTCCGCCTGGCCGGGATAATACTTCTCGAAGAGATCCCGGTACAGCAGGCTCTCCTTGGTGAAGGGCGGGCAGTAGCTGTACTTCGCGCAGCCCGCGCGGAAGGCTTCGTCGCTGTAAACCGTCTCGGCATAGGCCTTCAGGTCGTCGACCATGGAGTGTCCGACTGCATCGGAGAAAGCCGCCTTCTGCCGCCAGAGGATCTCCGGGGGCAGGATCTCATCCTTTTCAAAAGCGCGTCGGAGCAGGTATTTGCCCATGCGGTAGCGGTTGAGCTTCTTTTCCGGGTCGATGCGCATCACGTAGCGCACGAAATCCAGATCCCCGAAGGGCACGCGCGCCTCCAGAGAGTTGACGGAGATGCAGCGGTCCGCCCGCAGCACGTCGTACATATGCAGCTCGTCGATCCGTTTCTTGCTCTCGGCCTGGAAGGCCTCGGCGGAGGGGGCGAAGTCCGTGTACTTGTAGCCGAAAAGCTCGTCGGAGATCTCGCCGGTCAGCAGGACGCGCACGTCGGTGTTCTCGTGGATCGCCTTGCAGCAGAGGTACATGCCGAGGCTCGCGCGGATGGTGGTGATGTCCCATGTGCCCAGCAGCCGCACCACGTCCTCCAGCGCCGCGAGCACGTCTTCGCGCGTCATCGTGAAGGCGGTGTGCTCGGCGCCGATATAGTCCGCTGCGATCTGCGCGTACTTCAGGTCGATGGGGTCCTGGTCCATCCCGATGGCAAAGGTGCGGATCTTCCTGCCGAGGAGCTTGGCGGAAATGGCGCAGACCAGGCTGGAGTCCAGCCCGCCGGAGAGCAGAAAGCCCAGCGGCGCGTCCGCGTCCAGCCGCTTCTCCACGCCGGCGATGAGCTTTTCCCGGATGCCGCGGCAGACCGTGTCCAGATCGTCGCCGCAAAAGCGCTCCACTGTCGTCAGATCCGCGTAGCGCACAAAGTCCCTGCCGTCGTAGTAATGGCCGGGCGGGAAGGGGAGGATGCGATCGCACAGCCCCTCAAGATTCTGCGCCTCGCTTGCGAAAGCGATGCTGCCGTCGGAGAAGGTGCCGTAGTAGAGCGGACGGATCCCGATGGGGTCGCGCGCCGCGATCAGGCGGTCCTGCGCGCCGTCGTAGAGGATCAGCGCAAACTCGGCGTCGAGCCGGGCGAACATCCCAGTCCCGAATTGCTCGTACAGCGGCAGCAGCAGCTCGCAGTCGGAATCGCTCGTGAAGGAATAGCCCAGCTTTTCCAGCTCCTCGCGCTGTTTGCGCCAGCCGTAGAGCTCGCCGTTGCACACGACCTTGCCCGCGCCGCGGGAGAAGGGCTGCATGCCCCGCTCGTCGAGCCCCATGATGGCCAGCCTGTGGAAGCACAGGAGTCCGCCCGGGATCGGCTCGATCCGCGTATCGTCGGGGCCGCGGGATTTGGTGCGGTCAAAGAAGGGCCGGATCTGCTCCGGCGTATACAGCCTGGATTGAAAACCCATGATACAGCACATAAAAAAGACACCTCCGGATCAAATGGCAGCCTGTCCCCGGGGTAAGGCTATGATCAGACCGGTCGCCTGCGCGCATCTCGCGTCGGCTTTCGGCGCGATCCGGCCGGGAAGCCGGCAGATGCTCAGACGCTCTTACCCATTGCAAAAGGACGGACGGCTGCGTGTCCGCGGTGCCACCTTTCTTACCGCCTGCGCGGTCACTCGTGGGGGGCTGCCCCCTGCGCTTTAACGCAGCGCTTACGGCTCCCCTACTTGCTCTCGCTTTGGGTTCGCGGCTCCGGAGTGTTGCCGGGCGAAAGCGCCCGTACCGGGCTCCCACCAGCCCCGGCTCTCTGCGACGGCGTTCTTTCGCGGCCTGTCTCCATCCTGGCCATTGGATTCGGGGGACCCTTCCGAGCACGTGGAAGGATCCCCCGGATCCTGTTATCCTTTTATGGAATGCTGCTCAGGCGCCCTCCCGATGGGAAAAGCTTTTGTAGTACTCCTTGAACAGTTTAGACAGTTTTTTCATGAAAAACACTCCTTTTCAAAAATCATGACAGCTTTGGCGCTTCCTCTCAAAGGGAAAAGCGCTCAGCCCTCCCGGCGGGAAAAGCTCTCGTAGTATTCCTTCACCAGCTTGGACAGCTTCTTCATGATCAACGCCTCTTTTCCGTTTCGGATGTTGGTCTTTCCTGACCACGGCTGAAGCATAGCACAGGAAAGATAAAAAAGGAAATACATATAATATGATAATTACAATACGGATCGCATATGAATATACGACAGGCAGAAACTGCCGGCGCGTCCCTGTTCTGCGCCGCGCCGTGTCCGGAAATCCGTCCGGGAGGAAAGGCATATTTTCTTTTCACAGTTTAAGGTCGTCCTAAGGTTTATCGGCTAAGATGGGACCATCGAAAGCAGAAAGGACGGTAATAACTCATGAAAAAGAGCAAATGGAAATACAAGATCCTCGCGCCGGTGCTGGTCGCCTGCCTGTTCGCGGCGCTCCTTCCCTCTCTCGGCGCCACGGCGATGGCGGCGGGCACAAGCGACAGCCTTGTCGACGCGGGTGAGCTTTTCACCGAGCGGGATCTGGACCAGAGCCCGGAGCTGAGCGGGGCGAAAGCGCTCACCGTCAGCGACGGGGAAAACCTCACGATCACCGAGGAGGGCGTCTACGTCATCAGCGGCAGCGCCTCGGAATGCACCGTCGTTGTAGACGCGCCGGACGCAAAGGTACAGCTGGTGCTGGACGGCGTGAACATCTTCAACAGCGATTTCCCCTGTATCTACGTCCGGAGTGCGGACAAGGTTTTCGTCACGACCGTTTCTGACAGCAGCCTCGTCGTAACGGGCAGCTTCACCGGCGACGGCGAGACCAAAACCGACGGCGCGATCTACTCGAAGGCCGATCTGACGCTCAACGGCAGCGCTGCGCTGACCGTGAACTCCACCGCCAACGGCGTCGTCTCCAAAGACGATCTGAAGGTCACCGGCGGCAGCTACGTGATCAACGCCGCCTCCCACGCGCTGGAAGGGAAGGACTCCATCCGCATCTCCGGCGGAAGCTTTGTGCTGACGGCCGGGAAGGACGGACTGCACACAGACAACAACGAGGCGGCCGACAAGGGCTTTCTCTTCATCTCCGGCGGCGAGTTTACGATCCGGGCCTCCGACGACGGCCTTCACGCCGTGAGCTTTCTCCAGATCGACGGCGGCACCTTCTCTATCAGCGCCAGCGAGGGCATTGAGAGCACCTGCGTCCTCATCAACGGCGGCGAGTTAACGATCCAGGCCTCCGACGACGGCGTCAACGCCGCCAACAAGTCCTCCTTCTACCGGGCTTCCATCACGGTGAACGGCGGCGAGATCAGCATCAGCATGGGCGCCGGCGATACCGACGGCGTGGATTCCAACGGCGATCTGAGCATTACCGGCGGGACGATCTCCGTCACCGGCAACTCCTGCTTTGACGTGGACGGCAGCGTCTCCTTCACCGGCGGCACGGTCTGTTGCAACGGCCAGCAGGTCAGCACCATCCCCGTCCAGATGATGGGCGGCGGCATGGGCGGTATGCGCGGCGGCTGGGGCGGCATGGGCGGCCGCAGGGGCTGAGCACACGGCGGCAGACGCGGAGGAGCGGCTCGATAGCTGCGGAATCGAAATCCGATCCGACCGGCCGGAATCGCTTTGACAGGCTTTGGGGGATGTGAGATGATCACATCCCCTTTTTCTTTTTCCGATCCCTGCCGAAAGCGCAAAGAAGGGGCTGGAAAAAGAGGGAACGGTATGGTATAGTATCATATTGTGACAATCCCGTTATAGAAACCTGACAAGGACCGGTTCCTTCTTATGAAAACAAGCTTCCGCATCTATCTGAAAGTTACCCTGTTCGTCCTGCTGGCTGTCGCCGTGGTGCTCGGCGCCGTTGGCGCCTGGCTCTACCACGATCACAAGAGCAAGAGCTGGGCAACGGTGCACTATCTGACACCGGATGGGGAGAACATCGAGCGCGTCCGCCTCGGCGAGGAACATACGCTCCTCGTGCCGGAGGAGATCGAGGGATATACCTTCCTGCGCTGGCGCGACGAGCAGGGGAATACCGAGAAGCGCGATAGCATCACCGTCCACGAGGACGTCTGGTACGCGGCGGATTATGCCATTGCGCTCGAGACGAAGGAGCATCCCGTCTACCTCTTCCCGGATGAGAACGGGTACTACCGCCCGCAGGACCCGATGCTCCGTTCCGACGCGGTGACCATGCTGCATATCCTGCTGGGCAAACCCTCCGGCAGCGGCAGCTTCCTGGACGTGGCCAAAAAAGCGCCATACGCCAAGGCGGCCGCGGCGCTGCGGGAGCTGGGCGTGATCTCCGGCAGCCGCCTGCACCCGGACGAGGCCATCACCCGGGGCGAGCTGCTGGAAATGCTGGCGACCCTGTACCCCGCGGCGAAGGAGGGATACGTCTTTGCCGATCTGGAGCCGGGGCAGCCTTTCTATGACGCCTGCTGCACGGCGGCGGAGCAGGGCTGGATCGAGAGCGGCAAAAAGGTCAAGGCCAACGCCGACGAGATCCTGACCCGGGCCGAGACCGCCGGTATCATCAACCGCATCACCGGACGCGCGGAAAGACCCGGCGCGCGTATCCTGCAGGTCGGCTGCCCGGTGGATCTCTATCCCTCGGAGGAGGGCTACTGGGATATGATCGAGGCCTGCATCCCCCACGAATACGAGAAGCATGAGGACCGGGAGCTCTGGACGGACAGTACGCCCGCCGAGAAGCTGCAGGAGGGCAGGCGGATGATCGGCTGGCGCCTGAGCTGGATCGGCGCGGACGGCCGCGTCCTGCGGGATACGGAGGTCGGAAACCTCTATTTCGACCGGAACGGCTGGTACACCTCCGGCTCGCCCGAGCTGGATGCGCTGGTGGCGGAAACGCTGGGTAAGGTTCTGGTCGAGGGGATGGACGAGGAGGAAGAACTTCTCACCCTCTACCGCTATGTGCGCGACAACTTCAAATACGTCCGCCGGGAGCCCTACGAGGCGGGGGAGACCCCCTGGCTCGTGGACGAGGCCACCGATATGCTGGCCACCGGCAAGGGCAACTGTTACAGCTACGCCTCGGCCTACTGCATGCTGGTGCGCGCCATCGGCGTGGACGCCATCGTGATCTCCGGCCATGTGGGCTCGAACGTCATGCCCCACGGCTGGGTGGAGATCGTGCGCAACGGCGAGCCGCATATTTTCGATACCGAGCTCTCCATGGCCCATCCCGGGCAGGGAGATCTGTACTATTACGACCGCAGCTATGAGGAGATCGCAAACTGGGCCTACGTCAAGGGCTGAACCGGCCCAGGGAAAGCGGGCCTTCCGGCAGGACCGCCGATCATCCGATGATCTGCACGAGGGGAGAAGCGCATGAAAGAGATCACAAGAAGGGAATTTCTTCGCGGCGGCGCCGCTATGGCGCTGGGGCTGGCCGCTTCGAGCCTGCTTCCGCTGCTCTCCGGCTGCGGTGTGGAAGGGCCGGGCGCGGTGGTCCCGACGGAGACGCCCGTGCCCACGCCGGAGATGAGCCCGATCCCTACGTTCTCGCCCGACGCGGTGCTCTATGAGACCACCGTGGGCATGACCAACTGCTATTCCGCTCCGGGCGAACCGGAGGATGCTTTCCTCGGCGCGATCCCCGACGGCGTACAGGCGGAATACCTGCGCGAGGACGGGGAAGACACGCTGCTCCGCCTGCCCGGCGGGATGGAGGTCTGGGTCAGCTCCTGGATGATCGACCCGGTGGACGAGGATCTCAGAGCCAAACGGGACGCGTCCCGCCTCAGCAAGGCGCTCGGCCGGGAACGCTTTCTCGAATTTGAGAGCCGCCCGCTCTATACCTGCGCCGGCGCGCAGGTCGCCTGCCGCACGCTCCCCGAGGAGGAAGCCAGAACGGTCTTCATGCTCTCCCCCGGCAGCCAGGTGACGGTCTACGGCAGGGAAGGGGACTTCTACTACTGCAAGCTCCCCATCGGCCGCTTCGCCTATGCGCCGGTGAAGGTGCTTTTCTGCGACAGCGCCTACCGCACGCTCAACGGTGCGGTGGATCTGCGGATGTACCTGCCGGAGGCGGAGTTCGAGCTGCTGTTCGCCTCGCGCAACAACATCACCGGCGAGGCGCTCTATCCCCCCATCCCGATGATGGAGGAGAGCACGGCGGCGCATCTCCGGCAGGCCTACGAGATCTTCCGCGCCGACGGCTACACCATCAAGGTCTACGACGCCTACCGCCCCAAATCTGCGCAGTTCAAGCTCTACGACGCGGTGCAGAACGGCTGGTTCATCGCCAACCCCTATAACGGCAACTCCTGGCACCAGCTCGGCCGGGCGATCGATATGAGCCTGATCGACCTCAAGACCGGCAAGGAGCTCGTGATGCCCACACCCATGCACACCTTCTCCAACGACGCCGCCCGCTTCAACAGCAAGCAGTGGTCCGACGTGGTGCGGGAGAACATGGAATATATGACCAACATCATGCTCTCCTGCGGCTTTACGCTGCTGACCACCGAGTGGTGGCACTTCCAGTATGAGGGCGCCGGCGGCTCCATGCAGGTCGATCTGAAGCTGGACGAGCTGGACGCCCATCCGGTCTGGGAATACAAGGAAGCGTGATGCTGCGCGCGGGTCGGAACGCCGGAGAGCGTTTCGCCTTTGACCCGACAAATGATCGCCCCGGAGAGAGCAAATGCTCCCTCCGGGGCATATGGTAGAAAAGGCGCGGAAAAAGATCGCGGAAAAAGAGCCTTTGAAAACTTGAACAGCGGGGGACCCTATGCTATAATATGCGCCAATATGCGGAAATCCTGCATATCGTACCGGGGAAAGGGTGGAAAATATGAAAGCATATTCGCAGATGTCGAAGACCGAGCGGCAAGCGGCGCTCGCGGCCGCGGAAGCGGACTATGAGGCGCTCAGGGAGCTCGGGCTTTCGCTGAACATTGCCCGGGGCAAGCCCGGCAGGGAACAGCTCGACCTCGTGAGCCCGATGATGGATCTTCTCAGGAGCGACAGCGATTATCTCTGCGACGGGATCGACGTGCGCAATTACGGCAATCTGGAGGGGCTGCCCGCCTGCCGGAAGCTGTTTGCCGATCTGCTCGGCGTAAGGCCGGAGCAGGTCTTCGTGGGCGGAAACGCGTCGCTGCTGCTGATGTATCAGGTGATTGCCGCGGCCTTCCTAAGCGGTGTGCGCGGCGAACCCTGGAGCCGGGCGGAAAAGGTACGCTGGCTCTGTCCCGCGCCCGGATACGACCGGCATTTCAAGATCTCCGAGAGCTTCGGCATGGAGCTTGTCACCGTGCCCATGACGCCGGAGGGGCCGGATATGGATCTGGTGGAGGAGCTGATCCGCGACGAGGCCGTCAAGGGTATGTGGTGCGTGCCGAAGTTTTCCAACCCCGACGGGATCGTTTACAGCGAGGAGACGGTACGGCGCATCGCGGCCATGAAGCCCGCGGCGGAGGATTTCCTGCTCATGTGGGACAACGCCTACTGCGTGCACGAGTTCGCGACGGACTTTATCCCCTTTCCGGATATCCTCTCCGCCTGCGAGAGCGTTAGAAACGGCGACATGGTCTTTGAATTTGCCTCCACCTCCAAGATCACCTTCCCCGGCGCGGGCGTGTCCTGCTTTGCCTGCAGCGAGAAGAACCTGGCGCGCATGGTGAAGCTGCTGACTGTGCAGATCATCTCTTACGACAAGGTCAACCAGCTCCGCCACGTCCGGTACCTGAAGGACAGGGAGGGGGTGCTTGCGCTGATGAGGAAGCACGCCGGGATCCTTGCGCCGAAGTTTGCCTGCGTGCTCGGGATGCTTGAGCGTGAGATCGCGCCGCTGGGCATTGCCTCCTGGGAAAAGCCCGTGGGCGGCTATTTTATCAGCGTCAACGTTCTGCCCGGCACGGCCATGGAGACCTGGCGACTCTGCCGCGACGCGGGGCTCACGCTCACCAAGGCCGGCGCGAGCTATCCCTACGGAAAGGACCCGCAGGACAGCAATATCCGCGTGGCGCCCACGCTGCCTCCGGTCGGGCAGCTCGAGCAGGCCATGCAGATCTTCTGCGCCGCCATGAAGCTCGCCGCGCTGCGAAAGCTCGCGGCGGAAGCGGAATAGGGAAAATAAGGGATCGCCGCAGCGAAAAAGCTGCGGCGATCCCTTTTTGCCCGCTTCCACAGGGGAAGCGCTATTTTTTATGTACGCTCCCGCCCGCGCGGCGCATGGCCTCGTGCTCCCGCTGAAGCTCGCGGCAGAGGGCGGCGGAGGACCAGGCGACGTTGTGCTCGGTCGCCACGGCCTTGAGCGCGACGGCGGCGCGGCTGCGGCGCAGCGCGTCGAGAAAGGCGGAAAACTGCGCGGAGGACAGGCCGTGCATCAGCAGCATCTCCGCCGAGAAGGGCTCGGCGGCCTCTTCAACGGGGGAGAAGCCCGGAAGCCCCAGCAGCAGGCCGATGGGCTGCGCGTACTCCGCGGGGGAGACGACGCGCGCCTCGATGCCGAGCTTCCATGCGGCAAGGCCGATCTTTTGCCGTTTTGCGTCCTCGTTGATGTTGTAGAGAAGTACCAGAGCCATGCTTCCGCCTCCGTTTCTGAGGAAGAGTATAGTCCACTCTCCGGAAAATGGCAACAAAAAACGCCCCATAACGGGACGGAAAAAAGGAAACGCCGGAGGGGTCAAGGTGTGGGGATGGACAGATTCTCACCCAGTGAGGAGAGGTCGGAGGAAACAATTGCGTATTTCAGCATTTCGGGACGGCGCCGGGAGGAAAGCCGCCGCCAAGCCGTGCGGGGCGATTGCTCCGGCATTTTTCCATAAAAAAAGAACTAAGCCCTGACCGTGACTCTCACAAATTTCTCACACGATCAGGGCTTAGCTCTCCGAATTCTTGGTATCTAACATCCTGGTTACCTCTCTTTCTTCAGATTTTTCGCTGGCCTGTCATTGTCGGGACACCGTCATGGCACTTAAGGAGGATCCATCGATCCGATCTCATAAGCGAGATAAGCTGTTTGCCGTCGTTCCCGCTGCCTGATCCCG
>JAEEGL014438268.1_pt1 | contig 12810 bp, 10 predicted proteins | sample 9134231 | NCBI WGS metagenome assembly JAEEGL01 (sample SAMN16246548, study PRJNA631951) | gut metagenome | biome: gut microbiome; feature: rumen; material: fiber-attached | host: Bos | place: Iran: Karaj | collected 2018-10
AGTGTAGTTTTCTTACCACTTACCTTTCCTTGATAAGCACTTACACGAATACTATTGATCTTTTTGGATAGTGTAAGCTTAAATTTCTTTGTATTAATACTCTTAGTAACCTTTACCGTCTTGATGACGTTCTTTCCCTTTTTATCGGAGCAGAAATCAAACCGTATGCCGTCGGCGTCGGCTATGGTGTTCCAGTCGATGCCGATTTCATTTATGTATTTTTTACCCTTCTTCTTAACACCGTTCAGACGAAGAAACGGTGTTACAATTGAATTCCTGATGCCGTTTTCAAAGATCAGTTTTGTCCTCACGTCATAGTTGTGATAGCCGAAGGCGTCATCCGCATAGTCAGTGGTGTCACCCTTGATGATGATTTCGCGCGTCTCATAGGACGGCTTATTGACAAGTGGTGAGGTAAGCCCGAAGGCTTCCTCGCCGATCGTAAGGACGTTTTCCGGGATGGTCAGCGTCTCGCGACAGATGTTACGAAAGGCGAACTGACCGATGTATGTCAGTGTCGGACAGGAGAGAAACTCCTCGATGTTCATCTTGTCGCAGTTATAGAAGGCGCTGTCTCCGATCGTTGTCAATCCTGCCGGGACATTACAGTGAGTGAGCTGAATGCAATCGGACATAAAGTTTGCAGGGATTTCTGTCACATCCTCAGGGATGGTGACGCTTGTAATATGACTGCCCGCGAAGGCACCGTCAGAACCGATTTCAAAAAGGTGATCATCCAAGGTAAGATCGCCGAGCGGACACCAATGGAAAGCAGCGGTACCGATGTAGGTAAGGGAAGCCGGGAAGTTGATCTGCGTAAGAGCGGTACGACCCGAGAAGGCACCCTCGCCGATGATAAGGATCCCGTCCGGAAGGACCACTTTTTTCAGAGATTCATTTGCTGCGTTGTAATCATCGACATTCCGATTTTGAACAAATGCCCCATCCGCGATCTCTGTTACCACATCCGGAACCGTGACGGTTTCTAATGTTCCCTCGTAACGATAGACGGTTGTTTCATCGCCGATCAGCATGCCATCCGTATAGGAAAAATGCTCCGGAAAATCGGTGGCGAGTTTCTCGCAGGCGATTTTAAAGCTTGTTGCCAGCGTGTACAGTTCGTCATCACGGAGGTTCTTTGTCCGGATATCGAGATCAATCGGATAGCTGAGATAGTTGGCATCGTCGTTACCCGGCAGGAAGTCATCGCGGCTAATTGTTTGGATGCTTTCCGGAAGTACGATGGAAGTCAGTTTACTGCAGACCGGCTCATCACCCTGGTCAGGAATGTCGATCGCGTACAGGACCGAGGAGAGAGGGAAAACTTCACAGCCGGCCTTAACCTCGACTTCCGTTCTTCCACTCGGGACACGTACGATGGTTTTGCCGTCTTTGGTATAGATCACACCGTCGATAGAGGTAAAGTCATCATCCGTATCGGATACATAATAATTGTTTCCACGGACGCGCTTAACGACCGATACGTTCAGGTCGGTGGAAAAATAAACATCCGTTGTGTCAGTGCTGTTAACAACCGGATAATAATCCTCGCCCGCCGCGGTGTTGATCATCTGAAAGTCCCCCGGAAGAGTTAATGTTTTTAGGTTGCATCCGGAAAAGACGCCCTTGCCGAACTTTTTACATTTTTTAGGAACGGTTACTTTTGTAAGACCGGTTCCCGCGAAGGCAGCACCCTCGATCTTTTTTACAGTGGAAGCAAACTTGACATGTTTCAGATTTTTACATCTGTAAAATGCACTGTCGCAGATGGATGTAACGCCCTTTTTTATAATGACTTTTTTGATCTTTTTATTGCCGACATACGTCTTTTTCATGGCGCCGGAACCGGAGACAGTCAGCGTTCCTTTTTTCAGGTTGTACTTTACTTTAGCCTCGGCGTCCGGCCCTGTAAAGAAGAGCGTGGCACATGCCAAAGCGGCAACGGCGATCATTCCTTTGCAGATGGTGTTGGTTTTGTTTGTTTTCATGATTACCTCCATTCTGATACCTGTTTTTTCGGACGGTATCTCTCCTTTGATATCCATAGTAACGAAAGCATAAGGCAGTTTATTGCAAAAAAATGAAAAAAAAATAAAGTTACTTATTTTTAACATATAAGTAACTTTATTTTGACAAATTCTTACTGATTCATCTGTCCCAGTTCGCGGATATGTTTTACACCGATAAGCCTTGTGTTACCGAGGCTCATACCGCCTGCTTTTTCCAACGCAACACGGTTACTCTCCGGCAGGACGATCGTGGTATAACCGGTCTTTACCGCCTCGCTGATGCGACGCTCTGCCTGGGATACGGCGCGCACCTCGCCGACGAGTCCGACCTCTCCGAAGAAGATTGTCTTCGAATCAAAGGCCCGTCCGGTATGGCTCGAGATCAGAGCCGCTACGAGCGCCAGATCCAGCGCAGGCTCCGTGATCCGCATGCCGCCTGCTACATTGACGTAGGCGTCGCAGTCACCGAGCGTCAGTCCGATTCGCTTTTCCAACACGGCCATCAGGAGGTTGACGCGGTTATAATCCGTTCCGACAGCCGTACGCCTCGGTACCGGGAAACTCGACCGACAGACAAGAGCCTGGACCTCGATCAAAAATGCCCGGGAGCCTTCGATCGAGCATACGACGACTGAACCCGCTTCATCCTCGAGGCGCCCCTGCATCAGGTACTCGGATGGGTTCGGGACTTCGATGAGTCCCTGCTCCCGCATTTCAAAAACACCGACCTCATTCGTCGAGCCGAAGCGATTTTTCACACCGCGTAGCATCCGATACATCGCGGTCTTGTCGCCTTCAAAATACAGCACGATATCCACCATGTGCTCGAGCATACGCGGACCGGCCACATTTCCTTCCTTTGTGACATGTCCGACGATAAACACGGTGATATTGCGACTCTTTGCCAGTTGCAGTAGGATCCCTGTGATCTCTCTGACCTGTGATACCGATCCCGGAGCCGCGTCGATACTCTCTTCGTACACGGTCTGGATCGAGTCGACCACCAGCACGGATGGCTGCACCTCATCGACCGCTTCGAGGATCCGGCTCATCGCGGTTTCGGAGAAAAGCAGCATGCCCTCGGCGAATTCACCAATCCGATCCGCGCGGAGTTTGATCTGTTTTTCACTCTCCTCGCCGGAGACATAGAGTGTTCGAATCCCTTTGCCGGAGAGCATCCGACAGGTTTGTAAAAGCAGTGTTGATTTGCCGATGCCCGGATCGCCGCCGACTAAGATCAGGGATCCCGGCACGATACCGCCTCCCAGCACACGGTCAAACTCCTCCATCCCGACGGGCTGTCGGATATCCGAACCGGTATCCACGTCGCGGATTGTCATCGGTTGCTTTTTCAGTCCGGCCGCCGTCGCGCGCTTGCGAGATTCGGATACGGCCTTGGTCTTCAGAGCCGCCGCCTGCCCCGCCGGTGCCTCCACAAGTGTGTTCCACGCGTGACACCCCGGGCACTGGCCCTGCCACTTCGTCACCTCGGTGCCGCATTCTTTACAGAAAAATAAAGTCTTGTCTTTTGCCATATTCATCATCCTTATCAGGGTTCATGCAAGTCTCTAGTGTTGCCATTTTCAAATATCTAGGCATTTTACGCAGGATGTTTTTCCATCCTGCAAGGCGCCTGAACGCGTCGATGCGGTGGCATCGGCAAGTGAAGGCAACGATGCAGGTGAAAAAACAGACAAGTAATAATGCCTGGTAATTTGGAAATGGTAACACTAGGTTATGGGACAGATTATACCTCATATAAAACAAAAAGTAAACCCAAAATGACAGTAATATTATATAAGCACATTCTCCGATAAGACCGCGCAGGTTTATGTTGATTTTTCTGCCGGGATTTGTTACCATAAACTCAATAATGAATACAATCAGAAGGGGAGTTGTTCAATGAAGAAAAAAACACTTTCGCTATTTGTAATATGTATGCTTGCACTCACCGGCTGTGGGGCAAATCCGGGCGGTGGTACGAGGGACACGACCGCAGTAACAGGTGAAGCGGTCTCAGCGTCCGCAGTGGCCACGCCCGTGGAGACCAAAGCGCCCGCCGGCGGCCTCGGAAAACTCATCGGTACGCCGGATCCGGATCGTTATGTTCATGGTGAGGATGGGTATTATAATCTTGATGAAGAAGGCACCCCGGTCCACCTGCGTGCACAGAGAGGCGGAACCTGCTGGCTGTACGCGGCGGCGGTGGCAATGGAAACCGGTTATGAGAGAGCAACCGGAAAAGAGGTTGAACTTGATCCGTATAGTTTATTGGATAAGATATATGGTGATAATAAGAAAGAAGGATTTTTTATCGAGGCCAATCCGGTTGAAGTGGGTGGAACGGCGCCTTTTGTCTATATGACACTTTCCAACGGATTCGATCAATATGTCCTTGATCAGGCTATCGAAGTCGATGATATCAAAATCGACACAATCAAGGAAGGGATAAAAAAATACGGCGCGCTATATATAGGAATTCCGGATACCGATCCCTTGAAGAAAGGGGTTTATCATGGCTATACGACCACGAACTGGCCTACGGCAAAAGTGAAAGATTACGACCATTCAATCGCAATCATAGGATGGGACGATCATTTCCCCAAGGATTACTATAGGGAACCCGCGACAAGGGACGGTGCCTGGATCACGGCGAATTCCGGGTCGAACTCGGATTACTATTATGTATCCTATGATACCAAGCCGGAGTATACGTGGGATACGCCGGCTTTCATGTCGATGACGGATGTCTATTCAGCGGTGGCAACGTATGACTACGGTGTTGATAAGAAGTTTCTCAAAACCGGAAAGGAGACCGTCACGGCCAATGTCTTTCATCAGGCCGGAACACTCGCGGCCGTCGGAACTTACTCAGCGGCAAAGGACCAGGATGTCACGATCGAAATCTATGATGCGGAATTAAAAAAGGTACGCTATACGCAGAAAGCACATCTGGATGGGCGCGGTTACCACACCGTGGCGCTCGATACACCACTCAAAGTTGAGGACTACGCAATTGCGATCCATTACACAAAGAAGGGGGCACCGATTGAAGGAAAAGGATGGAAGCACGATGATATAATGCTTCGTGTAAGTTCTAAAAAAGGCGAGTCTTTCATCCGTGTCGGCGAGAAGTGGTTGGATCTGCATGAAAAATCCACGCTGAAAAGAATCGGCCGGAAAGACAAGACGAACAATTGCTGTATCAAGGGGCTGTACAAGGCAGAGTAAATGTTGCTTTCCTTGACTAATTGAGAGGAAGTATGGTACACTATGCGTGTTGAAATCCGAAGGAAGCTGAATGGAGGTATCGATGTCGGAAACCGGAAATGTACCCCAGATTATTCAGATTGTAACTGAAGGGTGGGGGGCGTTTTTTTGCATTATAGCTGCGATTGTAGTCGGAGAGACAGCCTGGCATGACCGAAAGAAAGTAATCGGTCTTCTTCGGTTTATCGTAGCAGACGGACTTCTTCTGCTCGCGGACGCACTTGCGACAGGAGTCCAAGGTCAGGGGGATGAGGGGGCTTTCTATATCGTAAAAATATCCAATCTGCTGGCTTATCTTCTCGGATATCTTGTCATCGCTTTCGGAGTTTCCTATTTTGGGGAGATGGTTGAGGAGCGTGTTCACGTCTCGATCCGCAACTGGAAGCTGATCGAGTATATCGTTGCCGGTGTGGGTATCTGTCTGATCCTTATCAATGTGTTTTTCCCGTTCTTATATGACTTTGACTCATCCAACCAACTTCGTCGTCTGCCTTGGAACAGTCTGATCAGTTTCTCATATATGTTGGGTGTCATTCTGATCATGGTATTGCTTTTGAACTTTTTCAAGGATCTGACCGGACTCGAGCGATTTGCGATCCTATCCGCGCTGGTGTTGCCGGTGGCCGCTTTCGTGCTCCGATATGTCGGCTACGACGGTTCGCTGATCGGTCCTCCGGGCTTAGCAGCAGTTGTGTTTACCTCTGTTTCTTATATGATTGATTATACCGCGGTGATCGCTAACAGGGAGCGTGAGCGTGAAAAATGGATTGCCGACGAGAAGATCCGCCTTCTGTACAATCAGATCAAACCTCATTTTATTTACAACGCATTGACCGGTGTTTACTACGGGATGGATGAGGACCTGCCCCGTTCAAAGAAAGCACTCAAGGATCTTTCGGGATATCTCAGGGGAAGTTTGGACGTGCTTGATGAGAGGGAGTGCGTTGATTTTTCAAAGGAACTCGGAACCGTCCGATGCTATCTTGATGTCGAGACATTTCGTTTCGACGATCAGATACATGTGGATATCGACGCGCAGGATATGGACTTTCAGGTTCCGGCATTTTGTATTCAGACGCTGGTGGAGAACGCGGTACGTCATGGGATCCGAAAGAAGAATCCGCCCGAGGGGTGTGTTTCCATCCATACATGCTATGAGGATGGTGAGCATACCGTGACGATCGTTGATGACGGTATCGGGTTTGATCCCGAAGAGATGATGGCGGCGGAGGGCGTGCACATCGGACTTCGCAATACGAAGAAGCGTCTGGCACTGATGTGTGACGGTTCGATGGAGATCGAGAGTAAGCCGGGCGAGGGAACGAAGGTGACGCTCCGCATTCCGGATGTGAAGGAACAGTAAAAAAGATAGAGAGGTGATTTCCATGAACATATTGGTTGCTGATGATGAGCGTATGATGCGGATTGGGATGGAAAAAGAATTGCGCAAGGTTCTTCCCGACGCGAGTGTTTTTGTCGCAGCGAATGGCGATGAGGCTCTGGAGATTTTTGATAAGGTAGATATTCATCTCGTTTTTCTTGATATCGAGATGCCCGGGAAAAACGGTCTCGAGGTTGCCAAGCGGATCAAGGAGCTGTCACCTGAGACCAACATCATTATGACAACAGGATATCCGAATTATGCGGTGAAAGCCTACAAGATGCACGTTGGCGGATATCTGATGAAGCCGGTGGATGCGGACGATATCCGGGAGGAACTTGAGCATCTTCGTCATCCGATCGAAATAAAAAAAGATCCCGAGAGGTTGAAACTGACTTGCTTTGGTGAGTTTCGTGCGGAACTTGGTGGTGAGCCGTTGCGTTTTTCCAGGTCCAAGTCGAAAGAGATTTTGGCGTATTTGGTCGCGAAGAACGGGGCGTCCGCAACCAGAGTGGAATTATGTGACATCCTGTGGGAGGACGAGGAACGACGTTCAAGTAAGTCGTACATCGGTGCGCTGGTCATGGATCTGAAGAAAACACTGAAGTCCGTCGGACTGGAAGATATCCTCTATCACGGGAGAAACGAGTACCGTTTGCAGACCGATAAGGTGGATTGTGATTACATCGAATTTCTAAAAGGAAATCCGGAGGCAATCCGCGCCTATCGCGGAGAGTTTATGAATCAATACAGTTGGGCAGAGGAGTACATCTGGGATCTGGAGCAGGAAGCACGCATAAGTGGGTGACAGTAAGAACAATTGCAGGAAAGATCCGTGTTGACAGGAACTGTGAAATAAGTGTGAAAAATGGGGCATAAGGTCTTGCGAGAGACTTTGAATTGTGTTATAATCAAACCAGATGATTCGTGACACGCGACGGTGTGCCGTCGCAAATAGCAATGACGTATCCGGAGACGGTGCGTAGGAAGGAAAAGTAAATATGAGTGTAGTAGAGGAACTCATCCGTGAGGAGGGCGATGGCAGCCTGAGCTTTGGCAACTATGAACTGGACTCGAAGACTAAGAAGGCAGATTTTCCGTATGACGGAGCGTCGTACAAGATCAAGACCTTCAAGGAGATCACCAAGCTTGAGCGCAATGGTACGATGGTGTATGAATCGGTACCCGGCTCGACAGTGACGAACTTCAAGGGGGACAAGAGTGAGCTATCCTTTGATGTTGAGGCACCGGGAGATCTGTCCTTTACCGTAGAGTTGGAGCCGGACACGCTGTATCGTTTGGATGTAGATGGGGAGTCGGCAGGAAGCATTCAGACCAACCTGGGAGGGAAGCTCAGCGCGAGTGTGGAGCTCGATGCCGGCAAGACGGCATCGGTGAAGATTACCAAACTGTGATGCGAAGGCGGCTGCCACAGGCGGCCGCTTCTTTTTTTAGGGAGATGGCAGATGGCGGAAGAACAAAGTAACGAGATCTATTTTGACGAAGGCTTTATGAACAACCTGATGGCCAATGAGTCTATCGGAAAGTTTATCGAGCAGGGAGAGGCGTTTCGTACCCTGATGGCCTACTATAGGTGTGCGATCATGGAAGTAGAGACGAAGTTCAACGTTCTGAATGAAGACTTCTCCGCTGAGTATGACCGTAACCCGATCGAAACCGTGAAGACGAGACTGAAGTCGCCGGAGAGTATCATAGAAAAACTGCAACGAAAGGGACTTCCTTTTTCCGCGGAATCGATCGAAAAGAATCTGAGTGATATCGCCGGTGTCCGTGTGGTCTGTGCGTTCCCTGAGGATATCTATCTTCTCAGCGAATGCCTGCTCGGGCAGGATGATATCCGCTTGATCCGGAAGAAAGACTATATCGCGGAACCCAAGCCCAACGGCTATCGGAGCCTTCATCTGATCGTGGAAGTGCCTATTTTTCTGCACAACGAAAAGCGGTTTATGAAGGTTGAGGTACAACTGCGCACGATTGCCATGGACTTCTGGGCGAGTCTGGAGCATGCAATCTATTATAAAAAGGGACACAACGCGGACGAACTCCGGGCAGAGTTGAAACAGTGCGCGGAAACCAGTGCATCGCTCGATCTCAGGATGCAGGATATTCGGGCAAGAATCGACGAGGATGAGTAGAAGGTTTTCCTTGCAGATGGGATAGAAATATGGTAGAATAGGGAAGGATGCGTGGGCATGCGCATCCTTTTCGGAGTTTTAGAAATTTTATTAAGGAGGGACTAATCATGGGTTTTATTCAGGCTTTTGTTGGTGCTGCCGGCGGCACACTGGCAGATCAGTGGATTGATGTCATCGTTCCGGCAGATGCGCCGGGAACGGCAGGTGTGATCCCGGCGGTAATGCAGGGACAGAATGCAGGACGCGGATCCAACTACAAGGGTTCCGAGGGCATCATCACAAACGGAAGTAAGATTCGTATTCCGGACGGATACGCACTGGTAACGATGCAGGACAACGCGATCACCGGTTTTGTTGCGGAGCCGGGTGGCTATACCTTTACGACGGATGATCCGCAGGCAAAGTCGATCTTTACCGGTGGCGGACTGGTAGAGGGTGTCATCAAGCAGGCATGGGAGAGGTTTAAGTACGGCGGTCAGCCGGGTTCTTCCCAGATGGCAGTTTTCATTAACCTGAAGGAAATCCCGAACAATAAATTCGGCACACAGTCCGAGATCTATTGGGATGATATGTATATCAACGCGCAGGTCGGTGCGATGGTACGCGGTACCTATACACTGAAGATCACGGACCCGCTCTCATTTTTGAAAAACTTTGTTCCGGTTCAGTATGTGACCGGTGGGGAGTGCTTCGACTTCGCGGATATGGACAATGAGGCAGCGGATCAGCTGTTTACCGAGGTGGTAAGCTCACTGGGAGCAGCTTTCTCGAATTACACCAACGATCCGTCCCGCGGCAACCGCATGAACAAGATCCAGGGCGACCAGATCGGCTTTGCGCAGTCGCTTTCGGGAGCGGTTGAGGAGGCTTATCAGTGGAAGACGGACAGAGGTCTTGAGATCGCCAAGGTTGCGATCGCTGCCATCGAATACGACGAGGATTCCAAGGCTCTTCTCTCCGATGTCAAGAAGGCAGATGCGCTTTCCGGTGCTCGTGGAAACTCCTTCATGCAGCAGAGTGTGGCTCGTGGTATGGAAGCAGCCGGACAGAACGGTGGTGCTATGGCCATGGGCATGATGGGCATGGGACTTGGCGCTGTCGGAAATGGCGTAGCAGGATTGCAGCAGCCGGTTGGCGGTATGGCAGTCGGCGCGAATGCCGGTATGCAGCAGGCTCCTCAGCAGGCAGCACCGCAGCAGGCGGCTCCGGCCGGTGGTGAGGATCCGGTTGCCAAGATGAAGCAGATGAAAGAGCTTTTGGATGCGGGTGTCATCTCTCAGGAAGAGTTCGATGCTGCCAAGGCTAAGTATCTCGGAATCTGATAAAAATGTTCCGATGGGGAATCGGAGCGTACATTTTTGAATAGGAGATTTTTGATGGAAACAAATACATTTGAAACCAACGAGGCCGCCAAGGACGGACAGACCAAATGTCCGAAGTGCGGCGCGACCGATATCACGTTGAATACCGGTACAGGAATGCTTCGTTGTAATTTTTGCCGCCATACCTTTGCGCAGGATGTGATGGAGGATATGAAGGGCGGCGTCGGTGATCTGGTCGGCGAGCAGGTATCCTCCGGAGCGGCCGATATTTCGGAGGCTGAGGATGATCAGACGATGACGCTGAAGTGTACGAGTTGCGGCGCTGAGGTCGTGATCAACCTGAAGGAGAGTTCGCAGGCACGCTGTCACTGGTGCCGCAACAAGCTTTCCGTGAATTCCAAGGTGGCAAACGGTGCCGTTCCGGATGTCGTGCTTCCGTTCAACATGAAGAAGCAGGAAGCGGAGCAGTTGATCGGCGATTATGTCAACAAGAGGAAATTCTACGCGAACAAGACCTTCCGTTCCGAGTTTACGACCGACAATATCATGGGGGTTTACTTCCCGTATATGGTCGTAGATATGAAGGGACATGCCAGCTTCTACGGCGAGGGCGAGATTAAGACCGGATCGTATACCAGAAAGATCGGTGATGATCGTACGGAAACGGTTTACAAGGTAGACAAGTACGATGTCATGCGTGAGTGTGATGTTGCGATTGACGACCTGACGGTGGAGTCCAGTTCCCGTCGTGAGGGCGCTTCGACCAAGGGTGAGACGAACAATATCATCAACGCGATCCTTCCTTTCGATACGGAGAACTGTGTCAAGTATGACGCGAACTATCTTTCCGGATTTACTTCCGAGAAGCGTGATGTGAACAAGGCAGACCTCCAGCCGGTTGTGGATTCGCAGGAGAAGGAGGCAATCAAGTTCCAACTCAACGAATCCGTGAAGCAGTATGATCGTGGTGTGCGTTGGGACAATGTCGATGTCGAGAAGACAGGTGAAAAATGGCTGGCTGCATATCTTCCGGTATGGCTTTACAGTTATGTGCAAAACCCCGGTAAGAGCAATCAGTTGACACATTATGTAGCGGTGAATGCCAGAACCAAAGAGACCGTTGGAAGTGTGCCGATGAATTTTACAAGATTGATTTCGGTAGTGGCTTCGATCGCGATCGTGCTTGAGGCACTGGCGGTGTTACTTATTGCTACGGTCGGAAAGGATTTCAAGGGGGAAGCGAAGACAGTTATATTCGCAGCTCCGCTTGTGATTGCGGCTATTATTTTCTGGGTTTATTACAGTAAGTACCGAAATACGGGAGCCCGGCATAGCTTTGAATCGGAAACAAAGATAGACGTCACGAACATCAATGGTTATGACAATAAGATCGATCACTTTGAGACGACGAATAGCTCGATGGTGGGCGCGAATAATAAGTCCGTGCATGTGGAGCATATGAAGCGACAATCGTAGTGTGTGTGCCGCGAGCGTGGGAACACTACAATAAAATGAGCCTCGTTTATCGGGGCTCATTCTTTTATATATGGGTTGATATATAACAGATATAATTATCTAAGATATCAATTTCGGGGTGAGTTTTATACAGCATGCGAGCGCCGACGACGTCTTCGATTTCATTGAAAATAAAGTGGCTATTTTTGTCGATAATAAAATCGATTCCGACCATTCCGAAGTCGAAGCAACGGATGATCTGATTGACATAGTCGGTTTCTTTTTCACTTAGGGTGTATCGAGAGATGGAACCGCCGAGGCTGGCGTTGGCACGGAAGTCGCCATCTGTTGCGTGACGACGGACGGCCGCGATGATACGATCGCCGATGACATAGACACGGACATCTTCACCGGGACCGTCGATGAAGGGTTGTGATATGACATCGCCCTGTGATAGTAGTTTTATTATTTCTTCTTCAGACAGGCCGCTTTCGGGGATGCGCATGACACCGGCACCGCCGTGACCGGAGACGGGTTTGATCACATCACCGGTGTGGTTTGTGATGTAATGGATAACCTCATCAAAAGTGCCGTATTCTTTTTTCGTAAGTAATGTGGTCGGTATCGTCGGAACTGTTGTGTGTTTTGAGATATAGTCGATACATTGATATTTATGGTTGGTAATTGAGGAAACTTTATTGCTATTGAATGTCGGGATGTTATTATCCTCCAGTAATCGGTTGATCCGTGGATTGATCGTCCGTACGATGGCGAAGTCAGGGAAGGGGTATCGGTTGAATACAGATTCATTTTTACGTTCTTGACTTGCCTCTGCTGCTTCCATTTCTATTTCACTTGAAAACCCTTCAGCGTACACCAACTGAAAGGCGACATCGTAGCGTGCTCCCACCTCATAGTGATACTCAATATAATCCTGGTTTCGTTCCGCACCTTCGCGGTCATAGATCAGCCATGCATTCATAGTTTGTATTGTATTCCTTTCTCTGCATGCTGTCAACTTTTGGCTTACAAGAGAGGAGATTTTTGTTATAATTGATTACACGTGTTACTGTTGTTTGACAGAGATTGTATTACAACAGATACGGAGTCATGTATATCGGATAGTTGATATGCTTGTCAACCATCGCAAAGTCTTTCCCTGAAAGAATGATCGTTTCATCCGTATTGGCAGAGTATTTTTCCCGGAATACCGAGAG
>JAEEGL014641330.1_pt1 | contig 12810 bp, 7 predicted proteins | sample 9134231 | NCBI WGS metagenome assembly JAEEGL01 (sample SAMN16246548, study PRJNA631951) | gut metagenome | biome: gut microbiome; feature: rumen; material: fiber-attached | host: Bos | place: Iran: Karaj | collected 2018-10
ACTTTAAGGAACTTATAGTGCGGGGGCAGAAAATAGTTCTATGAAAGAAAGAAAAGTAAAGAACAAAAAAAGAAAGATTATCAATCAGCTGGCGATACTGTTTGTATGCTTCCTTGTTTTTATGCTGACGATCGCAGCTATGGCTACCTATAACCGGCAGTCGTGGATATACAAAGATATGTGTACCCAAAGGATCATGAGTGTCGGGGATTATCTGACCAATCTGATGATCCGTGAAGGCGATTTCGCCCAGTATGTGGAATACTACAGTGAGCATTATGAAGAGATGAGGATCCCGTTCGACTTTGATGAATGTGACAGTGCAAGGAACGAATTTGAGAGTGCATTTGCCGCTGAGTATCCGGGTAAGACCCTGGGTAAGGATGTTCAGATATCCGAACTTTCAGATGATCTTAAGAGAATGTATTTTACATACAGGCATGAATACTGGATCCTTACGTTTGAACAGGCCAGGGAGTCATTTGAGCTTCCTTATACTTACTTCCTGACAATTGATGAGGTGAATCATAATGTCGTCTATATGATAGACGGTGAGAGGACCGAGGATGAGGAGCACCCGGGATACTTATATCTCGGTGATACATATTATAATGATCCGGACAGTTATGCGATCTTGTGGAACACCTGGGCTACAGGTCAGAAACAGGAGGGTGTCAAGGAATTTGATAATTCCTGGGGACATACATATGCATATTATACTCCGCTTGTTACAGACGGTCAGAAGTTGGGACTTGTTGCGGCGGAGATCGATGTGCAGTTCGTTAAGAAACTGGTCGTAAGAAGTACGATAATGCTGTGCTTAAGACTCGGAGTTTCGCTTCTGATCTTCAGTTCGCTCTTGCTGTATGCGATCTATACCAGATATATCAAGAAGATCAATTATCTTTCGGGGCAGATAGATTCATTCTCGTCTACAAGAGCATTGGAGACCGTGAACGCCATAAGGGAATATAAGTTTGAAAATGACGAACTGGGGACACTTGCAGATAATACAGCCGATATGATCACGGAGATCAAGGAGCATGAGGATGCCATCCAGAAGGCTGCTGACATGAAGTCGGATTTCCTTGCCAATATGAGCCATGAGATCAGGACTCCGATGAATGCCGTTGTCGGTATGTCTCAACTTATATTGAGAGAAGATATTTCGCCCAAGGCAAGGGATTATGCTACACAGATCAAGGCATCGGGTAATGATCTGCTTACCATCATCAATGATATACTCGATTTCTCCAAGATCGAATCGGGTAATATGGATATCGTGCCGGCGAGATATGAGCCTGCTGTCCTTGTTAAGGAAGTAGCCAATCTGCTCGCACTCAACAACAAGAATCCGAATCTGGAGATCAAGACAGAGATCAACCCCTCGCTTCCCGCTGTTTTGGAGGGCGACAGCACAAGGATAAGACAGATACTGACCAACATCATGTCCAATGCGGTCAAGTTTACTAAAGAAGGTTCGGTGCTTGTCAGCGTGGATTACGACAGACTGGATGAGCGCAATCTGATGCTCAGGATGGAAGTTGCTGACACGGGTATCGGTATCTCCAAGAATGATCTGAACAGCATATTTGAATCTTTCTCACAGGTCAACAGTACGCGTAACAGGGAAGTTGAAGGAACCGGTCTCGGACTTGCCATTACCAAGCGTCTTGTTGAACTCATGGACGGAACGATAGGGGTGGAGAGTGAGAGCGGCAAGGGCTCTGTCTTTACCGTAGAGATACCGCAGTTTATCATATCCGATGAGCCTCCGATCCATTCCGATGCAGATGGGAAGGAGGATGCCGCTGCCGAGTTCAGCGCGCCCAATGCCAAGGTACTCGTGGTGGATGACAACCAGGTCAACCTCTTTATCATGAACGGTATGCTGGAGATCTACGGGATCAAGCCTGTTTCGGTTGAGAGCGGTGAAAGAGCGATAGAAGAAGCCGGTAAGGATGATTACGATATTTTCTTCATGGACCATATGATGCCCAAGATGGACGGTGTGGAAGCTGCAAGACAGATACTGGAGAAGTATCCTGCCTACAAGGATATCCCGATGATCGCATTTACTGCAAATGCTCTGGAAGAATCGAAACAGAAGCTCCTTAAGGAAGGCTTCAATGATTTTCTCTCTAAGCCCGTTGAGCCTGAGAAGCTTACAGAGATGCTGATGAAATGGCTTCCTTCCGAGAAGATCATAAAACTGTAGGTTTTTTGCATATGAATGTTACGATATATACCGACGGCTCGGCCAGAGGCAATCCGGACGGACCTGGCGGATACGGGACGATAATAGAATACATTGATCCCAAGGGTACTCTGCATACCAGAGAATACAGTGCGGGATACCGCAAGACTACCAATAACCGTATGGAACTCATGGGTGTCATTGTCGGACTTGAGGCTCTTAACAGACCATGCGGGGTAGAGATAATCTCGGATTCGAAGTATGTGACCGATGCTTTCAATGAACACTGGATCGATACCTGGGTTAAGGAGAACTGGCGCAGGGGTAAGAAGAACGAAGTAAAAAACATAGATCTGTGGTTAAGGCTCCTTAAGGCTATGGAGCCCCACCAGGTGAGATTCACATGGGTCAAGGGCCATGCGGGTCATGAACAGAACGAGAGATGCGATAAGCTAGCAACTACAGCAGCGGACGGAGACACACTCCTTGACGATGCGGGTGTGGAATGATAAGATAGTGTTGTTTAAGATTGGAGAGACAGAATGAACGGTAATGCAATAGCTTTTATTAATACGTTTTTATCATATCTTTTACTGTATATCGTGTTCGGAGCATGTGTTGTCGGAGCGGTATTTGCAGGGATCGCGGTACGCAAACGCAAGGATGCCAAGGACAAGGTGTCAGAGGATGCGAAGCCCAAGGAAGAGGCAGCCGCTTAATACCATCGTACTAAAGTATCATGATATAAATAATTACCAAAAATCGAGTTTGATTTTTGGTAATTTTTTTGTTTTTGGCATTTGATTATTGCGTTGACACACAATACTTAGTTAAGATATACTTAAAAGGCCACAAGATATTGTGGTTAGTTTTTTGTTTGTTCTATTTGTTCTAAGGGAGGATCCAGATCAATGGCAGAGTATGCTGAGAGTGCGGCAACGGTTTCCGAGAATTACTACGGCGATAATTTCAAGCCGCATAAGGAAGTCGTTGTTATCAAGAAGGACGGAAGTGTAGAGGCTTTTAATGTTCAGAAGGTCATCGTGGCAGTGGGCAAGAGTGCCTACAGAGCACTGACCAAGTTCTCTGAGGAGGAGAAAGCGGATATATGCCGTTTCGTTTGTGACAAGGTGGACGAACTTGACACCAATGAGGTGCCTATCGCCATTATGCACAATATAGTTGAGAGCGCCCTTGAGCAGGTCAAGCCTATAGTAGCCAAGTCTTACAGGGACTACCGCAACTATAAGCAGGACTTTGTCAGCATGCTGGATGATGTATATAAGAAGAGCCAGTCCATCATGTACATCGGTGACAAGGAGAACGCCAACACGGACTCAGCCCTTGTATCGACCAAGAGATCCCTTGTATTTAACCAGCTTAACAAGGAACTGTATCAGAAGTTCTTCTTAACAACGGAAGAGATACAGGCCTGCCGTGACGGTTATATCTATATACATGATATGAGCGCCAGACGTGATACCATGAACTGTTGCCTTTTCGATGTAGAGCATGTGCTTCAGGGCGGCTTTGAGATGGGTAATATCTGGTACAACGAGCCTAAGACACTTGATACCGCTTTCGATGTTATCGGTGATATAGTGCTCAGTGCCGCATCACAGCAGTACGGCGGATTCACGGTTCCCAGTGTAGATAATATACTCGAACCCTATGCCGAGAAGTCATATCAGAAATACATTGCCAAGTATGAGAGGCTCGGTATCGACAGAGAGACTGCTGAGGCAGAGGCATATGCCGATGTTGTAAGAGATTTTGAACAGGGCTTCCAGGGCTGGGAGTATAAGTTCAATACGGTCGCATCCAGCCGAGGCGACTATCCTTTCATCACTGTGACCGCAGGTACCGGAACAGGAAGATTCGCCAAGCTTGCAACGATATCGATGCTCAATGTGCGCCGTAAGGGACAGGGCAAGGCGGAATGTAAGAAGCCTGTACTTTTCCCCAAGATCGTATTCTTATATGATGAGAATCTTCACGGACCGGGTAAGCCTTTGGAGGATGTGTTCGAGGCAGGTGTTGAGTGTTCGGCTAAGACGATGTATCCCGACTGGTTATCACTTACCGGTAAGGGCTATATCGCCAGCATGTATAAGCAGTACGGCAAGATAATATCGCCCATGGGATGTCGTGCGTTCTTAAGCCCCGTGTATGAGAGAGGCGGCATGCATCCGGCGGATGATGATGATCAGCCGATATTCGTAGGCCGTTTCAATATAGGTGCAGTAAGCCTTCATCTTCCCATGATACTTGCCAAGTCACGTCATGAGAGCAGGGATTTCTATGAGGTGTTGGATTATTATCTTAACCTTATACGTCAGCTCCATATACGTACCTATGCATACCTCGGCGAGATGAGAGCATCCACCAACCCGCTGGCATACTGCGAAGGCGGATTCTTAGGCGGACACCTCCAGCTTCATGATAAGATCAAGCCGCTCCTTAAGTCGGCGACCGCATCATTCGGTATAACGGCCTTTAATGAGCTTCAGATGTTATATAACGGCAAGTCGTTGGTTGAAGACGGAGCCTTTGCCGTAGAAGTTCTTGAACATATCAACAAGAAGATAGCGGAGTTTAAGGAAGAGGACGGCAACCTCTATGCCATATACGGAACACCGGCAGAGAATCTTTGCGGATTACAGGTTAAGCAGTTCCGTAAGAAGTACGGTATCATCGAGGGCGTATCCGACAGGGAATATGTGAGCAATTCATTCCACTGTCATGTAGCGGAGGATATAACTCCGATAGAGAAGCAGGATAAGGAATACCGTTTCTGGGAGCTGTGTAACGGCGGTAAGATACAATATGTTAAATACCCCATCGATTACAATCTTGAGGCTATTAAGACACTTATAAGACGTGCGATGGATATGGGCTTCTACGAAGGCGTCAACATGAGTCTGGCCTACTGTGATGACTGCGGTCATCAGGAACTCGAGATGGATGTATGTCCGAAGTGCGGTTCGAGGAATCTGACCAAGATCGATCGAATGAACGGATACCTGTCATATTCGAGAGTTCACGGCGATACGAGACTTAATGATGCCAAGATGGCAGAGATAGCAGAAAGGAAGTCCATGTAATCATGCGTTATCACAATATTACCAAGGATGACATGCTTAACGGCGATGGTCTCAGAGTCGTCCTTTGGGTTGCAGGCTGTGATCATTGCTGCAAGGAATGCCAGAATCCCATCACATGGGATCCGGACGGCGGACTTCTCTTTGATGATGCTGCCAAGGCTGAGATATATGAACAACTTGATAAAGATTATATTTCCGGTATAACCTTCTCCGGCGGAGATCCTCTCCATTCAGCCAACAGACTGGATGTAAGAGCATTTATGCATGAGATCAAGGAGAAATATCCCGATAAGACCATATGGTTATATACCGGGTCTGAATGGAAGGATATATGGCATTACCCGATGATGCAGTATGTCGATGTGGTGGTTGACGGTGAGTACAAGTGTGAACTCAGGGATACCAAGCTCTTATGGAAGGGCAGTTCCAATCAGCGGGTGATTGATGTGCAGAAGACACTGAAGCAGACGGATCCTATTGATCCGGTCCTGCATTGCGGTGATTTTGAGTAGAGTATTCCGTTTCTTAATATAGGGAGGATTATGACGAGAGCGCGGTTGTGTTTGTCACATCCGCGTTCTTGTGTTATACTTTCGTAATGTTGAGAGGATATTAATCATGCTTTTCAGTTCTATGATCTTTTTGTGGATATTTCTGCCCGCAGTGCTGATCGTCAATGCACTCTTAAGCGTAATCCCCTTTGGATCAGATGATATAAGGATAAGAGCCAAGAACACATTTCTGCTTATAAGCAGTCTTATTTTTTATGCCTGGGGCGGAATCAGATATCTGTTTATAATGATAGCGGTGATACTGATCAATTACCTCACAGGTCTTATCATGGACAGATCAGGAAGATACCGTAAGGCTGTATTTGTCGCGGCGCTCATCACCAATCTTGGCATTCTCTTTTTCTTTAAGTACTTTAATCTTCTGACTGATACGATAGAATACCTAAGGGGTGCAGAACAGGGCTCAATGGGATTTGTAAGGGTGGTTCTGCCGGTAGGCATATCTTTCTATATATTCCAGGCGCTGTCATACACAATAGATCTGTATAACGGCAAGACAGAGAAGCAGACGGACATCATTAACTTCGCTCTGTACGTATCATTATTCCCTCAGCTTATAGCAGGTCCTATCGTCATTTACAATGATATACGGGATCAGATCGTTCACAGGGTTGAATCCGCCGATAAATTCGTAAGCGGTATAGGAAGATTCTGCACGGGCCTTGCCAAGAAGGTGATCATAGCCAATGCTCTGGCAGAGGCGGCTGATAAGATATGGGATGTTGCGGGCACAGATATCACATCCATGGGAGCGGGTGTGGCGTGGTTTGGCATGATAGCCTATACATTCCAGATATATTACGATTTCTCGGGTTATTCTGATATGGCCATAGGCCTTGGCAGGATGCTTGGATTTGACTTTAAGGAGAATTTCGATCATCCCTACATATCAACATCCATGCGCGAATTCTGGCGCAGATGGCACATCTCTCTGTCTTCATGGTTCAGAGACTATGTCTATATCCCTTTAGGCGGCAGCCGGTGTGATAAGAAGGTCAAGGTATACAGGAACCTCATGATAGTCTTCCTGCTTACCGGTATATGGCACGGTGCCAATTATACCTTCTTCGTATGGGGCATATTCCACGGAATACTTATAGTGATCGAACGCATGGGATTCGGCCGTATCCTGGACCGCAAGGGATTTAAGCCGGTTGGTGCGATATATACGGGCTTTATGGTCATGATCGGATGGGTATTCTTCCGTTCGGATACGATCACGCAGGCATTCAGTTACATCGGCAGGCTCTTTAAGTTCGGCAGGTTCAGTAATACCGTGCTCAATTTCTGCTCCATGAAGGTCATCATCGCATTTATAGCGGCGATCCTTTGCATGGGCATTCTTGACGGTCCGTTTAAGCGCCTCAAAGAGAAGTTTGCCGACAATAAGATATTAGATGCGGCCGGTTTTGCCGTACAGATGCTGTTGCTTGCATACAGCATAATGTTGATCATAAGCGGTACATATAATCCGTTTATATATTTCAGGTTCTAGTGTCATGAAAAAAAGAGAAGCGATCAAGATCATCATTTTCATAAGTCTTCTTGCCGTCCCGACGATCGTCTGGGGCGTCAGATCTGCTGCGCTCGGAAGGGACCGGATGGCAGAAGAGTATTCGGCTGTTGAGACCAGGGAGAATCGTCGACTGGCTGAGCTTCCCGCTTCTTTTAATACGGATACATTTACAGCAGAACTTGAAGAGTACTATAACGATCATGCGCCTTTCAGGGCCGGCATCATCGATCGCGCGCAGGTCATAAATAACGACCTTGAGAAGGGATATCTTAACGGGATACAGCCTGTGATGATCAGCGCATTCTACGGCGGAAAAGGAGCGACGGAAGTCCTTGATGTACCTGATATCGCGACAATGAACAGTGCGGATGCATCGGTCACGGAGAAGGCGGATGCTGCCGGGGAGACGCAGGGAAAAATCGATGCACCCAAGGATGATAAAGCACATGATTATGTCGAGACAGAAAGAACAGAGCCGACCTGCGAAGAGGAAGGCTATATACTCTATGAATGCAGTGACTGCGGTGATACTTACAAGGAGCCAATACCTGCGTTAGGACACACAGAAGAACTTGTGGATGAGACGGAGAGTTCTCTTACAAGCTACGGCAGGAAACACTATATATGCAGTGTCTGCGGCAAACATATATGGAAGGATTTTGAAGCCAAGCAGGTGGACACTTCATACTTCCCGCTTAACATCTTAAACGGTTATGCGGTAGTGGGCAGGAGTGACTGGCTGTTCTACAGAGGTGATGCATCTTTGGAGTACTACACAGGCTCCAACGTTATGAGTGAGGCGGAGATGAAACAGCATCTGGACAGCCTTGAAGAACTTGACAGGATCTGTGAGCAGAAGGGCAAGAAGTTTGTGTTCGCCCTGTTCCCAAACAAGGAGATCGTCTATTCGGAATACATGCCCACAATGGATATCGTGACCGAAAGGAGACGTAATGACGTATTCTATGATTATGTGAAAGCCAATTCGGATATTGATATGGTATATCCGCTTAAGGAGCTTAAGGATGCCAAGATGTATTACGATACCTATTATCCTTATGATTCACACTGGACGGAATACGGTGCCTTTGTTGCGACCATGCAGATATATGATAAGCTCGGTCTTGAAACTGTGGATATAAGTCAGGTACAGATATCTAAGGACAGTCCGATGCAGTCGGCTTACGGGCTTGTGATCACGGCAGGCCTGCCGCTTGAAGAATATGTAAAAGGTGACAGTCTTAAGGTTGATTACAAGGAAGACATTCCTCTTATCTCTGAAGAGGGCACCAAGGACTATCTCTACGGATATTCGGATGTATACAGATCGACTGCCGATACGGGTAATCCGGAGCATCTCGTTTTTATAGGTGATTCCTTTATCGAATGGATCATACCTCTCATGCAGAAGGATTATGACAGAGTATGTTTCTCGCACAGAGATTACATAGATGATATCTCGGCTGATATCAAGGATGCGGACGTGATAGTCGTTAGTTCCGTGGAGCGCTTTGATAAAGCCATCTATGAAAAGATACCCAAGATAATAAAGATACTTTCAGAAGACTGACCGTGGTATTGTTAAAATACCGCGGTTTTCTTTGTATGCTTGACACGCTCTGCACGTAGCAGAGAGCGTGAGAATATGTTAATATCAGAATACTAGCCCTATTATACCATTTTGCGGGAAAACGGGCATAATATGAGCCTTGTGACTCACAGTAAGAGTCTTGGGCTTATTGTATTATGACATTTATTCTTTTATGGCAGGAAACGATAGATCCTAAAGTGTAGGAGGGAAAAAGTATGAGCATTTCAAGAGCTATCAAACAAAGCATAGCAATGTTGCTGAGTATGCTGATGATCGTAACATCCATCGATATGACAGCATTGCTTCAAGTGCATGCGGAAGGTACAGGTTCGATCACCTTTGCAGATGATTCTGAAGGTGATCTCGGCGGTACCGTTAAATATGCATTTGGTGATGCTGAGCCGGATATAACGGCAGAATCCGGCAGTTCCGTTAAAAATGTCGATGATGCGACAACGATAAGTTTCCGGTTTACCGGTAATACAGGTTCCAAACTGGATCCTTCGAGTGTAAGAATATGTTTGGAGAACGGAGATGAAGGTCCTGCTGTTAATGTAAGCGATGGTACTTACAGTGCAGAGATAGATGCTGATACTTCATATACGATCCGTTATTCTTTTATTGCAGACGATTCCAATGACGGTTCGATCGATGAACCGCAGGCTGACCCTGTTGACCCGATGGGTGATCCGGCTGACGGTTTCCTTTCATTCCTTGATCAGAGCGCATATCTTCCGGGCTCAGAGACAACCAAGTATTCCGGCACCATCTATTATTGGCTGGATGCAGTGTCAGGTGATGGTACAGCCTTAACAGATTTTTCAACAACAATAAATGTGGGTTCGGCTTCAAAGATCTTTTTCTCACCGGATCCGGACACTAACAGTGCTCTTGATACTGTAAGGGGATTGCAGATACGTGTATCAGGTGAACAGGAACCTATTAAGCTTGTGGCTGATTCTGAAGGCCTTTACAGTTATACATTCACAGATCCGTCAACAAAGCGCTATGAGCTGGAATTTGGTTTCCAGGCTAAAAACAGCCAGAGCGGCAGCGGAAGATTAAGCTTTCATAATGCCACACAGAGAAAAGAAGATGATTCATTCAGATACAAGGGTACTATCGCTTACAGATTCTATAAGGGCGATACACCTGTAGGCGAAGGTTATACATCTTTTAATTCTGATACCAATGTCGGCGGGGAGAATGATACCACAGGTGTTGATATCACAGATGCAGATATCACGAGAGTATACGTGAAGGCTACACCTGATAAGTGTTCTTTAGGATGGTGTAAGGATGATAACAGCAATCTCGACTGCCCTTATATGATCATGGCTGTTGACGGCGTTCGCTATCAGATGACATATGATGATACAGAGGGTGCATACTACTATGATCTGACCTCGAATGGAAAGACGGTTACATCGTCTCAGTATCAGGTTGAGTATCAGTTTGCAGGTGCAAAGGCCAACATCACTGTTTATTCAGATACCGCTGAAGCGACCAGATATGAAGAGATAGAAGATCCTGCAGTCACAGAACCTGATTATGATTATCTTGATCCCAGGATGGAACATATAGATGGACCTAATCCGGAAGATCCCGGTCAAGACATAGAGCATGCCAGGATCAAATGGGACTATGGCGAGTCATGGAAGCAGACATGGTTCTCGCTTAACTATGACCGCGCACTTGAAGAAGATGACTTTAGCAAGATCGCGCAGTTTGACAATGAGCCTCAGAACGGAGCCGATGCCAATAAGAGATCGGTCGATTATGATGTAAAGACCAAGGATGACGGCGTTACCAAGACTGTAGATCTTACCATATACATGAACTGGAGCTATCGCCCCAGAGACGTTATCACCGTAAACGGTAAAGATTATTATATGAAGGGCTCTGATGCAGCAGAAGGCAAGTCGGAAGACCTTTTATTCACAAACTTTAACGATCCGGTTGAATGGTACGATGCATGCTCATTCGGTGCCAAAGATCAGACCGTAAGGATAACTCTTAAGGATATCCCTGCTGATGATACCTATATCAGAAACGGCGAACTTAATGTAAGCGTTATCATAGATGTTCGTCCTATAAAGGAAAGTGAATGCTATGTCGGCAACTTCTTATGGACAAATGATGACCGTTATGAGGGTCAGGGCAAGTATATCGGCGATTCGGAGCTTGCCTTGATAAGTGTTCAGTATCCCGAAGAGTTGATCAAGAGTCTTACAGGCCATAGTACTCTCTCTGCTCAAGATATTGCTGATTATACATTTGAAGCTGAAAAACTTGAAGAGCAGATGAATGCCAAGAAGGGCGATAAGGGTAATGCAAAATATGTCAATTATTCCAAGGAAGGCGTAGAGAAAGATGAGAACGGCTTTGTTGTATTCGATGCAGATAATAAGCCCATTCCCATTCCCGGAAGAGAAGACGGCGAGATGCTCCTTCCCGAGGGATCGCTTGTTACGATGAAGATCAAGCCTCGTAACGGTAAGCAGGTGACTAAATTTGTTGTTAATGATAATGACGTTGCCCCGCAGGAAGAACCCGGTGTATATACATTTACGATAGGCAAGGGCAACTTCCATCTGGGAGCACAGGTAGTTGATACTCCTGATTCTTTCACATCAGATGCTGACTTTGTCAGATACGGTGATATCATTTTGGATCCGGCAGAGCGTCAGACCGATGCTTTTGCATATGGTACTGCCACACTCGAAGTAGGTGACAGGAATAATCTTTCGGATGAAGATAAAAAGAAATTCACCGATGAGATGAATAACTTCGGCGGTGAAGTTCAGTTCGTTGACATCTCTCTGTATAACACGATATTGCAGGGTGGTCTTACTGATAATAATGGTGATGAACTTGCATGGGAAACTCCTGCGCATGAACTCAGTAAAGAAGCAACTGTCAAGATAAGACTTAAGAATCCTTCAAGTAATGTTGTTGTCGTTCATGAAGTGGTGGACGATAAAGGAACGGAAACCACGGATGATGATGTGATCACATATGAAGTGGTGGAGAACGCTACATGTAAAGATGGCATGATAGAGTTCAAGACCAAGTCGTTCTCTAATTTTGCTATCGCTACTGTTGCGGAAGTTAAGGCTTTTAGTCTTGAAAAAACTTCCGAGACTCTGTATTTGAGCAAGAACCCGAAGGTTGATCCTGATAATGCGGCTTTTGATCCTGACCATTATCCTATCGAATGGTATGAAGAACAGGCGGAAGACGAAGAGCATAATAAGCTTTGGTTAAAAGATGAAAACGATGATTTTGTTCTGGATGAGAATGATCAGAAGATCCCGTTGATGAACGGATGTGGCACTTACGGTTCTGCGCTCATCAGATATAATGCATTCTCTAATGATAAAAAGAAGGATGATTCGACAAGGATTTATCTTAATGATGTTCAGTTCAGTACGAGTGAACAGGATGTAGTAGATGTATTCCCTCAGTGGGAAGACGGTGCCATGGTCGGTGCACTTGTTCATGGAAGAAAAACCGGTACTGCAACTATTACAGCAACTATACCGAATACAAGTTTTAAGGCCACATGTACAGTAACTGTTAAACAAGGCTCTGTTGATGTAGTATGCGAAGAATGGGGGGATGTGTCTGACGGTAACGGCGGGACAACCTTTGGCCCTACCGGCGTAGTAAAGGTACAGAATTCATTTGCCAATGTCTCAGCTGCAAATTCATGGATAAAGGAGCAGTGGAAAGATCATAAGAAAAATGACCCCAATCCTCAGAAATTTGACCCTGACTATTACACAGTCATGCTCCTTGATGATCAGACCACAGCTTCGGCAGCCCTG
>JAEEGL010178253.1_pt1 | contig 12809 bp, 11 predicted proteins | sample 9134231 | NCBI WGS metagenome assembly JAEEGL01 (sample SAMN16246548, study PRJNA631951) | gut metagenome | biome: gut microbiome; feature: rumen; material: fiber-attached | host: Bos | place: Iran: Karaj | collected 2018-10
CACCGCTTGAAGCGTTGAGTTTACTGAGTTCATCGTTTATCGACGATAAAGCTTCTCCAAAACGCTTGTAAGTCAGTATCTCTATGTCCTCGTCGGGGTAGTCCATGTTTACCGTGATGGAAACGAGGAGGTCGAGAAGCTCTTTTCTTATTTCCTTAACCTTTCCGGAGAGGCTTCCTTCAAGCTGCTCCACGGCAGTCTCGTAGCTTCTTCCCGTCCTTGCCTTTATGAGGTCTATTACGGCCTCCGCCTGAGACAGATCCATCTTTCCGTTCAGGAAGGCCCTCTTGGTGAACTCTCCTCTGTCGGCGAGAACCGCTCCCTCGCGGAGCAGAAGCTCCAGTATGTTCTTTACGGATATGTTTCCTCCGTGGCACTGTATCTCCGCCACATCCTCTCCCGTATAGGTATAGGGGGCGTTCATATATACGGCAAGGGCCTCGTCTATGACGTTTTCCTTGTCCTTTACCACTCCGTAGTACATATGCCTCGGTTCGAAGGGTATATCCTTTCCCTTTTTGGAAAAGAAAACCTTTCTCAGAAGTTCAAGGGCGCAGGGACCTGACATTCTTACGATCCCTATTCCCGCTTCTCCGTACGCTGTTGAAATTGCCGCTATAGTCGTGTTTTCCATAAAATAAAAGGCCGCTTTTAAAGGCGGCCGTGTCTGCTATTTCTTGAGTTCTATAACAACTCTTCTGTAAGGTTCGTCGCCCTCACTTCTTGTTGAAATTCCGTTCACGCTGTGAAGCGCAGTGTGGATGACTTTTCTCTCATAGGGGTTCATCGGTTCGAGTCTTGCGCTCTTTCCGGTCTTTATGACCTTCTCCGCAAGTCTTAATGCTAAAGCCTCGAGGGTTGCCTCTCTCTTCGCTCTGTATCCTTCGGCGTCGAGTATGACTCTGATGTACTCTTCTTCGCTCTTGTTCACCACGAGGCTCGTGAGATACTGGAGAGCGTCGAGGGTCTGTCCTCTCTTTCCTATGACCGTTCCCGTGTCTTTTCCTTCCACGTCGACGTATACGCTGTCGCTGTTTACGGAAACGGATACGCTTACGTCAAGATCCATTTCCCTGAAGGTCTTGTCAAGAAATTCCTTGGCGGGATGCTCGGGAGCCGGAACGAGATCGTCCGGTTTGCTGCTTATGTTCGCGTGGCTTATTTCAAGCTTTACTTCTTCTCTTCTTTCCGGTTTCTTTCCGGATTTCTTTTTGTTCTTTTTCTTTTCTTTTCTTTCGCTTACTTCAGGAGCCGGTTCTGTCTTTACCTCGTCTTTTTTTGCTGTCTCGGCAGGCTTTTTTTCTGCCTTCGGCGCTTCTTTTACCGGATTTTCAGGCTTCTTTTCCTTTGCCTTTTCCTCGACTCTGACCTTTGCGAGCTTGGATCCTATTCCGAAGAAACCCTTGCTGGGCTGTTCGAGAACGGTCACCGTTACCTGGTCTTTGGTAAGCTTAAGTTCCTGCAGGGCAAGTTCAACCGCAGCTTCTATGCTGTCGCCCCATTTTTCAGAATATTTCATAATCACTCTCCAAAGCCCTATCTTTTTCTGTTAAGTCTCTTTTTGACTTCTTCCTCTATGTCTCTTTCCTTGTCCTTCTTCTTCTTTTTGTACATAAAGTAACGTGTCTGGATGATAGTGAATACGTTACCTACTGCCCAGTAAAGAGCAAGTCCCGACGGGAAGGAACGTCCCAGAAGGAAAATCATTATGGGGAAGAAATACTTCATTCCGGCCATTGCTCCGCTGGCGTCGCTTGTCGACGCAGTAGAAAAATACGTGGTGATTCCCGCAAAGAGAGGAAGGAACCAGCTGTCCGGCTGACAAAGGTCCGGCACCCAGAGGAAAGATTCGTGGACTGCCGCCGCCATTCCGCTTCCGCTCATATACATAAGCGGGTTTCTGAGAAGGGCGAAAAGACCCAGAATGATGGGCAACTGGATGACCATGGGAAGGCATCCCGCAAGAGGACTTATCCCTGCTTCGGCGTAAACTTCGTTGAGCTTTTCGTTCATCGTGTTTCTGTCTGCCGCATATCTGGTCTGGATATCGTTGATCTTCGGCTGAAGATCCGCCATAGCTGCCGTGTACTTGTTCTGCTTGTTGTAAAGAGGAAGCAGAAGTAATCTTACGACCAGCGTAAGTAAAATAATAGTGATACCGTAGTTATTTACGAGATCGTAAATGAACTGCATAAGATATCCCATTATCTTTGCTAAAAAACCCATTTAACCTCCTTAATCCTATGGAACAGGATCAAAACCACCCGGGTTTCCCGGATGACATCTCAAAACTCTTTTTACTGCCAGCAGCCCGCCTTTTAAAGCACCGTACTTCTGTATCGCTTCCAGTGCATAAGCCGAGCAGGTAGGAATGAACCTGCAGCAGCTGGGAAAGCGCGGTGAAATATACATCTGATAAAGTTTTATAAAAAATATCAAAACGTATTTCATAACACTTCTGCTTTCTCCATTGCGGCTTCAATAGCTTTTTTCACATCCGCACATTTCGAATTATTTATAGCGGGTTTTGCGATCAGTAAAAAATCAAATCCCGAAGGGATGTTTCTCTCCTTGTCTATCAGACGGTAGCTTTCTCTTAAAAGTCTTGCAGCTCTGTGTCTTTTTACGCTGTTTCCGATTTTTTTGCTTGCAAGAAAGGCCTTTCTGTTATATTCAAGACCGTTCTTCAGGCATACCAAAACCGCGTATCTGCTTCCGGCGGATTTTCCCATACTGCGAAGTTTGCTGAAATCTTCTTTTTTTCTGAGAACGCCTTTTCTTTTCATGAGTAGACTATCCTCCAATAGCAAAAAGGACTCGCATTTCTGCGGCCTTTATGCGCTGAGAGACTTTCTGCCCTTCTGTCTTCTTCTCTTAAGAACGTTTCTTCCGTTCTTGGTGGACATTCTCTTTCTAAAGCCGTGTTCCTTTGCTCTCTGACCTTTTTTCGGCTGATAGGTCATTTTTCCTTTTGCCATCTTTTTAGCCTCCTTTTCCCAAAAACTATTTTGGGCATAGCTTAGTTATTATATAGGTGTACATTTGCGTTGTCAACAAAAAACGATTTGCCCTCAGGAAGCATATTCCTTAGTTTTTCGTCTATTTCCGTCGCTGTTATGAACACCTGGATATCCTTCATGGAGTTTATGAGATACTCCTGTCTGCTCACGTCAAGTTCTGAGAGTACGTCGTCTAGAAGAAGAACGGCGTTTTTTCCCGTCTCCTGCTTTATGAGTCCTATCTCCGCGAGTTTTAAAGACAGAGATGCCGTTCTCTGCTGTCCTTGGGATCCGTATGCCCTTATGTCTTTGTTATCTATCTTTATACACAGATCGTCCTTATGAGGACCTATGCCGGTATATCCTTTGAACTGGTCGCTTTGAAACGACCTTTTCAGTTTTTCCCTGTATTCTTCCTTCGTTACTTCTTTTCCGAAAGAGGTCTCGTATTCTATGCTTAAGTTTTCATTCTGTCCCGAAATATCGGAATGAATCTTTTCTGATATCTCTGATATTCTTTCGGTAAACCTATACCTTTCCTTTATTATCCTTGTTCCGTATTCCGCAAGCGATTCGTCGAAAACCTCGAAAAGTTCCCTGTCTTCATATTTGTTCTTGAGAAGATAGTTTCTCTGCTTGAGTACCTTTTTATAATTTCCGAGGTCCGAATAATATATGGGTTTTATCTGGCAAAGTTCCCTGTCTATGAACTTTCTTCTGTTTTCCGGTCCGTCCTTTACTATTCTCAGATCGTCCGGTGAGAAAACCACTATATATACGTTTTCCAGAAGATCGGCGCTTCTTTGCAGCTTTACTCCGTCGAGCTTTATGACCTTTCCTTCGGCGCCGTATACTATCTCTATTACAGTTTCCTTATCTTCATCCTGTATCAGAGCCTTTGCTTTTGAAAACTCCTTTTCAAACTGTATCATCTCCGCATCTTTTGCGGTCCTGAAGGATTTTCCGAGCCCCATGATATACAAAGACTCTATGAGATTGGTTTTTCCCTGAGCGTTTTTTCCCGTAATAATATTAAGCTTAGGATCGAACTCTAAGCTTAATATTCCGTAATTTCTGAAGTTTTCAAGTTCTATGCTTTTGAAATACATTAAGAAACCGATATTCTTACAGGAAGAACGAGATAAGTATATCCGTTTCCTTCCGCCGGCTTTATGAGGCAGGCGCTTAAGGAGGATCCGAGTTCGAATACTATTTCCTCGTCTCCCAGAACCTTTAAAACGTCGAGAAGGTATTTGGAATTGAATCCGATGAGAAGTTCTTCTCCCTGAACGTCCGCTCCGAGTTTTTCGTTCACGTATCCTTCTTCAGATCTCGATTCTATATCGAGGCTGTCTTTGTTTATTTTGATTTTTATAAGATTGTTCTTTCCTTCTTTTGCGAAGAGGGATGCTCTTTCTATAGAATTGAGCATGTCTTCTCTGTTAACTGTGATCCTTGTGTTCCAGCTTGAAGGAAGTATGCTTTCGTATTTGATGAATTCACCTTCGAGAAGCCTTGCTATTATCCTTGTGTCTTCAGTAAGAAATACAGCTTTTTTTTCCTCGAAAAGAACCGATATTTCATCAGAACCGCTGTCTTCGTTAAGTATCTTGTATATTTCGCTGAGAATATTGGCCGGTATGATTACCGTTTTTTCCTTATCTATATTGCTTTCTTTCCTTGCTATGGCCATTCTGAAACCGTCGAGAGCGACTGCTTCTATCATATTTCTGTTGATGTTGAGAAGGCATCCTGTAAGTATTCCCTTTTTCTCGTCTATACTTGCGGAGAAAACGCTCTTGTTGATGAGATCTTTGAATTCTTCTTTTTTAAGTTCTATGAAATCTCTGGAACTTACTCCTCCAACTAAAGGAAATTCTTCAGCCGGAAGAGATACTATATCGAAGTCTGATCCGAGGCAGTTCAGTGAAAGTTTCCCGTATTCCTTTTCAGTAGTGATGCTTACGAGTGAATTAGGAAGTTTTCTTACTATGTCTCCTAGTAGTTTTGCCGGAACAACCGTGCTTCCGTTTACAGTATTCTGGGCGTCGAAGGAAGTCTCGATGCTCATATTTAGATCTGAGGAGGTCATCTTTACTCTTCCGTTTTCAACGTTTATAAGAATCCCTTTTAAAATAGGGATGGTAGTTCTTACGGAAACAGCTTTGCTGCAAGTGTTGATAGCTCTTAAAAGAGCCGCCTGGGAACAAGTGAATTTCATTTTTTCAAAACCTCAAAAATTATTAAATGAAAAGCTGGTGATGTTGCTGGTATGTGGAAAATGTGGAAAAGTCCCTTCGTTTATTGAAATAATGGATTTATTCCTGTGGAAAAACTGTGTATAAGTTTCCACCGATTCCACAATCAGTCGTTTATTTTCTCCATTATAGCACTAAGAGCAAGGCTGAGTTCTTTTGAATATTCAAGTTCCGATGAAATAACCTCGCAGCTGTGCATGATGCTTGTATGATCCTTTCCTCCGAATATCTTACCTATGGACGGATATGAAAGACCTATTTCCTTCCTTATTAAATATATGGCTATATGTCTCGGATAGGAAATATTCCTGGAGCGCTTGGAAGAATCGAGATCTTCTGCGGTGATACCGTAGTATTCGGCGACAGCTTTCTTTATCTTTTCCGGAGTCACGTCCTTTTTATCCTCGACAATGATATCCGAAAGGACTCTTTTCGCTAAGGGAACGTTTATGGGTTCTCCGGAAAGGGCTGAAAAGGCCACAACTCTTGTAAATGCTCCCTCGAGTTCACGTATGTTGTTGTGTATGCTGTGGGCTATGAGGTCCAAGACCTCGACGGTCTCCTGGCTCGATGTGTCCACGTTTTCGAGAAGGGCCTTGTTTTTGAGTATAGCCATCCTCGTTTCGTAGTCGGGTGGCTGAATGTCTACCATAACTCCCCATACGAACCTGGACACCAGTCTTTCCGGAATATCTCCCAGCTCTCTTGGGGGTCTGTCCGAGGTGAATACCATCTGCTTGTTTGCGGCGCGCAGGGCTTCGAAGGTGTTGTAGAGTTCTTCTTCTGCGACCTTGTTTCCGGCTATGAACTGGACGTCGTCGAAGAGAAGGTAGTCCACCTTTCTGTATTTATCCTTGAACTGGTTCTGTTTCTTGTTTCGTATAGCCTCTATAAGTTCTGAAACGAAGGTCTCGGCAGATACGTAGAGTATCTTCTTTCTAGGTTTGTTTCTCCTTACGAAATGACCGATGGCGTGCATGAGATGGGTTTTTCCGAGTCCCGATCCAGCGTATATGAACAGGGGATTGTAGGTTTTTGTGAAACCGTCGGCCACGGCCATGGATGCGGCGCAGGCCATGCGGTTGGTGGGTCCCTGTACGAAGCTGTCGAAGGTGTATCTGGGATTGAGGAAGTCCTCTTTTTGCTGCTCGTCTATCTCCTCCTCGGATCTTAATGATTCCGTGACGACGGCGAAAAGGGGCTTTCCGAAGACTTTTTCAGTGGCTCTTACCACGTTGTCCTGATAGTGGTTGATGGTAGTCTGAAAGAACCTGCTGTTTTCTGAAAGCAGGTAGATATTGCCCTCCGATTCCGACACTTTTGCAGGAACGAGGTGGGCGAAAAAATTATTCACTATAACGTCCTCGAGTTCCGAATAAAGGATCTCGAGGACCTTAGCCCAATTCTGTTTTAACTCTGTTTTATTCATATTCTACGGCACTTTCTTGTGGTAACTGATATTGTAGCAGAAAAGGTTTTCCACAGGAATATCCACATACCAAATGCGAAAATTTTAAGGTTTGGGCCGTTTTTCCACTGCTTGTGGAAAATACTTGTCCACTTTTCCACAGAGACTACATGTTGTGGTTGTTGAAAAATCGACAAAATAAAGCCCAAAAAATATTTTTTTGTAAAAAAAGAAGACAGAGCGAAAAAATTCGCTCATATCCTTGATTTTTACCCTCGTTTGCGAGTATAATTGCACAGTTAGAATACAGCAAAAAATCAAAAATTTCAAGGGTAAGGAGAAAAAAGAGCTTTGGAAAATCAAAACGGAACAAACAAAGAGTACAACGCCGAGCAGATACAGGTTCTTGAGGGATTGGAACCTGTAAGGAAAAGACCCGGTATGTACATCGGTTCGACCAGCTCAAGGGGACTTCATCACCTGGTCTACGAGATCGTGGACAACTCGGTCGATGAAGCGCTGGCAGGATATTGTTCTCACATTCAGGTCAAGATCAGAGAAGACAATTCCATCGAAGTTACGGACGACGGCAGAGGAATGCCGGTCGACGAGCACCCCAAGATGCACAAGCCCGCCATGGAGGTCATAATGACAGTCCTTCACGCGGGAGGTAAGTTTGGCGAAGGAGGATACAAGGTATCCGGAGGTCTTCACGGCGTAGGCGCGTCGGTAGTAAACGCTCTCTCGGAATATATGATGGTAGAGTCTCTGCGAAACGGACACATCTACCGCCAGGAATATTCCAGAGGAAAGAAAACCTGCGAGGTCACCGTGGTAGGAGACTGCGGCAACAAAACCGGCTGCCATACCATATTCAAACCGGATCCCGAAATATTCGACGAGACGGTCTTCAGCTTCGAGACTCTTCAGGGAAGACTGCGCGAGATGGCCTTCCTCAACAAGGGACTCAAGATAAGCCTCGAGGACGAAAGAGGAGAAAAGAAAAAGAAGGAAAGCTACTGCTACGAAGGCGGCATAAAGGAGTACGTCAGTTTTCAGAACAAGAACAAGACGCCCATCCACGATTCCGTCATCTATTACGAGGTGTCCAAAAAGGACAGCGAGGTCGAGGTGGCTCTCCAGTGGACGGACGGATATTCCGAGAATATCTTTTCCTACGCAAACAACATAAACACGGTCGAGGGCGGCGCCCATCTGGTGGGCTTCAAGTCGGCCCTCACAAAGGTATTCAACGACTACGCCAGAAAGGCCAAGATACTTAAAGACAAGGATCCCGATCTCGACGGAGACGACGTGAGGGAAGGTCTTACGGCCATAGTTTCCGTTAAGCTCTCCGAACCCCAGTTCGAGGGACAGACCAAGACCAAGCTCGGAAACGCATCCATGAGGACTCTCGTTGACAGCGCGACAAAGGAAGAGCTCATGGCTTTCCTAGAGGAGAACCCCAACCAGGCCAGAGTCATAGTCGACAAGTGCATCAAGGCCGGACGCGCAAGAGAAGCTGCGAGAAAGGCAAGGGAGCTTGCCAGAAGAAAGACGGCTCTCGATTCCACCTCCCTTCCGGGCAAGCTGGCCGACTGTTCCGAAAAGGATCCGGCGCTTTCAGAGATATTCATCGTAGAGGGAGATTCCGCAGGCGGATCCGCCAAGGAAGGAAGAGACAGAAAGACCCAGGCCATACTTCCTCTCCGCGGAAAGATACTCAACGTGGAAAAGGCCAGACTCGACAGGATGCTGGCTTCAGACACCATCAAGGACATGATCACAGCCTTCGGCTGCGGCATAGGAAAGGACTTCGACGCCTCGAAACTGCGCTATCACAAGATCATCATCATGAGCGATGCGGACGTTGACGGAGCCCACATCAGGACCCTGATGCTGACGCTCTTCTTCAGATATATGCCCCAGCTCATAGAGGACGGATATATCTATGCGGCTCAGCCGCCTCTCTTCAGATGCACCTGCGGCAAGGATATGAGGTATACCTACTCCGACGCAGAGCAGGAGAAGACCCTGGCAGAGATGGCGCTGCTCTATCCCGGAAAGAAGATAGACATCCAGAGATACAAAGGTCTCGGCGAAATGGACGCCACCCAGCTCTGGGAGACCACCATGGATCCCCAGCACAGGACCCTGGTCCAGATAACCATAGACGACGTGGCGAGAGCCGACCAGATATTCACCACTCTCATGGGAGACAAGGTCCCGCCCAGAAAACAGTTCATAGAAGAGAATGCGCAGTACGCGCAGCTCGACTTTTAAGGAGGCAGTATAGATGGCAGATTTGATCAACGACAGCAAGCTGCTTCAGCACGAGATATACGACGAAATGAAAAAGTCCTACATCGATTATTCGATGTCGGTCATAGTGGCCAGAGCTCTTCCCGACGTAAGGGACGGGCTCAAGCCGGTACACAGAAGAATACTCTACGGAATGGACGCCCTGGGCATAACCCCGGACAAGCCCCACAAGAAGTCGGCCAGGATCACCGGAGAGGTAATGGGCAAATACCACCCCCACGGTGACGCTTCCATATACGACGCCATGGTAAGGCTGGCCCAGCCCTGGAACATGAGATACCCCCTCGTTGACGGACACGGCAACTTCGGTTCCATGGACGGAGACGGCGCAGCCGCCTCCCGTTATACGGAAGCCAGAATGGCTTCCTTCGCCATGGAGATGCTCAGAGACATCGACAAGGATACCGTGGATTTCGTTCCCAACTACGACGGAGAGGAAAAGGAGCCGGTGGTTCTTCCCGCCAGATTCCCCAACCTCCTCGTAAACGGATCGAACGGTATAGCCGTAGGCATGGCCACCTCCATTCCTCCCCATAATCTCCGCGAGGTCATACAGGGAACCATACTCCTCATAGACAATCCGGAAACAACGGACGAGGAACTGGCGAGGGTCATCAAGGGACCGGACTTCCCCACGGGAGCGACCATAGTCGGAAAGTCTTCCATAAAGGAAGCCTACAGAACGGGTCAGGGAAAGGTCAAGGTCAGAGCAAAAGGTCACATAGAGGAAGACAACAAGGGCCGCGTCTCCATCATCTTCTCGGAGATACCCTATCAGGTCAACAAGGCCCAGATGATATCCCACATAGCTGACCTTGTTAAGGAAAAGAAGCTCGATGGCATTAAGGATATAAGGGACGAGTCCTCCAAGGGCGAGGTCCGCGTGGTCATAGACCTCAAAAAGGACGTAAACCCCAGAGTCATGCTCAACAGGCTCTACAAGCATACGGAGCTCGAATCCAACGTCAGCATCATCATGATAGCTCTCGTAAACGGCAAGCCGGAGCTTCTGTCCGTTAAGAGGATACTCGAAGAGTATATAAAGCATCAGAAGGAGGTCCTGACCAGAAGGACGAAGTTCGACCTGGCGAAGGCCGAGGCAAGAGCCCATATACTGGAAGGATATATCATAGCTCTCGACAATATAGACGAGATCATAAAGACCATAAGGAACGCCTACGACGACGCCAAAGAGCAGTTGATGAAGAAGTTCGGTCTTTCAGACAAGCAGGCGCAGGCGATACTGGAAATGCAGCTCAGAAGACTCCAGGGGCTTGAAAGAGAAAAGATCGAAGCCGAGTATGCGGAACTTCAGAAGAAGATAGCCTACTACAAGAGCCTCCTCGAGAACGAACATCTCCTCATGGGCGTCGTAAAGGACGAGCTCAAGGAGATCGCCGTGAAATGGGGCGACGACAGAAGGACCGAGATCATAGCCGACGAGGAAGAAGTGGACGAGGCCGAACTCATCCAGGAAGAGGATATCATAGTAACGGTATCCCATCTGGGATATATAAAGAGGGTAAGCGCCGACACCTACAAGACCCAGAGACGCGGCGGCAGAGGAATAACGGGCCAGACCACGAGGGAGAACGACTTCGTAAGGCACCTTGTTTCCTGCTCGACCCACGACACTCTGGTATTCTTCACCAGCGTAGGCAAGGCCTATACCATCAGGGGCTTCGAGATCCCCGAGGGAGCGAGGACGGGCAAGGGAATACCCGCCATCAACTTCCTCAACCTGATGCAGCACGAGAGGATATCCTCCGTGATGCCCTTCAGGGAAGAGGATAAGGGCAAGTACCTCATAGCCGTGACCAAGAACGGCATCATCAAGAAGACCGCCGTCGAGGAATACAACACCAACAGAAAGACCGGTCTCATAGCAATCAAGCTCAAGGAGGGCGACGAACTCGTCGGTATCAAGGAAACGACGGGAACCTCCACGGTCATCATAGTCACCAAGCAGGGCAAGTGCATCAGCTTCTCCGAAGAGGACGTAAGGCCCATGGGCAGGAACGCCACCGGCGTTCACGCCATAACCCTCGGAAAGAACGACGAGGTCGTTTCCATGGAGCTTGCCGAAAAGAAGGAAGAGCTCCTGGTTGTCACCAAGAACGGCTTCGGTAAGAGAACACCTGTAAGGGAGTACAAGATCCAGGCAAGGGGAGGCAAGGGACTGCTGACCTACGACAAGAGCAAGTTCGACAAAACCGGCGAGCTCGTAGGAGCCATGGTGGTCGCCGACGACGACGAGGTCTTCCTCATCAACTCCGACGGCATCATCATAAGGATCAGAGCCAACGAGGTCTCCAAGCTCGGACGCACGACTCAGGGAGTCAAGATCATGAAGGTCGAAGAAGGCACGGAGATCGTAGCCATGGCAAAGGGTCCGAGAGACGACGTGGACGAGGCCGAGAGCGAGGCTCCGAAGAAAAAGGCGAAGGAGCCGGGTGAAGACAGCGATGAACAGCTCAGTCTTCTTTAACGAAAGGAAATAGTAATGAGCAGAGTTTTTTCAGGCGTACAGCCTACGGGAAACATACATATCGGCAACTATCTGGGCGCTCTCAGACAGTTCGTTGATCTTCAGGACGACAGCGAGTGCATCTACTGCATAGTGGACATGCACGCGATCACGGTTCCCCAGGATCCCAAGGAACTAAGGAAGCACATACTCGACGTGGCCGCTCTCTATATGGCCATAGGCGTGGATCCCAAGAAGAGCATCGTTTTCGTCCAGTCCGACGTCAAGCAGCACGCCGAGCTCGGATGGATACTCAACTGCAACACCTACATGGGCGAGCTTTCGCGCATGACCCAGTACAAGCAGAAGAAACAGAAGAGCGAAAACCCCAGCGTGGGACTCTTCGACTATCCCGTTCTCATGGCTTCCGACATACTCCTCTACGACACGGACGTGGTCCCCGTGGGCAACGACCAGAAGCAGCACATAGAGCTTGCCAGGGATATAGCCATCAGAGTCAACGGTAAATACGGAAAGACCTTCGTGGTTCCCGACGGACGCTTCATGAAATCGGGCGCCAGGGTAATGTCCCTCGACGACCCCACCTCAAAGATGAGCAAATCCAATCCCAACGAAAAGAGCCGCATATGCCTCCTTGACGAGCCGAGCAAGATAAAGAAGGCCATCATGAGCGCAACGACGGATTCGGAGGGCGTCATCAGATACAGCGTCAAGGAAAAGCCCGGAATCTCCAATCTCCTCGACATATACAGCGCCTTCTCCGGAAAGAGCGTGGCAAAGCTCGTAAAGGAGTACGAGGGACACGGTTACGGAGATCTCAAAAAAGATCTCGTGGAAGTGGTGAACGCATCTCTCGAGCCCATACGCTCGAGGTATGAGGAGATCAGAAACTCACAGGAACTCATTGACTCTCTGAAAGACGGAGCGGAAAGAGCCTCCGAGATAGCCGAAAGGACCATGAAGAGAGTCAAGAAGAACTTCGGCCTGGGTCTCTGATAAAGAAAGAAGAAAAAAGCAAAGCAAGATCGGCGGCCTTCGAAAGCCGCCGATTTTTCTTGACAGAAAAGGCCCCGGGAAATATAATAACTCTTTGCTACGAGGTGTGGCTCAGTTTGGCAGAGCGTTGCGTTCGGGACGCAAAGGCCGCTGGTTCGAATCCAGTCACCTCGACCACTCCCGGCCTATATGGGCCGGGTTTTTCTTTTTGGCGAAAAATGGTATAATCCAGAGCAATAACGAAAAGCGTTAAACGTACGGAGAAAATATATGGAATTCAAATGGACGGAAGGTTTTGAGATCAGAGTCAGGATAGAGGACGGCGCAGCAGTGATCTC
>JAEEGL010352873.1_pt1 | contig 12809 bp, 14 predicted proteins | sample 9134231 | NCBI WGS metagenome assembly JAEEGL01 (sample SAMN16246548, study PRJNA631951) | gut metagenome | biome: gut microbiome; feature: rumen; material: fiber-attached | host: Bos | place: Iran: Karaj | collected 2018-10
AACGCGTTCTAGAGGTGGAAGCGAGAGTATAAACCAGGTTTCTGAAGACTCTGATAAGACATGGACCGATAAAACAACGGTAATATATTCATATACACAGATGAAGGACTTAACCAATGTTGCAACCTTTACGGCGACAAAATCTGGTAAAACTACCAATGGTTACTGTGCATATAATACAAAAGCCAATGGAACCGGAATTAATATAAGCCAGAACAACAAGATTGATGAAGAAGCTACGGCCGCAAATCAATTAAAATATATCGACAATCCAGTTAGTGCCATAAGACTTAATGGTGGTACTTCAATAACTGGAAATGTGACAAAAACCATTTATATTAACTGGGTTAACTCAGGTACTACGTGTGCAACAGATAGGAATTATTACTAGGAAATATTTACATATTTCCTTTTTTCTTGTAAAATTATAAATGGTGATTATATGTTAAAAATGGGTGATTTTGGAGAAAACAAAATAACGATGATTGTTGGACTTAATAAAGAGGAGAACGCCTTATTTCTAAATGAGTTTATAAAAGAAAATAATCTTTTGAATGTTAAGTTTTCTACAAGATCTAAAGTAAAGAAGGTTTTAAAGAATAATTATAATCACGAATATGTTAAGCTCTTAAATATTGATACAAGTAAGAGAATAAGAGAGTTAAGCAGAAAAGAAGAGGATTTAGTAGCATTTTTAGTTGGTATATTTAATGATAATATAATTGCATTAGATGAATCAGTTATTGATGAAAAAGTAATTGAAATTATTAAAAAATCAAATAAAACAGCTGTTATATTTTTTAGTAATCTTGATGATATTGAAATAGCAGATAGTGTATATTTACTAAAGGATTCTAAATTATTTGAATATAAACCTATTAAGAGTAAATATGTGAGAATAACGGGCGAAGGAATAAGTAAATCCACTTTTCCACTAAAAAATATGAAAATAGATTATTTTAATTCAAAAGAAATTGAATTTGTTTATAGTGGGGATATAAATGAATTACTTCCTTATTTAGTAGAGATTAAAATCACCAATTTGGAAATACGAGATTTGAAATTAGCAGAAATATATAAGTATTACTATAAGAAGTGATATAATATTTTAGAGAAAGAGATATAAAATGACGAAATTAGTTACGACAATAAAAAAATTAGAAGTAGAAAAACTATTGCTTTTTTTAGACGAAAATCCTTCCAAGAAGGATGTTTTAAGCGAGTTAAGTAAGAAAAGAAATCAAGTAAAAAAAGAGATTTCAAAATTGAAAGAACCAGTTAAGAATTATTCCAATTTTGATCGCCTTTTATCGAGTCATAAATATAAGGAATACTTGAGTAAAAATAAGGAGTATTTGGACAAAAAACACGACTTAAGTATTGAACTCGGCGAAATAGAAGAAAAAGAAAACTTGGTTAAAGGAGATGCTGATTACGATACTAATCGTTTAAAAGTGGTGAATCTAATTCCTCTAATTGAGGAATCTAAAACAATTGAAGATATCGCCTTTTATACCTTTAATGATTCTTTAGAAATAAAAAATGATTTAAAATATATCCTTTATGTGGTTTTACTACTTGATAGTATTGATATTATAAAGAAAGATGAAGATATTGACAAAGTTTATAGAGAGTTGAACATTCCAATTTTAAATAAAAGACTAAACGATGTTAATTTGGAAACTTTAATCAAAAACTTAAAGAAGATTAAAATAGATATCGATGACGGCTTTTATCAGTTTATAACGATGATTATGGGTGAAAAGAGCTTCTGCAACGAAAAAAATTTAATGGCTTCTTTTCCCATTTTAAAGCAATTAAAGAAGGATAAAGGAGTACCTAAGAATATAAGAGTTGCTCTTGATATTTTAGATTCTAAAGGAAATGAAAATAGAACAATTCATGAAGTTGGATGTGAAATGTTTTTGAAAGAAATATTTTATAAAATTAAGGAAAAAAATAAAAAATAGGAGGATTTTATGTTTGAGAATAAGAAAATATTTGTTTTAGGGTTTGCAAGAAGCGGTTATGAAGTAGCAAAACTGCTAAGAAGATATAACAATGAAGTGCTAGTAACAGATTTAAAAAACGATGATGAGGATCGCCTAAAGGAATTAGAGAGCCTTGGTGTAAAGGTAGTACTTACAAAAGAACAAGATGAATTATTAGATAGTTCATATGACTATGTTGTTAAAAATCCAGGTATTAGATTCGACAACAAGACAGTTTTAAAGGCAAAGGAATTAAATATTCCAGTTATCAATGCACTTGAGGTTGCTTATAATTTATTACCAAAGAACGTTAAAATAATTGGAATAACAGGTTCTAATGGAAAGACAACAACGACAACTTTAATATATGAAGTTTTAAAAAATGCTGGATTTCCGGTTCATCTTGGAGGAAACATTGGTTTTCCTATGTCGGGACTTGTTAAAGATGTTAAAGAAGGAGATTATCTAGTTTTAGAAATATCTGGTCATCAATTACACGATTTTGTTAATTTTAAAGTGGATATTGCAGTTATGACTAATTTGAGCCCTGTTCATCTCGATCACTTTGGTAGTTATGATAACTATAAATACAATAAGTGTCTTATATTTAGACACCAGACTGCATCTGATGTCGCTATTTTAAATGCTGAGAATGAGGATGTAATTGAAGGATCTAAGGATATATTAAGTAGAAAACTCTACTTCTCCAGCAAAAACGTTAAAGACGCTTATCTAGAAGATGGATTCGTCTGCTATAAAGGCGAGAAAATAGTTGATACTAGTAAAGCTATTATTAAGGGTAACCACAACTATGAGAATATGATGTGCGCAATTTTAGTAGCTAAAGAATTAGGTATTAAAAACGATGTTATTAAAAAGACACTAGAAGAATTTAAAGGTGTTGAACATCGAATTGAATATGTAGCTGATGTAAAAGGAAGAACTTTCTATAATGACTCAAAATCAACAAATGTTAAGAGTACACAAATAGCTCTTAAGACATTTAATTCTCCAACAATTATTTTGTTAGGTGGATTGGATCGAAAGATTCCCTTTGATGACTTAAAAGACTATATGGATAACGTTAAAGTAGCTATATGTTATGGTGAAACAAAAAATAAATTGAAAGAATTTTTAGACTCAATAAATGTTAAAAATTATGTTGTTGAAACACTTGAAGAAGCGACTAAAAAAGCATATGAATTATCCGCTGAAGGAGATGTTATTTTATTAAGTCCTGCCTGTGCTTCATGGGATCAATTTAAAGACTTTGAAGAACGAGGAAGAAAATTCAAAGAAATTGTTTCAAATTTAGTTGACTAAACTAGAATTTAATTGTATTATTTATGTATAAATCGATGAAGGAGAATAGTAATAAAACCGTGATGTTTAGAGAACTAGTGGTTGGTGAAAACTAGTCATCAAGTTTTATGAATCTACTCTGGATGTGGAAAGAAAAAACTTTCCCGGGAGACCGTTATTAAAATTGAGACTAAAGTAGGATGGCACCGTGTTCTTCACTCCTACATTAGTCTTTTTTTGTTAAAAAAGGAGGATATTATGATAGATATTAAATTAATTAGAGAAAACAGAGATCTAGTAAAAGAAAACATTAAGAAGAAATTTCAAGATCAAAAATTACCACTCGTAGATGAAGTTTATGAAATGGACTTAAAGTTTAGAGAGTATAAACAAGAAGGAGACAATCTAAGAGCAGAAAAGAATAATAAAAGTGCTATAATTGGTAATTTGATGCGTGAAGGTAAAAAAGAAGAAGCTGAAGCTGTTAAAAAGGAAATAGCTGAATATGGAAATCGTATCGCAGAACTTGAAAGATTAGAAGAAGAATTAACAGAAGAAATCAAGAAGAAAATGATGGTGATTCCAAATATAATTGATGACTCCGTACCAATTGGTAAAGACGATTCTGAAAATGTTGAAGTTGAGAGATTTGGAGAACCAAAAGTACCAGATTATGAAATACCATACCACGCTGATATCATTGAAGCTTTAGGTGGACTTGATAAAGAATCTGCAGGAAGAACAAGTGGTCAAGGATTCTATTACTTAATCGGAGATATTGCAAGACTTCATGAAGCGATGATTGCATATGCAAGAGACTTTATGATTGAAAAAGGTTTCACATATGCAATTCCACCATTTATGATCCATGCTAACGTTGTTGAAGGTGTTATGTCTTTCCCTGAAATGGAAGCAATGATGTATAAAATTGAAGGAGAAGATTTATATTTAATTGGAACTTCTGAACACTCAATGATTGGTAAATTTAAGGATCAAATTGTTAAAGAAGAAGAATTACCAATTACAATGACTAGTTACTCACCATGCTTTAGAAAAGAAGGTGGAGCTCACGGTTTAGAAGAAAGAGGACTATATAGAGTTCATCAATTTGAAAAACAAGAGATGATTGTTATTTGTAAACCAGAAGATTCTATGGAATGGTATAACAAGATGTGGAAATATACAGTAGAAGTGTTTAGAAATATGGATGTTCCAGTAAGACAACTTGAATGTTGTAGTGGTGATTTAGCTGATTTGAAGGTTAAATCTTGTGATATTGAGGCTTGGAGTCCAAGACAACAAAAGTACTTTGAAGTTGGATCTTGTTCTACATGAGGTGAAGCTCAAGCAAGAAGACTTGGAATTCGTACTAAAGGAGAAAACGGAACATACTATGTTCACACTTTAAATAATACTGTAGTTGCAACACCAAGAGGATTAATTGCACTTTTAGAAAACAATTACAACGAAGACGGAAGTATTAATATTCCAAAAGCCCTTAGAATGTATATGGGTGGAAAGGAAAAAATTGAACCAGTTAAAAAGGCTTAATAAAGCCTTTTTTTCTTCAAATTATGCTATAATATTAATAGGGTGATATGAATGCGCGTTGGAGTATTTGATTCAGGGATGGGAGGATTAACTGTTTTAAAGAGTTTAATCAAAAAACATCCGAATAATCAATATATCTATTTTGGTGATACTTTAAATATGCCATATGGTGATAAAAGTAAAGAAGAACTTGAAAAGTTAAGTAGTAATATAGTTGAATTTTTGATTTCTAAACAAGTTGATGTAATTGTAATTGCATGTGGCACTGTGAGTTCAAATTGCTATAATTATTTGAAAGAAAAATTTGATATTCCAATTTTTGATATTTTGACGCCTACCATTAGGTATTTAAAATATGGGAATCTTAAAAATCCATTAGTAATTGCAACAACAATGACGATTAGAAGTGGTATTTTTGATGAGATTTCTGGCTTGGCAAAGCAGGAATGCCCTTTATTTGTACCATTAATTGAAAACGGTAAGATTGATTCAAGGGAAATGGATGAAGCAATCAAACTATATTTGGGTGATCGCAAAGTCGATAGTTTGGTCTTTGGATGTACGCATTATCCATTATTAAAAGAAAGATTAAAGAAATATCTTGGGAATATAAGTTATATAAATATGGGAGATATCTTAGCTGATAACTTGGACTTAAAAGAAGATCAGTTCGGACTTGAACTATATTTTAGTAAAAAAACAGAAAATATTCAGAAACTCGTTCTAGAAATGTTCGGAGATTATGAGATTAAGGAGTATGTATGCCAGAATTACCAGAAGTAGAAACAGTAAAAGAAGCTTTAAAAAGAAAACTTTTAAATAAAAGAATTAAAGATATTAATATTTACTATCCTAAAATAGTAGAATATCCAACAAATGATGAATTTGTTAAGGAATTACTCGATGAAGAAATAATCGATATCAAAAGAAGAGGGAAATGGCTTTTGTTTGAACTTAGTAATCACTATTTACTAAGTCATCTAAGGATGGAAGGTAAATACAATTATAAGAAAACAGGCGACGAAAAAGGTAAACATGAGCACGTTGAATTTGTATTTGATGATGGAACTTCACTAAGATATCAAGACACAAGAAAATTTGGGCGCATGTATCTATATTTAAAGGACGATATCTTTAATAAATCTCCTTTAAGTGAACTTGGTTTAGAACCTTGGGATGAGGGTTTAAATCCGGAATATTTAGAAAACAAATATAAGAATAAAAACAAAGAAATAAAATCAGTTTTACTAGATCAAGGAATTATTGCAGGAATAGGTAATATATATGCCGATGAAATACTTTTCTTATCTAGAATAAATCCATATAAAAAAGCTTCTTCGTTAACTAATAAAGAAGTTGATGAAATAATAAGAAATACAAAAAAAGTCCTTGAAGCGGCGATCAAAGATGGTGGAACAACGATAAAGACGTATACTTCAGAAGAAGGAGTACATGGAATGTTCCAACAAAACTTAAACGTTCATCAAAGAAAAGGCGAACCTTGTAAGGTTTGTGGAAATCCAATAGTTAAAGTAGTAATAGGTGGAAGAGGAACTTATTATTGCCCTGAATGTCAGAAAAAGTGATATTATTATCGCTTTTTTTCAATTTGACAAATCCCCAATATATGCTAAAATATTTGCTCAAAGGGGGAGAAAAAATGATTAGTTTAGAACAAACATTAGAAAATCGAAAGAAAGCAGTAATATCTTTATCCGAAATAACAGGTAGAATTGCTGACAAGGACATGGCGTTAAAAATGCTATGTAGAACAAATAAGGCTTGGGATTTATTAACACCAGAGTTAAAGGCAGATTCAGATGTTATGATGTGTTATCAACCAACTGGAATGTTTGAACAAGTTAGTGTTAATGGTTCTAATCCACTAGCAAAAGATGTATTTGTAGAAGAAGGGTTTGAACAATTTGTTTATGAGGGAAGACGTTCAACTATGTTAGTTCCTACATGGGCAAAAGATGTAAAAGGTTTTGATTATAGAGCATACTTTACTTTACAAAGCGATATGCAATTTAAGGCATCAGTATATGCAGACGTTGAAGATTTACGCAGTCAGTTTGGAAAGAAACTTAAAGATTTCTATAGTGAAGACATGGAAAAATGCTTCGGAGATGCAATGGTTTCTATCTATGATAGAGATGTTCTAAGAAAAAAATTCGGGGTTGAAGATCCAGAATTTCAAGCAGTACAAAGATAAAAAGTGATATTAAATATCACTTTTTTATTGGGAAAATTTTAAGTTCATCTTCAACTATTTTTTTATCATCTAAAATATGTGAATAAATAGTTGCGACTCTAAAGTCTAGATCTAAGTATTTATTCAAACCTTCTTTGTAATTGAAGTAAATTGGAACATCAATATTTTTCTTTACGCTATTTAAAATTTTCTGCCCTTTTTTATTAAAACCTAAAACTTTTAAATATTCGATTTCTAAGTTTTTCGCATCTTCTTTTTTAAATGAGCAGAGTATATGTGTAAACATTCTTCTTATCTTGTTGTAAGTATATCTCTTGGTTTTAACATTTAAAGTTAACTCATCTAAAGAACTAGCTTTATAAATAAACTTTCTAATTCTATTTTCGATTCCCTCATCAACTGTTTGGAAGTCACCTAAAAAGTCGATGTCACTTATAATCTTTAACTTCAAATAATTGAAATATCTTTCTTCGTCGATGAATCTCACATATCTTTTAGTAATTTCTGGAACGGAAGCAGAGATATCTGATTTACTACTTAAAGATGCTCTTATCGCACTTGCACTTGAGATGTTACTTAGTGTCAAGTCGTGATAATCATTTGTTCTTTTTATGGTCTCCGGTATAATTTTCGAATTTGTTACCATTATAGCCTTAATATAACTAATTCCAAGCAAGTCGTTTGGTTTGCTAACACTTAAACCAGTAATCGCATTTAAGGCTTTTGATAGTGCTGTAGGATAGTTTACACCACTATCTAAATAATCTTTGACAATGTTGTCATAGTTTTTATCTTTTAATTCAGCTGAAGCAATCTTTTTAAGGCTTTCAACATTATCTGATTCGCTACCAAAGATTATAGTGTCACAATCTAACTTGTTTAAAATTGAAATTGCACCATAAGCAAATATATCGGCGCTTTGAGTTGCAAAGACAAAAGGAAGTTCTACAACTAAATCGATGTCGTTTTCTAGAGCAATTTTTGTTTTGGCAACTTTGTCTAGAACACTTATATCACCTCTTTCGGTGAAGAAACTATCAACGACTAGAACAATACTAGAATCAGGATATTTTTCCTTAATCTTTCTTAAATGATAAATGTGTCCGTTGTGAAATGGGTTATATTCACATATTATTCCAATTCTCATGTTTACACCTCGTAAATATAATAACACAAAATGAACAAAATTACTTGCATTTTAGTTTTATTTTATGTATAATCTTCTAGCGAGGAGATTTTATGAATATAGATTTGACAAGACTTCGCAGTAATGTTGATAAAGAAGTTCTAATTGATATCACTTATTCTTTTGATAAAGAAACTCTAGGAAACGATATTAGATCTCTTGATAATGTTAGAATTACAGGTAAGATTGTAAAAAATAGTTTAGATGATTACATCTTACGAGTTAACATTAAAGGAGTTGCAATATTACCTTGCCGTGTGACATTAAAAGATGTTCCATATGAATTTGATATCGATATCGATGATAGTTTGTTAAATCTATACGAATTAATAGGTAAAAAAGAGGAAAAAATAACCAATACTATTGATATTTTTCCAATAATATGGGAGAATATATTCATGGAAATTCCTACATTTGTTGTAAGTCCGGATGCTAAAGAAGTCTCTATGGAAGGAGACGGATGGTCTTATAACAAAGAAAAAAAAGAAGAAAATAATGAATTTAGTAAACTAAAAGACTTATTTTAAGAGAAAGAGGTGTTTGAATTGGCAGTACCATTTAGAAAAGTAAGTAAAACTAGAGGAAGAATGCGTCGTACTCACTACAAGATTGATGCAAATACTGTAACTACATGTCCAAAATGCGGAAGCGATGTAAAACCACACCGTGTTTGCAAGAATTGTGGCACTTACAAAGGAAAAGAAGTTATAAATAAAGAAGCAGCTAAATAGTTAGTTGTTTTTTTGTTTTTTTAAATGTATAATTAAGATGGTGATACTAATGAATAGAAAAGGGTTTACTCTTGCAGAATTGCTCGGGGTAATAATTATAATAGCATTGCTTTCGTTGATAATAATCCCAAGAGTGCTTGAAGCATTTAATGAGGTAAGTAATCAAATAGATAGTTCTGCTGAACTTTTAATAGTTGAAGCAGCTAAAGATTACTATTCTGAAAACGAGAACTATATATCGAGAATGGACTATTGTGTAACTGTTCATTTCCTTCAAGAAGAAGGCTTACTTTCTAGGGATTTAAAAAATAGCAATGGTGAATTGGTTCCAACTGACACGATTGTAAAAATATACGAAGGTGGAAGCGAATATAGGTTAAACGAAAGATGCAATGTTACAGATAATATGATAACTAGTGCTGCAACTTCTTATTACAACGATGGATTAGTAGTTGTTGCAAATGGAACTTCTAAATGTATCACTGTATCTGATTTACAAAATCATTTGTATTTAACTAAAAATGCATATCGAAGTGGGCTTGCTCTTGACCCATCTACGCGTATTAAAATAACTAATAGTGGAACAATATCAGTTGTAATTGGGGGAACGTGCAATGGATAAAAAGGGTTTTACACTAGTTGAACTTCTAGCTGTTGTCGTTTTACTTGGTGTTATTGGTTATTTTGCACTTTCAACGATAATTGAAAAAGTAGAAGAAAACAGGAGTAGAGTTGATAGTGCAACATTAAGAGTAATAAAAGCGGCAACACAGCAATATATGAACGCAAATAGTAATAAAATTTCTAAAAAAGATGGAAATATTTATTGCTTTGATTTAGAAGATGTCTTGACTTTATCTAATATGGAAGATTTAAATCCAAATACGAGAAAAAGGCTAACAGCAGAATCTTCTAAAATAAAAACAACTTTCACAAATAAAAGTTTTGATATAGAGTTAACTAATACTTGTACAAGTAATGTTAAACCTGTAGCAAATGTGCCGAATTTAAAATCTAATATGGTTCCAATTAAATTTGATAGCAACAATAATATCTTAAAAGCTGATGTGGATAAATTCGACGATTGGTATGATTATGAAGAAAAGAAATGGGCCAATGCGATAATAGTGGATCCAAAGAGACTAGCAGAGTACAAGAATCTAAAATCTGGAGATTTAATCGCTCCATTTAGTGAGTTAGTTGAAGATGTAATTTTTGTCGTATGGATTCCAAGTTTTAATCTAACTGATGGTTTTACTGAAGGAATAGGGACTGGTGCTCTTGAAGCTTTCAATAATATCGATGGTTTCTGGATTTCTAAATTCGAGCTTACATATAATAACGAGATTGGAAGTTCTTATGGATATACAGCTTACACAAACACAAAAAGCGGCATTGAAAGTTTAATTAGCAATATCAAAACTAATAGTGATTATAATTTTGTTGCTGATTCAACTGTAAAAATGGAATCTGATGCCGAATATGAAGCTGCTGCTAGATTAGCGATGTCAACATATGGTAAGGGATCATCATTTAGTGCAGCATCGACAAAAACCGGATTTAAGTCGGGATCTGATAGCGGTTATTATCATGACAGCAACGGGCTTTCAACGAGTTCAACAGGTAATATCACTGGAGTTTTCGGACTTGCTGGTGGCGCTAATGAATGGGTTTTAAATGGATCAAGTTGTACGACAAGAGGTGGAGGAACAAGTAGTACAAATATACTTGCTTCAGCATCTGCAGGTTGTTCAGAAAACTACTCAAGTAGAATTACAATAAAATAAAAAAATCGGATTTTTCCGATTTTTATTTTTCTGTTTCTTCTACTTCAACAAATTTAATGGCACCAGTTGGGCAAGCGTTGATAGCAGCTTGAACTTCCTTTTCATGTTCCTTAACTGCTTCTTGGTCTTTAACACATGCTGCCCCACTTTCTGACCATCCAAATACCTCTTCGCATGTGCCAGAACATGAACCACAGCAAAGGCAAGCGGCCTCATCTATAACTAATTTTTTCATTTTTATCATTCCTCCTAGATAAGTATACACTAAAATGGGAGTAGTGCGCAATAAAATGTTTCTTTTTTCTTCATAATATGTTATGATATATTTAAAGATAGAAGGTGGATTTATGGCTGAAAAAAGAAGTCGTGTTGAAAACAATCGCGAGTTATATCAGGAGTTATATAACGAGAACTATTTTCAGAGTGATGAACCAAAAGAACTAGAGAAAACTAATGAAATTGATATTGAACGCGTTCGTGAATTACTAAAGGGACGCGAGATGTATAAAAAAGAGATGAAACTTCGCGAAATTAATATGGCACGTCCAGTTAAGGAGGAAGTTAAGGAAGAAGTTCAAGAAGAAGCCGAAGAAAAAGACTATGATATAAATGCTTATCTAGATAAAGCTTCAAGCACTCGTGAGACTGAACCATATCATAAGATTGATCCAGATACTATGAAAGCTGTAGAAATAGGAATAAGTCAAGAACCAGATATGGATGACTTAAAAGAATTAGGGGACACAACACTTAGTTTAGGATTATTTGATGCTTTAACTGAAACAAGGGAAATAGAACCAGAAGAGGAAAAAGAAGATATTGTTGCTAAGACATTATCAGAAACAGCTACAAATTCATTCTTTACAGATTCAATTAAACTTAGTTTAACTGATGATGACGAAGAAGAGGAAGAAAAATCTTCACCAGCTGTTAAAGTTGTAATGGCTCTCCTAATTTTGGTAGTTGTTGCATTAGTTGTATTTATAATAATTATGTGAAACATTATGTTTCACTTTTTTTCTGCTCGCGTTAATAATTGTTTTCTTAATAAAAATGATTTATAATTGATTTAGTGGAAAGAGTGATTTTATGAAACCATTTGTTTTATGCATATTAGATGGATGTGGAGTTAGAGAAGAAAGTGATGGTAATGCATTTAAAAATGCGAAGAAACCAACATTAGATATGCTTTTAAACACATATCCACATTCAATTTTAGAGGCGAGTGGAACAGCTGTTGGGCTTCCAGATGGTCAGATGGGTACAAGTGAAGTTGGACACATGAATATTGGGTCTGGTAGAATTGCAATTCAACCATTAGAAGCAATTAATGCTGCAATTACTGATAGAAGTTTATTTAAAAACGAAAAAATTTTAGAAGTTTTTGATTTTGTTAAGAAAAATAATTCTAATCTTCATTTATTCGGACTTTTATCTGATGGTGGAGTACACTCTCATATCGATCATCTATTTGCACTTCTTTTGATGTGCAAAGAAAATGGTATTAAAAATGTGTATCTAGATTTATGTTTAGATGGTAGAGATACATATGAAAAAAGTGCTTTAACTTATTTAGATGCTTTAAATAATAAATTAGTAGAACTTGGAATAGGTCGTATTGCAACTATAATGGGACGTTATTATGGAATGGACCGCGACAATAATTTTGACCGCATCAAAAAGGCGTATGACGCTATTGTATATGGTGATGCAAAGGAATATGATAGCTATCAAGAATTAATTGAAGAAAATTATAATAATGGCATTTATGACGAATTTGTTATTCCAGGAATTATAAATAAAAGCCCTTTAAATGAAAATGATGCAATTATTGCATTTAACTTTAGAAAAGACCGTTTAAGAGAGATGTTTACTTTACTTTCCAATGCTAAAGAGTATGAATCAAAAGCAAATGAGAAGGGTTTAATTGTTAAACATTTTAACAACTTAAAAGTTCTAACAATGTATCCTGTTACAGAAACGGTAAAAGCACCACATGTTTTTGATAACCTTGATCTTAAGAATATTTTAGTTGATTACTTACAT
>JAEEGL013708377.1_pt1 | contig 12809 bp, 10 predicted proteins | sample 9134231 | NCBI WGS metagenome assembly JAEEGL01 (sample SAMN16246548, study PRJNA631951) | gut metagenome | biome: gut microbiome; feature: rumen; material: fiber-attached | host: Bos | place: Iran: Karaj | collected 2018-10
AGGATCGTCTGGTTTATAGCGAACTGTGTCCTCGCTGAAGAGTAATTCGTCTTCCCGATATAGTCTTTCGTAAGTTCGACCGTCAACTTCATAAGTGTAGCCAATACCACAGGTTTCCTCGCCATCAACAACTCCACAGATGATTTTCGAATGATTGATAATTTCGGTAGTGCCAGAATATTCAGAACCAATAGGGTCTTTTGGTGATACAAACAATAAGCTGACTAAGCCAATAATGCCAAGTATTGCAAAAACGGAAGCTATTATTAGTTTTACTTTTTGGGGATTACTTTTAGACTTTCCGGTTGGGTTAATCGGTTCGGAGCCAACGGATGGCTCAGTATCCTGATGAGAATTACTTGGATTTGCGTTATTCTGCTCGTCGTTCATGAGGATATTATAACGCTTGCGACTAAAAATTATGCACTGTCATGTTTTACTATTAGTTTTGCAAAGTATGATTCTCTTTGCTGGTGAGTCATGGATTCTATGTTCATTTTTACTCCTTAAAATGTTAGGTATCCTTGTTCGAACGCGTCTGGATAATGGAACATCTTGTGGCCGGCACGAAAATCGACATGGATATAGTTATTGTTTTCATCTAATTGCACTATGGTGCCTTTACCGAAAATAGGGTGATTGACGGTAGTCCCGACAACGATATCTACCGAATTAGACTCCACGACATCTTCTGCTATTTCTTCTTCATCAGAAATAGTCGGAATGGAATCGGAAATAGTTATATTAGTTTCAGGTCGATCGTAAAACTCTTCCGTAGTAATAGTTTCGTCGAAACCACCGATAGTCTTCTCTTCGGTATGTAGATTAATACCAGTATAGCTAAGGCTGGAGTCTTCGTAGCGTTTGAAATTATATACGGCCTCGTTCATAAGTGGCGCATTAAACACTCCGATTTGGCAAAGTAACTCAAAATCAGAGACGTTGATGCCCGTAACTTTCTTAAACAATTCAGGTTCGAGCTCGGTAATGATTTCCTTCAGTGTACGCTCGCGATAGTCCGTAAGGTACATAAAAATCGGGATTCGTGTCGCAAACTTGATGAGTTTTTCTTGAATTTGCTTACGAAGAGATTTATTTTTCTTCTCTTCTTCGTCAAGCTCTTTCTTTTCAGCAGGAGTTTTCTCGACATTTTCCGCCTTAGCTTTCTTGATTGATTCGGATTTGTTAATGACCGTCTCGATGGAATTATCGCCGAGTGCGCGAAATCCTTCGATACTCATAATAGCCTCGTAAGCACGCGGGTCGGAAATGATGCGACGAAGAGTGTCATTATCTACATTGACGAGTAGTGCCGACTCCCAACGACGGGCAAGCAAAGTAGCGGAAGTACCGGACATGGCCATGTCGAGTATTTCGCCCGCAGAGATTTGTTTCATCGTACTGCCGTCATAAGCAAGCACTGGCAAGAAGTGAATGAATTCACCAACCTTCTTTTCCGGATTTGGTTCGTCGACATTTAATTTACAGGAATATTCCGAAATTTGACGCAATGCACGATCGAGCGCAAAGTCAAAGACATAGCAGACTTCTTTCATAATCACATCTCGACCCTCGTCATCTTTCATAGTCCACGGCGACTGAACGCGGAAAGCAGTCTGGAAATAAGTTTCTGGTGATTTTAGGTTGCGGAGCATAAATACGCCCGTCCAAGGTTTCACGGTGACGCCAGTCGTTAACTTGCCGCACGATAACGTAATAGTTTTAGAATTGAGCGGATTGTGCATGGATTCTTGAACCGGAGCAAGTGCGGCCAATCCAATACCCGCTTTCGTGCCAGCACAAACATTAACTTTGTAATCATGATAAAAAGTATTCTGTGGCTCTGCTAGTAAGTTAGCCATGGCATAGCAGCTATTTACATTCGGTAAGAACCATAGTGTGTGGTTGAGTGTGCGCAAGAGTGGCCCATGCGAATATGGCATTGGCGGTTTTTTATCGCCCTGTTTTAAATCGCTGACTACGTCATAATTACCACGAATTAGATTGAGCCATTTCTGAACTTCGTCCTTATAGATAAACTGCGCATCTTCTGGCTTTTTGGTTTCAGTTTTAGCTGAAAAGAAAACATTTAAATCAAATTCATTGAATTCGCCCTGCTCTGCGACTTTGCGAATTTCTTCAGGCAGTTTATATGTAAGCATACACATTTGCGGGAGTGAGATATACGGATTTGGTTCGCCAGCATGTTCGTTATCCCAATTTTCTTTTTCGTGTTGCTCGTCAGAATAAGTCCAGTTAAATATTTGCTCTTCAATAAACTCGCCACTATTGATCGCTCGAAATGGTGTGCCAGAAAGGAATAAATAATGTTTGGTTTCGATTTGAAGGAAAGATTCGTTAATAGCGTTGCCGGCTTCGTACTCGGAATATTTTTCCGCATCAAAGTCAGTTTCATCTTCTGATTCTTCGTCTGGTTTTGCAAATAGTTTTTTAGCATTCTCGCGCCAAGCACCAAAGTGATACTCGTCAAAGATGACTAAATCCCAGTCTTCGCTATTGATGAATTTGTGCTTAGGCTTAATACCACCATTTGGCGTAGTACCAAGAAAATCCTGGAATGAACCGAATACGACAATTGGTTTGCCTTTGAAAGTTTGTTCATATAAACGGTCGATAGTGGTCTTCATTTGGTCGGCTTTTTTGACGGAAATAAACTCCCAACCAGTAAAGTCTACATGTGATTCCAAATCTTCCTGCCAGGCAGATTCGACGGCCGGCTTAAAAGTTAGAATAAGAATGCGTTTCATATCTAGCTTTTTAGCGAGTTCATAACTAGCAAAAGTCTTTCCGAAACGCATCTTTGCATTCCAAAGGAATTTCGGTTTCGTATTCGGATCTTGTTCTTTCGCTGATTGATAATACTGAATTGTCTTAGCTATAGCGCGTTCTTGCTCTGGGCGAGGGCGAAAAGTTTGATTACGGACTGGATTTAAAATTGTGCCGGACGTAAGTTCGCGGACAGCCGCTTCAATATCTCGCACGGAACACATATACCATTCGTTGTCATCTGCGCTGGCGTTTAATTGAAGCTTACCCCAACGTTCAAGAATGCGGTGGATATCTTTATCCGTAAAAACCGTACCATTGTCTCGCACGGCAGAACACTGGAATACAATTTTTGGAGTAACAGCTACAGTATGAGTCTGTTCATTAATGCGCTTCTTAACATCTCGTTCAGTGTAGCCGATTTTGATATATCCATCATGAATTCCCGGAAGCTCATAGGCATATATGGTAGGTTTAATGTCTGGACGTTCATTATCGATGATTTGCTTGGACATTACTTATCCTCCATTGGGCGCATGGTATTCTCTATACAATCAATTTCATCTTTAGATAAATCATACTTTTGATACAATAGCTCGTCCGTCCATTTAATATCGTAATTTAAATTTGGAACTAGCATAAAGTTGCTTTTGCTAATATTCATCGAAGAATAAGTTAATCTCAACATATATCTGGCAAATTTTGTAGAGATATATTCTTTATAATTATTTGCCTCTTCTTCGGACTGAAAGCTGCCTAAAAGCATATAAGAAAAAGTATGTATTTCACTTGGTTTTAAAATTTTAGGATTAGTAATAGCCTTGTATCCTTTTGAAGGATCAATGCCGACTTCTCCATTACTTGGCACAACCTTGCCTATTATGACTTTATACTTATTAATCAATTGCTTATTCTTTTTTACTTCGTGTTCCGAAACCCAACCTATACCTTTGCTATTTATTAGTGCTATTTTGTTTAAATCGCTTTTTTCGCCACCTCTAGCATCGGCGTTAAAACCAAATGGATTAAGAGGCAATACTCTGGAGTCTAAATATTCGCTCGAATTGTTACGTACTTTCCTAACTATATTAACGGCTAAATTATTCCTAATAAAGACATTACCGAATTCATTTGCATTTCTATCCGAAGACGATTCAATTTCCCCTTTGACTAAATTAATTACCTTAATGTTATTGTTTTGATAATCATTCTTCCATAAGAAATAGCATATTCCCCCCGCAATACCTACACCGCTAAAACAATCAGCCGAATTTTGATAATCAAATAGTTCGGCTAGATGACCATCATTAAACATTTGTTCGCGAAATTCTTCTAGACCTATGCCGCCGTTATACCATCTTGCTGGAATAATCATTGATAAATAGCTGGGCCGTAACTTCTTTGCTGTAACTACAAATTTCTGAAAAATTGGTTGCGCCTGCACCGCCGCTATTCTTCCGTCAGAATTTGCAGTTGTACTCAAATGATACGGTGGATTACCGATAACAACATCAAATTTCATTCCAAATATCTCCTCTGGGTTATTAGTATGTATAAATTCATAAGCATGAGTCTCTAGGTCGTCGGCACGTTGGTATTGACTTGCGCTTGCGCCGCAATATTTACATTTGCCGTTTTCCCAAGTGTGATTAATTGGCACAAAACGGATATTGCCGTCTGGGTTATCGAATTTACTGACTGAATATTTGCCGTTTGCATACTTACTGCAATAAAGACTTCTACGACTCGCAAGTGCAGTTAGCTCCGTGATAGCGATACCGTAAAGCTGGTTATGAAAGATATGGTCGAGACGTTGCTGTAAATCCGGAATTTGTTCTTCAAGCCCAACAATTAAACGCTTCGCAATTTCGCGTAAGAAAACGCCAGTTTTACAGGCAGGATCAAGAAACTTTAGATTTGGGTTACTCCAAGTTTCTGGCGGAAGCATATCTAACATTTGATTAACAACTTTTGGTGGCGTGAATACTTCATCGTTAGATAAGTTCGCCAAACATTCCAACACGTCTGGATTATAGTTCCCGCCGAGGAGATTTTTCGTTTGTTCGCTCATTTTCTATTTCGTTCCCTTCCCTAAAATAAAGTTGCTTGCGTTACTGGTTTTGGCTTTGGTTTAGGTTTTGGCTTATCAGGAATTTTGATTGGCGGATGCAGTAATTCTTCAGACGTTTTGGCTAGTTTTTCGATATCGGTCTGCTTGGTTTCTTCGCGGAGTTTTTCGATATCAGCAAAGTTCCATTTTTCAAGTTCGAAACCGCCATTTCCATCTGGAATCCAATTGATGAGATTGATTTTTTTGCGGCCAGTAAGCATATTGCCGTAGGAAATATTAGCTTTCAAGATTGCGTCCATGGCCATCAAAAATGAGGCAGAATTTTTCTTGCCTTTAAAATGCGCGTTGACGATGTTTTTCATGCGTTCGCGCGCTTCTTCGAGATTATCCTGCGCAATATCTATGCCATAAATATTGCTGAGCGAAATTAAAACTTTATATTCATCTTGACCAGCTTTTTTAAGCTTGCGCTCTAAGATTTCTACTAGAAAATTGCCATTTCCACAGGCCGGCTCAAGGACTTTTTTATCAATCTCAGAGATGGTCGGTTCACAAAGGTCGCACATGGCCTTTACCTCGCGTGGTTGCGTAAAGACTTCGCCCGCATCACGAACGCGCTCGCGGGATTTGATACCCTGAGTTTTCTTGCCACCCTTTTGCGTATTAGTTGAAGCTATGGCGCCTCCTGACTCTTAGCGCCACAACTTTCAAAAAGAAAATAAGACATCCTGCGATGTCTTTGCTTTGATCAAAATGTTATTTACATCATGAATCCGGGAGCTAAACACCGCATGATGTCTTAAATCAATTTCTGCACTTAAGCTGAATACAGCCTAACCGGAGCGATGAATATACTCCCGGATTTACGGGCTCTATTCAAACGCTGCCACAAGTGCAGAATTGTAGCCTAAGTGCAAATTATTAAATTGATTTAAGACAATTTAATTATAGCACTTAGAACAGAGGTAAAGCTAGATTTTTATCAAATAAATTGAACTCATGCTTTTTATTATTTGTATTTTCTATATATTAAGAAAGCACCGCATGGTGTCTTAATGGTTTTGAACTGTTGCTTGAGGCCGTGTTTGCTCGCAGAGCTTCAATGAACAGGATTCTAGATAAAAAATAGCCCTTGCGGGCTACTTTATCTAAAACCATGTATGTAGTTTCTAGAGCTACATACGTATTGATTATAGCAAAAAATAATCATAAACAGGTATAATATGTATATATGAAGAAGCTTTTGGTTATTATAATCGCAAGCATTTGTCTGTTGGGGGCGTTTCCAAATATTGCGTTTGCATCTGGTGCGTATTTGAACGATGGTACCAATCCATGTGAAGGCACCGAGTTTGACGACCCAATGCTCTGCGGCAAGCAGAATGCAAACGAAGAAAATGAGTTACAAGGTACGGTAGCTAGCGTATTGCTAACCATTTTCGGTGTAATTGGTGTAATTGCAGTAATTTTCGTTGTAATTGGCGGCTTTAAATATACGACGTCGCAAGGAGACCCGGGCAGAGTTCAGCAAGCGAAGAATACAATCATGTTCTCGCTGATTGGTTTAGTTATTACGGTTTCAGCGTTTGCGATAACTGGATTTGCGCTCGGCGCCTTTAGCGGTGGCGGCACCGCGGGAACTGGTGGAACTGGCAATGGCGTAATGTCGCTTGAAATTACTTGGCCAAAGACAATAGGCGTCAATGAGAACGCACAAATAAAGGTCACAATTATTCCGGATTATGCGGAAGATAAGACGCTAACCTTTAGCTCCTCGGATGAAACCGTAGCCACGATTAGTGCTAAAGGCAAAATATTGGGTAGAAAAGCTGGTACGACGACTATTACGGCTAAAGCCAGCAACGGCGTAAGTACGTCGATTACTTTAACGGTCACCAAAGACACAAAGACGGAAACTTTGCGCCTAGAACCAGAAGAAGCGACAATCGCGGTGGGTGGAACGGTAAAACTGACGGCAACGGTTACACCTGAGAACGCAAATTTAACTTGGACGAGTAATGACACGAGCGTTGCAACCGTAGATAGTACGGGTCTCGTGAAGGGTATAAAGGCAGGCACGGCCGTAATTACGGTGAAAATGAATAGCGGCAAAAAGAAGACGGCGAAAATAACTGTTGGCTCAAGTGGTGCTCAGCCAGTCGAGACATATAGCGCAGTGTTTGAAAAACGTAATTATGCGCACTCAAACGGTAGATCTTATGATTACTGGATTAACGTGCCAGAAGGTGCAACGAGTAATATGCCAATTCTGATTTTCTTGCACGGCGACGGTGAAATGAATAGACCGAATAGCGTGAAAACGCTCGGCCAGGTTGAGCATATAAGGAATGGAAAGGGTTACATTGGTATTGCGCCAGTCGGGAAAAATTCTAAGCAAGATTGGGCGACTACTGAATCAAAGGCTGCGATTAAAGGCCTGATTCAAAAGGTTGCATCGGATTATAAATCAAATAAGTCAAGGATTTATATTTGGGGCTTTAGTCGCGGTGCAATTGGTACGTGGCAGCTCGTAAACGATAATCCAGGTTACTTTAGAGCGGCTGTGCCGGTGAGCTGTTGTCCAAAAATATCTATCGTACAGACAAACTTTAAGAACACGAAAATATACGCATTAGCGGGTAGTCAAGAAAGTGATTATATTCCTTGTATGCGTAGCACTGTGAACCAAATTACATCTGCTGGCGGGTCGGCAAAATTCGAAACCGTTTCTGGCGCAAATCACGGTTCGATTACGAGAAAATTCCCTTATACGCAAGTAATTGATAACTGGCTATTGAAACAATAGTATGGAAATCGCACTGCAAATCGTATTATTGATTGCTGGATTCGTCCTATTAATTAAGGGCGCCGATTGGTTTGTAGATGGCGCATCATCCACGGCATCAAATTTTAAAGTACCAAAGACTTTGATTGGCCTCACGATTATTGCGTTCGGCACATCCGCGCCAGAGCTCGCGATTTCATTAAAGGCGTTATCGTCCGGACAAACTGACATGGTGCTCGGTAACGTAATTGGTTCGAATATTTTGAATGTACTGCTGATTTTGGGCCTAGCGGCCGTGATTCGCCCGCTCGCGATTCGTAAAGAAACCGTGCGTAAAGAAATCCCGATTTGTATTTTGATTTCTTCCCTGTTAATCGTGCTGTTCTTGGACATACAACTAAATTCTGCACCAAAGAATGAAATTACACGTTCGGACGGCATCGCAATTCTCCTATTCTTCGCAGTGTTTTTGTATTATCTCATCGCAATGGCACTGCATTCGCGCGATCACAATAAGACCGAAAAACCGCGTTGGAAAATATGGAAGTCCTTACTGTTTACGGCGCTCGGTTTAGTTGGCATCGTAATTGGTTCCAACTTAGTCGTAGACAATGCAACTTTGCTCGCAGGCGCGATGGGTATTTCAGAACGCGTGATTGCACTTTCCGTGATTGCACTTGGCACTTCTCTACCGGAGCTCGTAACGACGGTAGTTGCGGCAAGAAAAGGCGAAACCGAGTTAGTGCTTGGCAATATTTTGGGCAGTAACATATTTAATATTTGTATTGTACTAGGTGTGCCAGTAGCGATTTATGGTTCCGTTTCGCCAGCATCATTTGCAGTGTATGACTTAGTCGCATTAGTTGGTTCGGCGGCATTGTTATTTGTATTTTCGGCAACAAATCACAAAATTAATCGCGTGGAGGGCGCGATGATGTTATTAATGTTTGTGGTTTACTACACACTAGTATTCTTGGCATAGATTAGCATATCTGATGCTATAATACAGATATGGCTATCGAGAGAGTGATTGATACGAGTCTACATGAAGATGATAGCGAAGAACGCATCGTTGAATTTTCGTTGCGTCCGACAACTTTTGATGAATACATCGGTCAACGCCGTTTGAAGACAAATTTGAAGTTAGCAATTGACGCTGCAAAAAAGCGTGGCGACGTGATGGACCACGTGCTACTGTATGGTCCGCCAGGACTTGGCAAGACCACAATGGCCGGCGTGATTGCGCACGAAATGGGCGCAAATTTCCGCGCTACTTCTGCCCCGTCGATTGAAAAGGCAGGTGACCTCGCAAGCATTCTTACGAACCTAACAGACGGTGATATTTTGTTTATCGACGAGATTCATCGTTTGCGCCGTGCTGTGGAAGAGATACTCTACTCTGCAATGGAAGACTACAAACTAGATATCGTGATTGGTAAAGGTCCAGCCGCACGTAGTGTGAAGTTGGATTTGCCACGATTTACATTGATTGGTGCTACTACGCAGGCAGGTAATTTGGCAGGACCACTACGCGACCGTTTCGGTCATTCATATCGTTTGGAATACTACGCAAATGGTGATATTCAGAAAATTATTGAGCGCTCGGCAGATATTTTGAACACGAAAATCGAGCCAGATGCAGCAAAATTATTAGCGGAACGCTCGCGCCTGACGCCGCGCATCGCAAATAGACTTTTGAAGCGCGTGCGTGATTATGCAGACGTAAATGGTGATGGAATTATAGATACGAAAGTTGCAAATAAGGCACTAGAAATGTTGGAAGTGGATGAGCTTGGGCTCGATCCAGCCGACCGCAACATGCTAACTTTGATGTATGAAAAATACGGCGACAAGCCGGTGGGTTTGAATACGATTGCGGCGCTCACGGGCGACGAAGCATCAACAATTGAAGATTATTTGGAACCGTTCTTAGTACAGCTCGGCATGATTCAACGCACGCCACGCGGACGCGTCGTAACGGAGCTCGCGAAGAAACATTTAGGCCTTGAGTAGTGGGCCGATTCCAATTCTGCTACTAATAAAAATACCAAGTCCGCCAAAGACGGCGATTACAATGAGTGTACTGATAATCATGATGAGGCCACGATAATCTTTGGCAACGAAATTGTCGTATGGGTTGTGATAGTTGTACGCAATGTCGATTTTGCGACCGCTTTCGATTGGGTCGTTATTGCGATTTTTACTAACGTGGCGATAGGTCTTGCCGTTAACTTCAAATTCGACAATGATTAAATCTAGCCCACGATGCGGCGAACGACAATCAACGATTCTGCCGGCGGCGATTTTTGTGCTAGGACGATGCAGACGCGTGCTATGTTTGCGTTGATAGACGATACCATAAATACATATGCCAAGTGCGGCGGCGCCAACTACGAGACAAAAACCAAATAGAAGTTTGTCCGGATTGTCGCCAAAAATCGCCATCATGATAGCCGCGAAAATACAGACCGGCACCATGACAGCAAATGGCAGAATGTAATCTGCGATTGCATAGCTTTTGTCAATTAATTCGTGTGCTTTCCTATTGTCAGAAGAACCTAAGGCCGCTTCGCGATTGCAGCCACAAAAAGGACAATGATTGGCTAAATCCTCAACCTTGCCATGACAGTTGTAACAACGCATATGCTTATATTATAGCATTCTAGCCGAAGATGGTGCGTTTGGTGTCGCGGAATTGCTCGATAAGTTGCTTTTGTTTGCGGTTTAAATTCTTTGGGATCTCAACGTTGACGGTAACGATGTGTGGGCCACGCTCTTCGGTGCCGAGGCGTGGTGCGCCATGGCCGGAAAGTTTGAAATTAGTGCCCGGCTGAGTACCAGCTGGAACGCGCATCGTGACAGTGCCATCGACGGTTTCAACGTCAACGTCGGTACCAAGAACAGCATCAACCATGGAAATTGTAACTTCGGAAAGAATAAGATCGCCTTCGCGGGTAAGAGTTTTGTGTGCCCTGACGCGAATTTCGACATAAAGATCGCCGCGCTGACCACCTTCTTGTGGGGCTGCGCCGCCCTTGCCACTCAAGCGAATACGTTGGCCATCATAAATACCGGCTGGAATTTTGAGTTTGATGTTTTCACCATCAACCGTGATATTTTTCGTGCAACCGAAAATGGCTTCTTCGAAATTAATCGTAGTAGAAGTGCGCATGTCGCGACCACGACGCGCGCCGCGGAAACCGCCGCCAAAGCCAAACATGGCGCCGAGAATATCGTCGAGGCCACCGCCACCAAAATCAAAGTTGAAGGTTTGGCCATTGAAGTCAAAACCGCCACCGCCAAATGGATTGCCGCCGGCTGAACCAGCACCACCAACGCCGGCATGACCAAATTGGTCGTAGCGTTGACGCTTGGTTTTATCGCTCAAAACAGAATAGGCTTCGTTAACCTCTTTAAACTTCTCTTCCGCTTCTTTGTCGCCTGGGTTTTTGTCAGGATGGTATTTAACGGCAAGTTTGCGAAATGCCTTTTTGATTTCATCGTCAGAAGCACCCTTTTGGATGCCGAGAACTTCGTAATAGTCTCTTTTACTCATGCATTATAGTATAGCTTTTAGCAGTCTCATGGTCAAGAGTGCTAATTATTTTTCGGTGCGCGCTGATACGGCCAGCGGGCTGGCATCATTATCGAAAGTATCGCGGATATGGTGACCGAAAAGAACAGCAATGAGCGTATCCATATCGACGGAGCCAACGACGTGAGCTTCTTTATCAACCACGATGCAATATGTCGAATCAGTGCGCAAGAAGGCGGCGAGCAACATCTTTAATGAATAGTCGGAGCGGACAAAATTGACGTTTTTATCAATAAACGCATCGAGTGGCTGATCTTCGGTAATTTTGAGCGGATCGATATTACTGGTGTTTACATAGCCGAAAACATTGCCATCTTTGTCGAGCACTGGGAAATATGTGTCGCCGGTCTTAAACATTTTGTCGAGTAAGAGCGGGCCAAGAAAATCCGCTTCACTAAGGAACATAATGTCGCTGCGCTCAGTCATGATTTCGGAAACGGGGATTTGCTCGAAAGTCATTACGCCAGCAATGAGATTACGCTGGTCGTCGGTGAGAATGTTTTTTGGCGTGCGCTTCAAAACGCCGATGAATTCCTTTTCATCTTTAGGAGTAAACGGGATTTTCTTTTCAGGCGTGCGAAATTGGGCAAATTTAGGATCGAGCCATTTGACGAATTTTGCCATCAATTTGTGAAAGAATGACTTCATTTATATATATCCTCCTAGATGATATAATTTTATCATGAATAAAGTTACAGTGGTGGCCATCGTGGTGATTTTGGCCCTGTTAGGAGGTTTATTCGCCTGGACCTCTCTCAATAAGCAAGAACCTGTTGTGGACGTAAGTAGTTACGACTCCTCAAAATTGATTAAAGGCGACGATAAAAACGGCGGAATTGACGATCATGTCCGCGGTACGACGGAGGATCCGAAAGTATTAGTAGTAGAATATGCCGATTTGCAATGCCCAGGATGCGCTGCGGCAATGCCACACATTCATAAGCTCTACGAAAAGTACGGCGATCGTGTAGGTTTTGTGTATCGCAACTTCCCAATTACGGGCCATCAGAATGCGCGCGCAGCATCAGCAGCCGCTGAAAGCGCTGGATTCCAGGGCAAATATTGGGAAATGGTTGAGACGATTTATGCTAACCGCGCCGAGTGGATTTCTGAAGTTGGCGACAAACGTACAAACGTATTCGTAGACTTGTTCAAGAATATTGCGCCAGAAGGTGATTTGGAAAAATTCCGTTCCGACATGAGCAATCCAAACATCGAAAAGAAAGTGAATTTTGATTACAGTCTTGGACGCGAAGTTGATAAAGTTACTGCCACTCCGGCATTCTATGTAAACGGAAAAGTCGTAGAAATTGAGAGTGCCGCAACGACAACCGATATGGTAGCTTTAATTGAAGAAGCTATTAAAAGTGCGCTTGAGGAAGCTGGAATCGACGCAACCCCACTTCCAGTCTCAGAATAATTAGCTCAAGAAACAAAAAAGGCCTCGTTCGAGGCTTTTTTGTTACATTTCGATGTATTCATTCCATCGAAGTGTATCCACTCGGAGCGCCCCCTTACGAGCACGCTTTTTCATGGGTTTCTCCTGCTTATTAATGACACGCCCTCTTACG